>Ga0209464_10000332_pt1 | contig 15321 bp, 14 predicted proteins | sample DOMMetBare1Fresh_2_FD_187473 | JGI IMG/M metagenome (GOLD analysis project Ga0209464, IMG submission 187473) | Wetland sediment microbial communities from St. Louis River estuary, USA, under dissolved organic matter induced mercury methylation -... | ecosystem: Environmental > Aquatic >...
GGCCGTACGCAACGATGGCATCCATACGGAATTCGTGGTCGTTCCGCGTTGTAAAATCCAATCGGGTTATACGCGCGACAATCCATTCCAACGGCATGGAGGTGTGACCAGTGTCATCGTTACGACTGCGGCGGGGGTGGGGAGCACTTCGACCCTGCTGTGGGATGTTCCCTGGGAGCAAGGGGAAGCATGGCTGAATTGGCTTGTCCCCCATGGGTCGGCTATGGGGGATCGATAGGATAGGGGCGTGTCCGGCATGCCGGTTCGTTTATACATCGGGGTGCAGCCGGGCGGGCATCTGTTGAATGGATGCGCCCGCTGCTGCACCATTCAGGCTGCTGCTTCGTTTATGGTACAGTAGCCCCATGAAAGAACATAGAACATCAGATTCAGGGGCGGTCCTCGGCGGAGCTTCTCCGGATGTGCCTCATCTCGATTCCGCTTCTGTTGAAAATCAAGGTGCGGGCGTGGTTTCTTCCCGCGTCTCCGGCGCCGTCCGCGCCGTCCGCGAATATAGCCTCGGCGAAGAGATAGCCAATTCCGTATCCCATGGCATAGGGGCGCTGGCGGCCATAGTGGGCTTGGTTCTCTGCATCGCGTTCGCCATTCGCGATGGTGGCGGCATCCTGCTTGTGTCGGCGCTGGTCTACGGCATCACCATGGTGCTCGAGTATGTCATGTCGACGCTGTACCATGCGATTGCCAACGAGCGGGCCAAGCGCGTGTTCAAAGTGCTTGACCATTCTTGCATCTACCTGTATATAGCGGGTTCGTACACGCCGTTTTGCTTGGTGGCACTTGCCGATTCCGGCGGTTTCGCCCTGTGCGCCTTCGTGTGGACGGTTGCTATCGCCGGGGTTGCCTGCGAAGCGTTCTGGGTATTTCGTCCTCGTTGGATATCCGCTGTCCTCTATCTGCTACTGGGATGGTCGGTCGTCTGGTTCCTCGGTCCCCTGATGGCTTGGCTGCCAGCTCCCGGTATGTGGTTGCTAGTTGCCGGCGGACTCTGCTATACCGCCGGATGCATCTTCTATGTTTTGAAGAAAATTCGCTATATGCATTCTATTTTTCATCTCTGGGTTCTTGCCGGCAGTGTCTGCCAGTTCTTGGCTATCCTTCTTTACGTGCTGTAAGGAGCATGTCGAATGACCGTTGGTATAAGCATATCGGTAACACTCATCCTCATCATCGTGAACGGGTACTTTTCCGCTGCCGAGATGTCATTGGTCAACGCGCGGCGTACGAAGTTGCAAGCCGCGGCTGATGAAGGTAGCAAAGGGGCCGAAAAGGCCTTGGCTGTCTCTGCGAATTCCGACGACCTGTTGGCTACTATCCAGGTGTTTATAACCTTGCTGGGCTTTTTCGCTTCCGCCGCTGCTGCTACCACCCTGTCCGATCCTTTTGCTACGTGGATGTCGGGTTTAGGTATTGCGTGGCTTACGGCTATCGCCCCCGCATTCGCTACGGTGCTTATCACGTTAGCGGTGTCTTACGTCAGCATCGTTCTGGGGGAATTGCTTCCCAAACGCATCGCCCTTGCCGATCCCGAAGGGGTGAGCGCAAAGCTGGCCGGCTCTGTCGCAGTGTTTGAACGTTTGGCGCGCCCTCTGGTCAAGCTCACTTCCGCTTCATCAAGTGCTTTGGCGCGGCTGTTCCATGTCAAGACGACAGGCAATCGGCAGAATGTTTCCGAGGAGGAAATCAAGCATATCGTCACCGATAATGCCGAATTGCTTCCCGATGAAAAACGCATGATCCATGAAATTATCGACATGGGGGACACCGCAGCTCACGAGATCATGACGCCACGTGCCGATATGATATTGATCGAAGATGTGGAAACGGTAAAACAGGCGCTTGACCGCATGCGTGGTACCGGATATTCCCGTCTGCCGGTGTTTCATGAAGATTACGATCGCATCGTGGGCGTCGTGAAATACAAGGACTTGGTTCCTGCGTTGATGGATGATCGGGCTGACGCACCGGTGGGGGAATTCGCCCATGAAGCGTATTTCGTGCCCGAAACCAAGGATATCTTCCCGATGCTCTCCGAGATGCAAACAAGTAGGCAACAGATGGCGATCGTGGTCGACGAATACGGCGGTACCGATGGTTTAATAACGATCGAGGATATTGTCGAGGAAATCGTCGGCGAGATTATCGACGAGACCGACTTGGAAAGCAAGTATGTCACGCAGCTTTCTGGAGGCGAATGGCTTGTCGATGGAAGCCTTCCCGTTGAGGATGCTATTGAACTGGGCTGGCCTCTTGAAGAATCGGATGACTACGAGACGATCGCCGGATGGCTGATCGACATGGTCGATACCATTCCGCAAACGGGCGATGATTATGAAATCGACGGCTATCGGTTTATCGTGCAGTCCATGCGCCGACGTCGCATCCAGGTGCTTCGCGTACAGCATCTTGAGCCCGATGGTTCTGAAAACGTAGAATCAGACAACCGGCATCCCGACAACCTCGCATAACGCAGATGTTCGATTCGCTGCATGCAGGAGGTGCCCATGCCCGTAAGGGATGACAGGATCTATCGGGTGCACGATGGCTTGATAGCCGGCGTGTGCGGTGGGATCGCGCGTCATTACGGCATCGATGCTGGTTTGATCAGGCTTTTCGCCGTGATTCTCTGCATTCTCACTGCGGGCACGCTTGCTGTTGCCTATTTGGCCCTTTGGTTGGTATTGCCGAAGGAGGCGGATACGGGCGCGCCGGTCGATGTCCGTCCCGATTCCATTGCATCCGATGTGTATGATCGGGTGGTAAGCGATCATCATGTCTCGAATACGACGTCATCGCCTGCCGGCATAGGGCATGTTCCTCCGCCTGCCCCCTCGGCTGCCTGCGACCATTCGTTCTTTTGGCGCAACCCGGCATCAAACGAACCTCCTTGTTCGCCGGTGAATCCTTCGCCTGCGCAGTCTGCTGGGTGCAGTTCTGCCTCCGGCTACGACGTTGCCGCGGACGGCACTCCGCGCTCCCGCTCGATCGGGATCGGCCTTGTGCTGGGGTTGGTGCTGGTCGCTGCTGGTATGGCTTCGCTCCTTTCGAATGTGACGGGAGTATTTTCACCTATTCAATTCTGGCCCCTTATCGTTGTGGCGATCGGTATTGCGCGCATGGTTATTCCTGGGCGCGTTGGATCGCGCATGACGGCGTTTGCGATCGGCCTCATGCTGTTTTCGGTAGGGATTATCGCGCTGCTTTCAACATTGGGCATCGTAGCTATCCGCTTCGACGAATGGATGCGCCAGGGCTTTCCTGTGCTCCTCATCGTCGCGGGGCTGTTCATCTTGGGCCGTTCGTTCCATTCACCGGTGCTTATCTTCTGCAGCGCACTTGCTTTTGCCGCTTTTTGCCTGATCGGTATTTTCTTTTACATGGACGCGGGGGCGGCGCGTAATATCTTCATCGATTTGCCCAGCCAGCAAGATGTCATGATCAATCCGGGTGAGTTCGAATGAGCCGCCGGTTTTCGGAATATCCTGCGAGTACCAAAACCTGGATCGTGGTCGGTGGTGCTTTCATCGTATTCGGCTTATGCACGCTGCTCAATCAATACATGCATATGGATTGGTGGCATGCGGTAGAGCATGTGGCAAGCATGATATCGTCGTATTTCTTGCCTGTCGCATTGATTGCCTTGGGCTTGTATCTGCTGTGGGCTGCGAAGCACGATCGTCTTACGGGCGTATTCAGTGAAACCCATGAAGGAGTGCTCGCCCGCAGCAGGGTCGATCGCCGTTTCACGGGGGTGTGTGGAGGAATTGCGCACTATTTCAATATCGACAGTACCGTTGTCCGCGTCGTCGTACTGCTTCTTTTCATTGCTTCGCCCCTGCTCGCGCTTGTGGCGTACCTAGCGCTTTCAGTTATTCTGCCACGAGGGTAAAAGGCCTGGCCGACCCCTGGCCGGGCGTGCGGTTTGGCACTATGACGCCCAAACGCTATACTATGGTCTGTTGTTTATACAAGATTCTGGCAGTACTCACACGATATATAAACCTAACTGCCGAGTTTGGAAATGGGAATGCTTCACGGTCCCATACACGGCAGCGGAGGTAATTTGGCTGGTTCGGCCATAGGAAAGAAGCGCGCAATCGCGCCTGGCATAGTGGTTACCTTGTGCGTCTGCATTGCGGCGACGATGGGATTCGCACTATTTATCGGGCTTGGCACGGCGTCGGGTGCTGCAAAAGACGATGACTCTACGCTGGGTATCGGCTCTGATAGAAGCACCCGATCCGATACTGATTCGGCTTTCGACGCAGCGCAGAAATTGGCGGTCGCTGTCTCGAGTGACTCGGATATTTCTTCTGTTTCAGACACACGCGCCACTAAAGATGGTGCCGCCGTGCAACGCAGTGCATCTGATTCTCTGAAAACCACCGCAGTGCGTACGATATCTGTAAAGGATCCAGACCCGGTTCTGGTTTTGTCGGCAGTCGATATGGATGATGAAAACACCGTTGCGACTGCTGCGCTCATCGGTGCGATCGATCCATTGCCTACGGCGCCTCGGCTTCAGCCCGACACATCGGGTGAAGGGTGGATGGTCGGTCAGGCTTCCGGCTATGATGTGGCAAGTTCTTCGACGCTTACACGGTCGGGTAGATCTTTCGATGATGATTGCGTTACGGTTGCCGTTCCCCAGGGTCAAGAAGACCTTCTGGGGCATGCTGTGGAAATTGTATATGGGGACAAGACGGTCGTTGCTACAGTAACGGATACCGGCGGTTTCGCAAAATACGGTCGCGCGCTCGATCTGGCTGGAGGTGTCTTCAAGGCACTCGGCGCTTCCGATACGGCGGCTTGGGGCGTCCGGACCGTTTCCTACCGATTCCTGTAAGGTTTTCTAAGAAGATGGGCATATAGAAGGCCTCCTGCGCTTGCAGGGGGTCTTCTTGACGAGTGCGCGGGTGGAGTCATCGAAGCATATTCTGCCATTATGGGGGGCTTGCTATGCGTCGATCAGGTAGGGGATTGTGACAAGCGCTACGTCGCGCCGTTCCAGCAGGGCCGATTCCAACGCGAGCGTCGTCTGGTTATGCAGGGGCATTTGCCATATTTTCGTAACCAGCTGCGGCATGACAATCGTCAAGGTCTCATGCTTCTCGAGGTGCGCCAATCGCTCGTCGATGTGGTCGATGAGCACTTCGTTTACATTGCGGTACGGAGCTTTTTCGATGACGAGGGAGGCTTTGATACCCAGTTTCAGATAGTCTGCTTTGAGCCGTCGTGCCGCTGCTGCGCTGACCTTTACATGGTAAACCTCGATGTCAGTGCTCAAGCTGCGGGCGTAGTTGAGCGTCTTGATGAAGGGCCTGTTGATTGTATAGGCAGGGATAATGACCTGCGTGCGGGGCGCATCGGTGAATATAAGCTGCTTTGCTTTCTCGTTGTCCCGAAAACCCAGGTTCTCCTTCACATTGCGGTAGTGGTGGCCGATCGTCCACATCACCCATACCGCGCAGCCGATTGCTACGAGCGATATCCAGGCGCCTGCAAAGAAATTGGTTGTGACGATGATGCCGAACACCAGGGCCGTGATAATAGCTCCTGTGCCGTTGATGAAGGCCTTGCGCTTCCATGCATCGGTGCGGTTGCTGCGCCAATGGATCACCATGCCGCCTTGGGCTATGGTGAACGACAGAAAGACGCCGGCTGCATAAAGAGGGATCAGCAGATGGGTATCGCCTGCGAATACGACGACAAGCAGAATAGCCAGTATGGATGCGAATAGGATGCCGTTCGAGTACACCAGGCGCGATCCCTTGTCGGCGAACCGTTTAGGGAGGAAGCCGTCCTGAGCGAGAAGCGACATCAGCTGCGGCAAGCCGTTGTATGCGGTGTTGGCCGCCAGCAGCAGAATGAGTGCTGTGGCGATTTGGATGACGTAGAACATGATGCTCGTCGCACCGAACACAGAGCCCGTTATCTGGGCGATGACAGTCACGTCATCCGAGGGTGACGCCCGATACAGCATGGCGAGGAGACAGACGCCTCCGAATATGACGAACACGATGATTCCCAGCAAATTCAGCGTGGCCTTAGCGTTGTTGCGTGCGGGAACGGCGAAATTGGGAACGCTGTTGCTGATCGCTTCGACACCCGTCAAAGCAGAACAACCTGATGAGAATGCGCGCAGGAACAGGAAGAGCGAAAGGTCGCCGGCGGTCTGGGACATCTGGCTGGTGGTTTCGGCAGGCTCGGCCATGCCCAAGGCGGCTTTTGCTATGCCTACTACGATCATAATAAGCACGGATACGATAAAAAAGTACGTAGGAAACCCGAACGCTTTCGAAGACTCTCTCAAGCCGCGCAGGTTGCCGATCGTCAGAAGAATGATGAACGCGACTATCAAGGGTACTTTAACGGATATGACAGCGGGAAACGCCGAGGTGATAGCGGCGGCACCTGAGCAGGCACTGACGGCAATCGTTAGCACGTAGCCGATGATCAGCCCTGATGCGGCTATGAGCGAAGGGATGCGCCCGAGGTTCTCACGAGCGACGCTATAGGCTCCTCCGCCTTGGGGATAGGCATCGATGACCTGTCTGTAGCAGAGGATGAGCATGAAGAGCAAGCCGATGATGACGCCGGCCACGCCAAGCATGGGGCCGTAGCTGGCCAATCCGAGTATCGGGATGAATACAAGGAGGATCTCTTCGGTGGCATAAGCGACAGACGATATAGCATCGCTCGAAAGAACCGGCAAACCCCAAATCACACCATACTTCTGCGATTCGATTTCAGAACTGCGCAGCGGTTTGCCGATGACGCGGTGCTTCAGAGAATTGGCATTCATTTCTATCCTTTTAAAAGCGGCCGTTTCTGCGGTGCAGAGCGGAAGCGGGGGCACCCCTGTGTTCAAGGGCGAATGCAGGTTTACTCCTTACCCGAGCCAGGGTCAAGGAAAACTTCCCCAATAGAGTGAATTTGTTGGTGAATTGTCGAAGATTCATGTGCCAAGCGACTTCATTCGTCCCTCTCGGTTTGTCGTAGGCTGGCTTGCAGATAGACGGAAGGAAATGTATGAGCGGCACTACCATCGTTGTAGGGTGCGGTCGCGTCGTGACGAGGAAGCGCTGCAACGCGCCGGGCGGAAGAGTGTGATTGCGTGGCTGTACGATCCCGAACATGAACGTGCTTGCGAGCAGCTGGGACTCGACTATGTATGCGAGGCGTCCCTTGTTGCAGAAGAGGTCTTTGCGAAGATAACCGCCGGTCATGACGCCCATACAGCCGCTGCCGCTTTAGCCGCCCTTAAGCAGCTGTGACCGCGGGCCGTGCAGACGGCGTGGAACATTTCTGCTTGAAGCGTCATCAAGGTACAATTCCGTATGAATAAAACGGCAGGCTGACGATGTTTGGAGGATATGCATGATCCCGCGCTATACCCGCCCCGAAATGGGCCGGATCTGGTCGAACGAAAACAAGTTCGGCATTTGGAAGGAAATCGAGCTCTGCGCGTGCGAGGCTCAGGCCGAATTGGGCCAGGCGGGTATCACGAAAGAGGATGCTGCATGGATTCGCGCGCATGCTGATTTCACGGTCGACCGCATCGATGAGATCGAAGCAGTCACGAACCACGATGTCATCGCGTTCCTCACCTGCATGGCCGAATACATTGATGCCGATGTGCCCGAAGACCGCGAAAAGCCCAGCAGGTGGGTTCATTACGGCATGACCAGCAGCGATTTGGGCGATACTGCGCTTTCTTACCAGATCGTGCAGGCAATCGACGTCATCATGGCCGACGTTGTGCGCATCGGCGAGGTCTGCAAGCGCCGCGCTTTCGAATTCCAGAATACACTCTGCGTCGGCCGCACCCATGGCATCCATGCCGAGCCGATGACCTTCGGGATGAAATTCGGCAGTTGGGCTTGGGCTATGAAGCGGGCCCAAACGCGCCTGCAACAGGCGCGCGAGGTTGCTGCGACGGGCGCGATCAGCGGTGCTGTCGGTACGTATTCCAGCATCGACCCCTTCGTGGAAGAATACGTCTGCCATAAAATGGGCCTTGCCCCCGATCCCCTTTCAACGCAGGTGCTTGCCCGCGACCGCCATGCACAGGTCATGGGCGCTCTGGCGTGTACGGCCGCCAGCTTGGAATCGATCGCCATGCAGGTGCGTCTTTTGCAGGAAAGCGACGTGATCGAAGCCGAAGAGCCGTTCAAGAAGGGGCAGAAGGGGTCGAGCGCCATGCCTCACAAGCGCAACCCCATCACGGCCGAACGTATTTGCGGCCTGGCCCGCACGATCAAGGCCAATGCCCAGGTGGGCTATGACGACGTCGCTCTGTGGTTTGAACGCGATATCAGTCATTCGGGAGCTGAGCGCGTGGCTTTGGCCGACAGTTTCATCTGCCTCGACTACATCTGCGACAAAATGCATTGGATACTCGACGGCCTGCAGACCTATCCTGCCGCCATGGAAGCCAACCTTAACAAGACCCGTGGGCTCATCTTCTCGAGCAAAGTGCTGCTTGCTTTGGTAAATACCGGCATCACACGCGAAGAGGCATACGCTATCGTGCAGCGCAATGCGATGGATACCTGGCATGATGTGCAGCAAGCCGTAGGGGGTCCGACCTATCGCGAGCGCCTGGAAGCCGATCCTGAATGCACGCTTTCGAAGGAAACGCTCGACGAGATATTCAATCCGTGGGATTTTCTGACGCGCAAAGACGTGGTGTTCGACAGGTTGCATGCTTTGGAATTCTAGCTTCTGCCTCTTATCTGGCTTCCGCGCACCGAGGGCTCCGTTTCAGCGGAGCCCCCGGTTTTTGCATGTGGAACGTGCATGTTCGCCCCTGCGCTTTCGGATGGTATGCCGGTCCGCTCTTATGTGGATGCCGGGCTCCATACGCGTACTTGCGTTTTCTTGACCGTCTGCCCTGAGGTATCGGTCTGGTTGATCTGCATAGCTGTAACGACGTTGGAATTCGTTCCCGAAGAGGCCAGGTAATCGCCCCAGTCGGTACACCCGCTTGCTACGTTGAGCGTGCAGTAGGTGCGTGAGCTCGGGTTTATGGCGCATACCGACCGCGTCGACTTCACCATAAACCACTCTTTGGTGCACCAGCAGGGGCTGCCATAAGGGGTCTTCCCGAATCTGAACCAGGAAAGCCCATCGTAGCCTGAACCGGGGGCATGCGCGGTGACTGGAGTGTATGTACCCAAGTTGGCGATGCCATCGCCATAGCTGTAGATGCTTTCGAAGCAAAACGAGAATCCGTTGGGGCCGTATCCTACTTGGTTCGGCTTCATGCCGGATGGCAGGGTGGTGGTGTCGTCCTGCTGCCCGCTTGTGCCGTCTATATGCACAAGGTCGTAATAACTGCTTGATTTTGCGGATCGGGGCGTGGCAACTACTCCGTTTTCGCCAGCGTAGAGGGGTGTTGCCATGCGGCCCTTCGACTCGTATACGCTTTCGGAATCTCCCCCCGAGAACTTCGCCCGCTTCACTGCGGCAGCTCCGGTCTTCGCTTGGGTGCTGCCGGCAGCCGGCATCGTCTGCCAAAATGCCCAGTCGCCGACGGCGGCAAGGGCAGGGGTTTCCTGGTCGTTGCTGCCGGAGTCGATGACGCGCGGCGTATTCAGCGTGGTGCCCGAGCCAAAGCCGGCTGCGTAGACGCGCCACTGCCCCTCCATGATATTGGCTTCGGTCCAGACTATGCCGTTGGTGCTTGCCCGGGCATCGTATATTTCGAATCCGTCGCTTGCGCCTACGGCTTTGTCGACCACGGTATCGCATGACCCGCTTGAAAGATGGAGCAGCCCTATCTGCGTCAAAGGGCTTGCCTGGTCAGTAGGCAGCAGGCAAGCTGCAACGCTGGTCCCGTTTGCCCATACCAATGTTCCGAAAGGAAGTTCGAAGCTGTTGACGAGCGTGAATGCCGAATCTGGCGAGACTTCGGAATAATCATCGAGCGTTGAAACGGAATCAGAGGACACGGTCAAGGTCGCAACTGCCTCGTCGCGTTTTTTGGCCGTGCTTATGGCTGTGGCGCCAGCCGTAACGGCGGCAAGTGCGCCTATCCCCAATGCTCCATAGAGAAAGTGGCGGCGGGTGATGAGCAGCTCTCCATTCGACGTAGGAACGCGCAGCACGCCTGTGCTTTGGCGCCCGCGCGCGGTGGGACGGGAAGATGCTGCGGCGCTCGAAGGGCGTGCTGCAGGGCCGGATGCGACGCTGCGAGGAACCGTGTTGCCTACACGAGCACCCTGGTGACGAGCGTTTTGCCGCGACGATCCGCGCAATGCTTGCGCGCGAGGGCGCTTCCGCGGTTGTCTGCTAGTAGGCATCGATGCTCTCATTCCTGGGTTGAAGGCGGTACTTTGCACGTTTATTGTGTCATTCGCACTGAGGTTTCAGGCTCCTTTCAGCCTAATTGCTACAATAAACGCAAATCGACTATCCAAAGCCGAATCGCGCTATTATATACGTATGTTCGACTGATGCTGCGCCGTGCAAGGTACGGCGATCCGCAAGAGCAGAGGAGACGATCCATGGGCAACGAGACACGACGCATCCTCCTAGTCGAGGATGAAAAGGCCATTCGCGATGCGGTGGCAGCTTATCTGGAACGTGAGAACTACTGGGTGACCGCAGTTGGGGACGGCCAGGAGGCTCTCGAAGAATTCAGCAAGCACCATTTCGATCTAGTGGTGCTCGACCTTATGCTTCCCCGCGTTCCGGGCGAGCGGGTCTGCCGTGCTATCCGCGACAATTCCGATGTGCCCATCATCATGCTGACAGCAAAGGGTGAAGTGGAAGACCGCATCATTGGCTTGGAGCTCGGCGCAGACGATTACCTGGTGAAGCCTTTTAGCCCGCGTGAGCTGGTTGCTCGCGTACGCGCCCTTTTGCGTCGCGTGCATTCCGACGTCGAGCCTCAGCGCGAAGTTCTGGAATTCGGTGAACTCACCATCGATGTCTCTGGGCATAAAGTTCTGGTCAGCGGTCAAGAAGTTGATCTTACCGCCAGCGAATTCAAGCTGCTTACCACGCTTTCCCGCTATCCCGGCCGCGTCTATTCGCGTATGGAATTGGTTGAAAAAGTGCTCGGCTATGATTTCGAAGGCTATGAGCGCACTATAGACAGCCATGTGAAGAACCTCAGAGCGAAGATCGGCGACAACCCGCGTAACCCGAAATGGCTGCATACGGTACACGGAGTCGGCTATCGCTTCGAGGATCCCACCAAGCAGTCGCAGTAACGCGCTGCGCTGGGTGAAGTATGATGCTCGACGGCAACGACGCAGAAGAAGCAAAGCAGATCAAACGGCAGATGGCTAAAGCGCAAGCCCGTAACGATCGCCAGCTTGCCAAGGCCGAGGCCGAAGATGCGAAGCGTTCTAAGCGCGAGGCGAAGAAAAGCACCAAGCGCCAGGATTCCGGAAGGTTCGGTCGGCATGCGCGCAAGCGCTGGTCGAACCTTTCGTACACTACGCGTGTAACCGCATCGTTTGCCTTGGTCGCAGCTATGACGGCCATGGTTGCCTTCGGCGTCCTGTCATACGTATGGGAGCAGCATTTTCAAACTTACACGCGCGAGAACATGCAGCGTATCGCTACCACCACAGCTGGCACCATCGGGGCCAAGTACGCCCAAAGCAACGATTGGCACAATGGGGCGCTGACTCCTGCTACATCGGCAAGCGAGCTGTCCCAGGGGGTCGGCGTGCAGGTGGCCGATGCCGAAGGCAACATCCTCTACGACGATTCACGCATCGACAATGGATCTCAGATATCGTTGGCACCCACGAGCAAGGAGTCCATGGCTTCGGCGCCTATCTATGCCAACGGCCAGATAATCGGAACGGTACGGGTTTGGGTATATGGATCGAATACGCTGCTTACCCAGGCTGACCAAGAATTCCGTGACAAAAGCTATCAGGCTATGGTGTTCTCGACTACCTTGGCCGTGGTCCTAGCGCTTTGCATCGGCTTTCTGTTCGCTCGCACGCTGGTCAACCCTATTACCAGGATATCGAAGACTGCAAAATCGATTGGCGAAGGCAATCTGTCGGCGCGTACCAATTTGAAAGGTGACGATGAAATCGCCCAGTTGGGCATGACGTTCGACAACATGGCTGAATCGATAGAGAAGGACCGCCAGCTCGAACGCCGCTTGACTACCGACGTTGCACATGAATTGCGTACGCCGCTCATGGCCATCCAGTCGACGGTCGAAGCCATGGTCGATGGCGTATTCGCCGCAGATGAAGAGCGCTTGGACACGGTTAATTCCGAGGTTCAGCGTCTTTCGCGCCTCGTCGATGCCATTTTGAAGCTCTCGCGTTTGGAAAACCGCTCGACGCCTGTTAGCAAACAGGTGGTCAATGTCGGCGAGCTCATCTCGGGCTTGATTGCGACGCATGAGGCGTTTGTCAATGATTCGGGGCTTGAACTTTTCTATGAAGCCGAACCCGACGTCTACGTGTACGGCGATCCCGATATGGTGCGCCAAGCTACCGCGAACCTCATATCTAATGCCGTGCGCTACACTCCCGAACCCGGCAGTATCACCGTTTCGGTGAAAAAAGGCGATTTAATGGCATCTATCGCGGTGGCCGATACGGGTATCGGGCTGACCCCCGAAGAAGCCAAGATGGTGTTCTCGCGGTTCTGGCGTGCAGATGCTGGGCGCAACCGCGAAAGTGGCGGACTGGGCATCGGCTTGGCTGTGGTAAAGGAAATCGTCGATCAGCACGGTGGCTGGGTTCGAGTTGAAGGCAAGCCCGACGAAGGGGCTGTTTTCACCATCTATATCCCCCTCTATGATGAAGAGCGCATTAAATTGCAAAAGGCACGCGCCAAGCGCGGAATAATGTCCCATAATGATAAATTCGACAAAGACGTTCGGAAAAACGCGGTATCGGGCAAAGACACCTCTGATTCCGAGAATTCTGCGAAGAAGAATCGTAAGATGTAGAAACGCAGCGAGCGGCTGCTTGGCAACCGGTGCCTGAACCGGATGGGAAAGGATAGGAAAAACGCATGGTCGATATTGATTTGAGGCCGGATGCCCAGGGGAAGGTCCGCGACCTGTACGATCTGGGCGATGAGCTCTTGGTGGTGGCCTCCGATCGCATATCTGCGTTCGATTTCATCTTGGAAGACGAAATCCCCTATAAGGGCAAGGTTCTTACCCAACTGTCGTGCTTCTGGTTCGACCTGCTGTCCGATGTGGTAGAAAATCACCTGATCAGCGCCGATATAAAAGACCTTCCCGAGCGTTTCAAGCCTTACGAAGAATACCTCGACGGTCGTTTCATGCTGGTCAAGAAGGCGCAGATGTACCCCATCGAGTGCATCGTCAGGGGATATCTCACCGGCAGCGGCTTGAAATCCTATCAGGAGAACGGCACGGTATGCGGAATCCAGCTGCCCGAAGGCCTCGTCGCTTCCTCCAAGATACCCCAGCCTATCTTCACTCCTTCCACGAAAGCCGAAATCGGCGATCATGATGAGAACATCGATTTCGATCATTGCGCCGCCATCGTGGGCGAAAAGGCCGCAGAGACCCTGCGCGATCTGACGTTGTCCGTGTATACGAAAGCGGCGGATCATGCGGCGGCTCAGGGCATTCTCATTGCTGACACCAAGTTCGAGTTCGGCGTTGTTGGGGGAACCACGATTCTGGCAGACGAGGTGCTCACTCCCGACAGCAGTCGCTTCTGGGGTGCCGATACCTATAAAGAAGGCGAAGACCAGCCCAGCTTCGATAAGCAATTCGTACGCGATTGGCTGAATGCCAACTGGGATTGCACGGGTAATCCTCCGCGTTTGCCGGAAGATGTCATTCGCAAGACCAGTGAAAAGTACATTCAAGCGTACGAACGCATCACCGGCATACAGTTTCAGCGATAAGGAAACAGCAGCAAGGAGTTCCCTCTTATGACCCAGCGCAATCCCATGAACGAGCGGTACCAGACCGAGGATCGGCCCGGCAAGACGCGTAAAAGCGCAGCTTCGGCCAAGCCCACGACGAAAGCGGCAGCGAGCGTGCGTATCGAAGGCACTTCGACTCCCCGCAAGACCGGGCGTCTGGCGAAGGCCCAGTCGCAGGCGAATCGCAAGCAGGGTTCAAAAACCAATGTTGATTCAGCCGATGCCAAAGCTGCATATTACGATCCGGGTACGCCTGAATACAAGAAATGGCGTCGTATCTGGTGGATAGCCATCGTCGTCGCGCTTGTCCTGACGGCGCTTTCGTTCGCAGTGCTTCAATTCATGCCGGAAAACTCCATGTTCAGCTATGTGCTTTTGGGCTTGGGCTATGCTTTCCTGATTGCCAGTATCGTCATCGACCTCGGAAAAGTGCGCAAGATCCGCAAGGAATACCGCATGAAGATGGTGACCGCGCATTCGAAGGCCGCCACTGCTGCGCGCAAAGAGCAGAAGGCGACAGCGAAGAAGGAAGCTGAAATCGCCGCTGCTGCAGCTCAGGCCAAGCAAGGTCAGAAGGGTTCCGTTGTTTCCCGCATCACGCATCTGTTCAATAAAGACGGTTCCTCTGCCCAAGAAGCCCAACCGACTGCTGCTGAAGGAAAAGCACAAGCCGGCAAAAACGAGAAAGATTAGGATCGGCTGGACGCGTATCGTCCTGCATATCCTTTAGACAACATTCGACCCATATGGTTAGGGGACAGTCCAATGAAGCGCTACAAGATTTTCGTTACGGGCAAAGAAGGTATTTTCGATCCTGCAGGCGAGCAGAGCAAGACGGCTCTGGCGAATCTGGGTTTCACTGGCGTGCAGGATGTATCCATCGGCAAAATGATCGAACTTACGGTGGACGATGATGTCACCGAGGATCAAATCAGCACGATGTGCGACAAGCTCCTGGCGAACCCCGTCATCGAAGATTACGAAATTCAGAAATAACCGACGGGGAAGGACCGTTATGAGATTCGGAGTCATTCGCTTTCCCGGCACGAATTGCGAGCAGGATGCCCTTTATGCGCTGCGTACCATGGGCTTTCAAGCCGAGTACGTCTGGCATCGGGAATCCGACATCAGCGGATTCGATGCCGTCGTATTGCCTGGCGGTTTCAGCTATGGCGATTACCTGCGATGCGGGGCAATCGCCCGATTCTCGCCGGTGATGAACGAAGTTGTTCGTTTCGCGCAGGCAGGACGCCCGGTTATAGGCATCTGCAACGGTTTCCAGGTTCTTACGGAAGCCCATTTGCTGCCGGGTGCGCTCATTCGCAACAAGAACCTGAAATTCCTATGCCAGGATACGAACCTGCAGGTGCAGGATTCTATCTGCCAATGGCTCTATGCGCCTGC
>Ga0209464_10000333_pt1 | contig 15310 bp, 12 predicted proteins | sample DOMMetBare1Fresh_2_FD_187473 | JGI IMG/M metagenome (GOLD analysis project Ga0209464, IMG submission 187473) | Wetland sediment microbial communities from St. Louis River estuary, USA, under dissolved organic matter induced mercury methylation -... | ecosystem: Environmental > Aquatic >...
GGGGTTGCTGTAATAAATCGAGTTGGCGAGCCTTTTGATACCGACTATGAAGAAGCCATAACAAAGTTTCCTGCACCAACTCCCGAACAGAAGGGGACGGTAATAGATGTTGTTCAGAAGGGATACTTAATGAACGGAAAGGTAATTCGATACGCCAAGGTTGTTGTTGGCGAATAGTGAAAATATAAGCGTCAAGAAACAATGGCAAAAAGAGATTACTACGAGGTTTTAGGGGTGTCAAGAAATGCCACGCAGGAAGAGCTAAAAAAGGCATACCGAAAGCTGGCTATCAAGTATCACCCAGATAAAAACCCAGATAACAAGGAGGCTGAAGAGAAGTTTAAGGAGGCTGCCGAGGCATTTGGTGTTCTCAATGACGAAAACAAGCGAGCTCGTTACGATCAGTTCGGGCATGCTGGCGTTGGCGGAGCTGCAGATTCTGGCGGTGGTTTCGGTGGTTTTGGCGGTGGAATGTCTATGGATGACATTTTTGCCCAATTTGGCGATATCTTTGGTGGTCACTTTGGCGGTTTTGGCGGTTTTGGCCGTAGCCAAGGACGACGCGCAAACCGAGGTGGCGATATCAGGGTTAAGGTAAGACTTACCCTTCAAGAAATTGCTCATGGTGCCGACAAGAAGCTCAAGATAAATAAGCAGGTAAAATGTAATACTTGTAGCGGAACAGGTGCCGAGAATGGAACCGCTTTTACTACCTGCTCAACCTGTCATGGATCGGGAACTGTAATTGGAGTAACCAATTCGATCTTTGGTAGAGTTCAAACTCAAAGCACCTGTCCTAGCTGTAACGGTTCTGGAAAAACTATCACAAAGCACTGTTCTAGCTGTAGTGGATCTGGAGTTGTTAGCGATTCAGAAGTTGTATCATTCCATATTCCAGCAGGGGTATCGGAGGGTATGCAGCTTAATGTCTCGGGCAAGGGAAATGCACCTCAAGGAGGAGGCATTAATGGCGATTTACTTGTTCTTATAGAGGAAGAGCCACACGAAGAGCTTGTAAGAGATGGTAACGATTTGGTATATACGCTATTCCTGAGTTTCCCTGATGCCGCTCTTGGAGGATCGTCGGAAATCCCAACGATTGATGGTAAAGCTCGAATAAAAATTGAGCCAGGAACACAGCCTGGGCGTGTGTTTAGGTTGAAGGGTAAAGGGCTGCCCGATGTTGACGGTTATGGAAGGGGCGATTTGCTGGTTTACGTAAACGTTTGGGTTCCAAAGCACCTCTCTTCATCGGAAAAAGTTCAGATCGAGAAAATGCGCGAATCTAGCACCTTTGATCCAAAACCAGATTCGTCTGATAAGAACTTTTTTGATAGGATAAAAGGAATGTTTGGAAGATAGGTTTAGCTGATTAATGTTGATATACAAGGGGTTGCTAGTGCAGCCTCTTTTTTTGTGTGTTTTCGTGTAACGAAATTGCAAAAGCTGCTACTAATTGTTCAGCTAATGGTTGAGTAGTGGGTACAATGGCATAGAGCTACCGTTTTTTTGTCAATACTACATGCTCGCAACCTAATTTTGTTAAATTTGACAGGTGTAAAAATTATCTGATATGGAAATATTTAAAGCCGAAAATGTTGTAAAAAGGTATGCAGATCATCTGGCGCTCGACAGCGTTAGCATGTCGGTTCCGGAAGGTAAAATTTATGGGCTTTTAGGGCCAAATGGAGCTGGAAAAACCACCTTAATCCGTATCATCAATCAAATAACAATGCCCGACAGTGGTAAGATCTACTTTAAGGGTAACGAGATGAAGATGAGCGACGTTCAGTTTATTGGATATCTACCAGAAGAGCGTGGTTTATACAAAAAGATGAAGGTTGGCGAACAGGCTATGTACTTTGCGCAGCTAAAGGGCCTTTCGCACTCCGAATCGTTAAAGCGATTAAAGTACTGGTTTACAAAGTTCGAGATACAAGCATGGTGGGATAAGAAGGTAGAAGAGCTATCAAAAGGAATGGCTCAGAAGGTTCAGTTTATTACAACCATCCTTCATGAACCCGAGCTAATGATTTTTGATGAGCCTTTTAGCGGATTCGACCCTATTAATGCAGCGCTGCTAAAGGATGAAATACTCGAGTTTAAGAAAAAGGGGCACACTATAATCTTCTCTACTCACAACATGGCTTCGGTCGAGGAGCTATGCGACAACATCACCCTTATAAATAAGTCGCAAAACGTACTGAGTGGCAATATTGACGAGATTAGGCATAGCTATGGTGATAATGTTTACCAAATTGACTATCAGGGGGAGAAGGGGGCGATTGCTCATGTTTTAGAAGGACGCTATCAGCTGGTAAGCGAGGTAGAGGAGAAGGGACTTTGCAAGGTTCGTGTAAAGCTCGATGTTGATCAGCCAGGCAACCCTTTGGTTGCTGCGGTACTTCCACACGTTGAGGTGGTTAACTTCCAAAAGATAGTGCCAAGCATGAACGATATCTTTATTAAGGTAGTACAAGGAGAAGAGGCTTCGCTAACTAAGGCTGCTCATTACACCGAATAATCTTACCATTATGAATAAGACATTACTAATTATAAAAAGAGAGTTTCTTACACGCGTAAGAAAAAAGAGCTTCATCATAATGACTCTGCTTACGCCTATTCTTATGGGCGCATTGATGATAGTTCCAGGGATACTTGCCTCAATGGGCGATACAACCAATAAAAAGATAGCGGTTGTTGATAGGGCTAAGATTTTCACCAACAAGCTGCAGGGAGACGAAAAGCTGTCGTTCGTATACATTTCTGACGAAGAGCTGCCAGCGTATAAGTCGAAAATGAAGGATAAAGGAGTTGATGCGATACTTGTTATCAACAAGGGAGTGATATCCGACCCTAAGGCTGCTGCAATGTACTCTAACGACGACATTAGCATTGAGCTAAGTAGCAAAATTGAGTCGAATATGACCGATTTGATAAAGGAGGAGAAAATGCGAACCTTTAATATTCAGAATCTAGATGAGGTGCTGAAAAAGGTTAAGTCGTCGGTAAGCCTTAACACCATTAAGCTGGATGAAAATGGTAACGAGAAGGAAACCAATACCGGAGTTATTATGGGTATAGCTTACGTCTTTGGATTCTTGATGTACATCTTTATCTTCCTTTTTGGCAGCCAAGTTATGCGTGGAGTTATCGAAGAGAAGTCTAACAGAGTTGTAGAGGTTATCATATCATCGGTGAAGCCCATTCAGCTAATGATGGGTAAGATAATTGGTGTTGCAGCCGTTGGACTCCTACAGTTTGTTATGTGGATTGTTTTATCGGTAGCCATTTTTAGCGTTTCTAAAAGCTACTTGGTAGATTCTGCAAAAAGCAATATGGCCAACCAAACACAGGTAACATCGGTTATGGCCGGCCAAAATGCGGCTGAGATGAGCGAGCAAATTGCAGCAAAAGCAGATGATAGCGAGACCGGAAAGATTTTTGCAACCATTTCTGAGCGTATTGTTCCCATTCTTTTCTACTTTGTTATATTCTTCATTGGAGGGTATCTTTTGTACTCATCGCTATTCGCTGCAGTTGGTTCGGCGGTTGACAATGAGACAGAGACACAGCAGCTAATGCTACCTATAACGCTGCCCATTATACTTGGACTTATGGTAATGATGCACACCTTTCAAAACCCGAATAGTAGCCTATCGTTCTGGTTCTCAATTATTCCGTTGACATCGCCAATTGTTATGATGGCGAGAATACCTTTCGAAATACCAACATGGGAGATTATCCTATCCATTTTTATACTGTATGCAACCATCTTCTGTAGTATCTGGCTATCTGCCAAGATATACAGAACAGGAATCCTGATGTACGGTAAAAAAACATCGTTCAAAGAGATGATAAAGTGGATTAAGCACTCCTAAAACGAATTGAATAGACAGTACAAGCCCCGAATGCATAGTATGCCTTTGGGGTTTGCTTTATTGGTTAGTTTTTGGGTAATTGTGTGGATTAAGTTCTACATACCTAATTGCTATATGTAGTATTGTGTTTTTATTAACACTTTGAATATCAAGAGGTATTGCATTTTGTAAGGAAGGCGTAATAAATTGGATTACAATTTGTACTAACTTAGTAAACCAAATAATTACTTAGACAATGAAAAGGATCTTAATAGCAGTAGCTGTAGTTGTGTTTGCTGCATCTTGTGGAAACAAACAGGAGGTGGATAAGCTAAAGGCTGAGAATCAAAAGCTATCGGAGCTGGTGAGCATTAAAGATACCACCCTAAACAGCATTTTTATGTCGCTTAGCGAGGTGGAAGAAAACCTTGATGCCATAAAGCAAAAGCAGAATATTATTACAGTAACCACCAAGCAAGGCGAGCTTAGGGGAGATGTAAAAGACCGTATAAAGCAGGATATCGCAGAGATTAACGACCTGTTGGAAAAGAACAAGCGCACCATTGCCAACCTTCAAGGAACCGCAAAGAAGCTTAAGGCTGCTAATCTTAAAATTGAGGGGCTTGAGAAGCTTATTGAACAGCTAAATCAGCAAATAGGCGAGAAGGATGCCGAAATCGTAGCTCTTAAAGAGCAGCTTACCAAGCTTAACTTCCAGGTTGCAGAGCTTAGCAGCAGGGTAGATACCCTATCGGCTAACAAGCGCGTACTTGAAGAGAATGTAACAGCTCGAACCAACGAGCTTAACACTGCCTATTTTATTGTTGGATCGCAGAAGGAGCTCGAGCAGAAGGGGATCATTAATCGTTCTGGTGGGTTTATCGGGATTGGCAAAACTGCTACGCTGAGCTCTAATCTTAACCTCGACAGCTTTACTAAGATTGATATTAGAAACTTTGAAGGGCTAGAAATTGGGCATAAGGATGTTAAAATCCTAAGTACTCATCCTTCCGATTCGTACAATCTAAAGGTTGACAACAAGGGTTTTTGCTCGGGAATCGAAATTACCAACAGCAAGAAATTCTGGCAGAGCTCGAAATATCTGGTTATATCCTACCGAAAGTAGAGAGCCTCTTGCATTGAATGGCCGCTGATAGGATAATGATTGACACTGTAATATCGCAGGTTATTATATAAAGGGCTGTCTCTTTTGTGAGGCAGCCCCTTTTCTCCTAAATCGTTTAAATAGCTCTTCGTCAAATGGTATATCTTCCTGCAAAAAGTATTGGAAGAAAGGTGTTCCTGTCCTTTTTTGTGCTGCTGATCTTAAGTATTGCGGCTTTTTTCTACAGCTATCTGGGTGTTGTAAACCTTTCTGATACATTAAGCAATGCGCCTGCTTCTACTCAAAAGCTGACGCTGATAAATCATACGCTCGTTAAAATTTACGAGTCGGAGACAAACGCAAAGCTTTATGCTGCATCGGCAGATAATTCGTTTTTAAGAGATTATGTAGAGCAGAATGCTGTAATAGATTCGAATTTGCAGGTTCTGAGAAACATATCTTTTGATGCAGAACAGCAGCTGCAGCTTGGAAATATACTGATTATTCAGAATCAGAAGAGCAAGGTTATTAATGATATCATCCAGCTGAATAGGCAAAAAAGCAAACGAGCCGACTTTAGGACTGTTTTTAAGACCAAAAGCGATAGCTCCGATCTGGAGCTAAAGCATAAGATTTACTCATCGGTAGGATCTTCAGAGCCGGTGGAGCAGCCGCTGGTAAAAAAACGAACTTTTTTTCAGAGGTTAAAAGCACTTTTTAAGGACGACGAAACGCCTGTAACTACGGCTAAGCTTGGTGTGCAGCGTAAAATAGACTCCGTTACGGTTAAGCAGACTAAAAAGGACAATAGCATTGTTCAACTAAAGTCGAAGATTGCAAATATGCAGGCTGCTAACGAAATAAATGAGCGCCTTTTCAGAAAACAGGAGGTTGAGCTGCTTAAACGAGATAAGCTGCTGACTGATCGAATGCTTTACCATATTACCATGATGAGCAAGCAGGAGATGAAGCTCAATAATCAGCAAATAGATAAGTTTAATGGTGCAACGAACCGTTATATGCAGAAGCTTATTTTGCTAGGATTTTCATCGCTGCTCGTAATTATATTTTTTTTAGTACTGATCTTTAGGGATATAAGGCTAACCGTTCAGATGCAGCGCAAGGTCGAAGAGTCCAACGAAAAAATTCAGGAGCTGCTTAAGGTTAAGGAGCGCTTTCTGGCTAATATGAGCCATGAGATAAGAACGCCGCTTTCGGCAATCATTGGGTTTTCGGATTTTTTACTGCGTAAGAAATCGTACTCCGAAGAGGAGGTTGGTGCCATAAACTCTTCGGCTAAGCACCTCCATGCCATTGTTAACGAAATACTCGACTATTCGAAGGTGGAATCAAACATTGTCGAGCTGGAGTACACTTCTTTCTCGCTGGAGAAATTTTTGCAAGAGATTTCCTCCGAAATGGTTATAAAGGCAAAAGAGAAGGGGATTGGTCTTAACGTAAATTTGGGAGCACTTCCTCCTGCTGTTAGGCTTGATAGGCTTAGGCTAAAGCAGGTAATGCTGAACCTTATCAGCAATGCCATCAAGTTTACTAGCGAAGGAGAAGTAGTTGTTAATGCCTATCAGCACGAAAATACGCTTCGAATTGAGGTGGTTGATACGGGAATTGGAATTCCAGAATCGGCTCAATCTAAAATATTCGAGGAGTTTACGCAAGCTGATGGTTCTGTTGCTCGTAAGTTTGGAGGAACGGGCTTAGGTCTGAGCATTAGTAGAAAGCTGGTTATGCTTATGGGTGGATCATTGCTGCTTCGTTCGGAGGAGAAGGTAGGTAGCACGTTTACTGTTGAATTTCCTTACGACTTGGTATGTAGTGCTCTAGCAGATAACGATGAGAAGGCAACGTTTACGCAGCCAATAGCCTCTAAACTTCTTTTTATTGATGACGATAGCTACGTAAGGTTGCTTGTGGCTAAAATACTTACAGCTAACAACATAAGTTTTGATGTGGCGGAAAATGGGGCTCAAGGAGTTGAGATGTGCCGTAAAGGAATTTATGGGCTTGTTGTAACCGATTTGCACATGCCGGGGATGAGTGGTATTGAGGTGGTGAAGTCGATTAAAACCTACAGCACTGCTGCAAAGGTTCTTTTCCTTTCTGCTGATATGACCAAGTCTATGACTGATGAGATGGTTGCCGTTGGTGCAGATGGAATACTGCAGAAACCCTTTACGGAGGTTGAGCTATTAACCGCAATTTCGAATATTATGCAGGTTCAAAGAACAGTTTTTCAGGATGACAGAAGGCCTCTTTGCGATTTGTCGAAGGTTACTGCATTTATTGGCGACGACAAAGAGGAACTTCGGCAAATTGTAGGGGCTTTTATTGCCTCTGCTGATGAGTCGATAAGCTACATTGATCAACATCGGAAGGTTGGAAACGAATTTGAGGTTGCCGAGCGTGCACATAAGCTGCTAACAGGGTTTAGGCAGTTCGAAGTGACAAAGGGGGTGGAATACCTCAGGGAGATTGAGAAATGTAGGAACGGAAGGCTTTTGAGCGATGTTGCTCGTGAGGTTGATGCTCTTGTTGAGCTATGGAAGGAGCTAAAAGGGTATCTTTCTAGAGCAATTTCGTAGCCAGAATCGAAAAGCGAGAAGGTGTACAAAAAATACCTAATCCACATTTTAAGTATCACGAAATGGCACTACAGACTTCTGTAATGAGGTTTGGCTTGCTGTCGTGATACGTATATCGTGGCTAGTTTTTTTTGTACACCTTCTTCTGCTAAATATCTATCCCGTACTGTTTTAGCTTATTGTAGAGTGTCTTTCGATCGATACCGAGCATTTTTGCTGCGGCCGATTTGTTGTACTTGGCCTTTACGATTGTACTAATGATGAGCTCCTGTTCAGATTTCTCCTTGATGCTCTTAAGGTCAATGGTATCGCCAGAAACGCTTGTAGATATGTTATTGGTAGATGATTCGAGCATCTCTTCGGGTAGCGAATCGGTTGTAACAACGCTATTTGAAACTAGAAGCACGGCTCTTCTTACAACATTCTTCATTTCTCTGATATTTCCTGGCCATTCGTAACGCATAAACACATCAATAACGTTATGATCGAATGTTACATTTTGCTTCCCAAATTCCTGAGCTGCCTTATCCTTAAAGTAGTTGGCAAAATCAATAAGATCTTCCTTACGCTCCCTTAAAGGAGGCAAGCCTATGCTAAACTCATTTAAGCGATGGTAAAGATCTTCCCTAAACTCTCCATTCTTTATGGCATTCTTAAGATCCTCATTCGTTGCCGAAATAATTCTAACGTCGATTGATGTTTCTTGTGTAGAGCCAATTCTGCGAATTTTTCGCTCCTGAATTGCTCTCAACAGGTTCACCTGAACATCGTAGGAAAGATTTCCTATTTCATCTAGAAAGATCGTTCCTCCGTTGGCCTCCTCAAAATGTCCGATTTTGTCGTTTACAGCTCCCGTAAACGAGCCTTTTACGTGTCCAAAAAGTTCGCTCCCTGCAATATCTTTAGGTAAGGCACCGCAGTCAACAGCCACAAATTTGGCATTTTTACGTTTGCTGAACTGGTGGATACGTCGAGCAGCATACTCCTTGCCAGTACCACTTTCACCAAGAATTAGTACCGACATTTCTGTTGGCCCTACAAGATTTATGTAGTCCTGCACCTTTTTAGCCGCTTCACATCTTCCTTCGATATACTCAGGCGATAGCGTTTTTCGGGGCTTATCATTGGGCTTGCGAGCAGACTCTAGGCCGCTCTTTATGATATGTAAAATTTCGTCGGGGTTTATAGGTTTTGCTACGTATTCGTATGCACCTACTTTAATGGCGTTAACGGCCAGCTTTATATCTGCATAGCCAGTCATTAGAATGATTACCGTATCAGGAGATTGCCTTTTAGTAGCATTCAACAGCTCAATTCCATTTCCATCGGGTAGCCTATAATCCGTCAAAATAATGTCAAAAACGGTGTCCTTTGTAGCCTTAAGTGCATCGTTTAAGCTAAAGGCTACAGCAGCGTCCATTCCATTTTTGCTAAAAAACGACTTAAGCATCAAGCAAAATGATGCGTCGTCATCTACAACAAGTATTTTGGGCATCTTCAATAAAACGATAATATGTACGAAGTTAAGGTATTTTTTTATGTTACCCTATGGATTTTATCCTAAAATAAGAGTACGGCTTATACTAAGTATAAAAAAAAGGGGAAAACCTCACGGCAATCCCTTCTTTAACCTTTCTTCTCTTTCTTATAACTTTTGTCTTGTTAGAACAAAACGACTCTAAGCCTTGTCGTGTATCTTAACTTCGAAAAATGTGCCAAAATTGGTTGCTGCTCGTGGTGGAGATGTTTCTGCTTGGTTGTCAGGACTTAGCTTACGGCTGCTTTTTTTTAACGTTGTCGACCTGTGGATAAAATTCCACATTTTGGATAGATATTATATATACAAAGTGTAGAAGTTGTCATGCAAAAGCCGATCAATTGCAAATTGGTAGGCATAGCTAGTTTATTGGATCATCTTGCTTATCTTTAAAGAATAAAAGTAAGCTTATGCGAATTGCTGTTATAGACTTGGGAACTAATACGTTTAACTTGCTTGTTGGCGAGCTGCAGGATAGCCAGTTTGTACCTCTTTTTCATGATAAGAAAGGAGTAATGCTGGGTGAAGGTGGTATCAATAGCGGCACCATTGCCCCTGCCGCATACCAGCGTGCCTTAGATGCCATTAAAGCCCATCATATCAGCATTAAGCGATTAGATGTTCAGCAGGTTCGTGCTATTGGAACATCGGCAATTCGTTCTGCCGATAATGGATCCTTGCTTGTACAGGATATCAGAAGGATGTATGGCATTGAGGTTGATGTGATAGATGGTCATCGAGAGGCTGAACTTATTTTTAAGGGCGTTTCGTACTCTTTAGAGGACAACGATGCTGTTTCGTTGATTATGGATATTGGGGGTGGAAGCAACGAGTTCATAATTTGTAGGAAGGGAGAGATGCTCTGGAAGAGGAGCTTTCCTCTCGGAATGTCAAGAGTTCTGGATAGATTTCGGCCTTCTGATCCTATTTCGGAGAAGGAGCATGGTTTGGTAGAGCGATTCTTTGAAGAGGGTTTGGTTGAGCTTTGGAATGCTTGCGAAGCATACAAACCGCAGGTGCTGATTGGTGCTAGTGGGGCTTTTGATACCTATCGAAACGTGCTTTTCTTTGGAAACGACCCTGCTCACCCTACATGCATAATCCCTCTAAGTAAGTTCTACGATATACATAACGTATTTCTTCGCAGCACGCTTGTTGAGCGACGTGCAATTAGGGGGATGGATGAGCTTCGGGTGGTAATGATTGTGCTTGCGTCGATGCTAATTTCATTGGTGCTGCGTAAAACCAACATACAAGCTCTGATTCAATCGAACTATTCGCTTAAGGAAGGAGTGGTTGTTGAAATGTTAGATCATATAAAAATATAAAAACGATGGGAAAGGTACTTGTAGTTGACGACGAAAGGGCTATTCGAAATACCTTAAAAGATATCCTTAGCCTTGAGGGGTTTGATGTTGTGCTAGCCGAAAATGGGGTATCGGCAATTGAAGCCTTTGAGAAGGGAGGGGTTGATGTTGTATTCCTGGATATAAAAATGCCAGAGATGGATGGCATTGAGGTACTTGAGCGTCTTCAAGCAATCTCAGCAGAGGTTCCTGTTGTAATGATCTCAGGGCATGGGACTATTGAAACGGCTGTTGAGGCGATAAAAAAGGGAGCGTACGATTTTATTGCTAAGCCGTTGGATTTAAATAGGATACTTATTACAATTAGGAATGCAACTGACAAAACTAAGCTTGTGCAAGAAGCTAAGCAGCTTAGGAGCAAGGTTAACAAAACCTACGATATTGTAGGTGCATCGCAGGCTATAAAGAAGGTAAAAGATATTATAGAGAAGGTTGCTCCTACTGATGCTAGGGTTATGATTACGGGATCGAATGGAACAGGCAAAGAGCTTGTCGCACGCTGGTTGCACGAGAAGAGCAACAGGGCTGCGGGTCCTTACGTAGAGGTAAACTGTGCTGCAATACCTTCTGAGCTAATAGAAAGCGAGCTGTTTGGTCACGAAAAAGGTGCATTTACATCAGCTGTGAAGCAGCGTAAAGGAAAGTTCGAGCAGGCTGATGGGGGGACCTTATTCTTGGATGAGATTGGCGACATGAGCCTTTCTGCTCAAGCAAAAGTGCTTAGGGCGCTTCAGGAGAATCGAATTAGCAGGGTTGGTGGAGATAAGGATATTCCTGTTAACGTACGTGTTGTGGCGGCGACTAACAAGAATCTTACGGAGGAGATTGCTAAGGGTGCATTCCGAGAAGATCTCTACCATCGTCTTTCTGTAATACTTATTCATGTACCTTCGCTAGCCGAAAGAAAAGAGGATATTCCGCTTTTGGCCGAACATTTTCTTGATACCATTAGTAATGAGTATAGCATGGCTCGTCCATCCATTCATGCCGATGCAATTGCAGAGCTACAGAAGCTTCAGTGGACAGGGAATGTTCGTGAGTTTAGGAATGTTATAGAGAGGTTAATGATACTTTGTGGTAAGGAGATAAAGGCGGAGGATGTGGTTATGTACGCCTCGCCTAATCTTATGTAAGGGTGTCTGTTGGAGGAGACATTTATGCTCAATATGCGTATTACGACGAGCTATACCTCATCTCTGCTGGTTGTGCTCCTTTCTCGTACTACGTTTATCGAGCCACTTTTTGGACAGCCCCGTTCAGGGTGTATTTTAGTTAAAACGTTGTAATACTTGTAGTTTGGTTACTTTTAAAGATTTAGGAGTTCGCGATCATTTTGTTAAGTCGCTCGAAGAGATTGGAGTTGTTGTTCCAACTGAGGTTCAAGCGAAATCTATCCCTTATTTGTTAAGTAATGATACCGATTACATTTGTCAGGCTCAAACAGGTACTGGCAAAACTGTAGCTTTTGGTTTGCCTCTCCTAGAGCGGGTAGATGCAGATGTTCAGCATGTTCAGGTGCTGGTTTTGGTTCCTACCAGAGAGCTGTGTCAGCAGGTGGCTAAGGGGTTGTTTAGGTGTACTAAGTATTCCGATCGTCGAATATTTATGGAAGCTGTTTATGGTGGTGCAAAAATCGACTTGCAGGTGGCTGCGTTACAGCGTCCTACACAGGTGCTTGTTGCAACGCCAGGACGTTTGCTCGATTTGCTTGAGCGTAAGGCTGTAAGCCTAAAGCATATTCGTACGTTAATTCTTGATGAGGCCGATGAGATGCTCAGCATGGGTTTTGAAGATGAGCTGAACGCTATTCTAAAAAAAGTACCTACTGATCGTCGAACTTGGCTTTTTTCGGCAACTTTCTCTTCAGAGGTAGAGGGGCTGATTGAGCGTATTATGGATAAGGAGGCTCATCGGGTAGGTGTTGCTCCTAATGAAGAGGTAAACAGCAACATCGAGCACTCTTTTATTTTGGTTAGCGATGAGGAACGCTTTGTTACGCTTAAGAATCTTATTCTCGAACAGCCCGATCGTCGTGGAATCGTTTTTTGTCGAACTCGTTCGGATGTAGAACGTGTGGCTTTACTATTATCTGATTGGGATATCAATGCCGAGGGGCTTCATGGAAATATGCTTCAAAAAGATCGGGATAAAGTTATGCGTGGTTTTAGAAAAGGGCGAATACCCACGTTGGTTGCAACCGATGTAGCGGCTAGAGGTATTGATGTAGATAGCCTTTCCTTTGTAATTCATTTCGAGCTTCCAGAAAATATGGAGTACTACCTACACAGAAGTGGTCGTACAGCGAGGGCTGGTCGGAATGGTGTTTCTATAGTACTAGCTTCTGCTAGCGAACAAAAGAAGCTGCATCAGCTCGAACGTATGTATGGTATAACGTTTAAGCAGCTAAACCGTTAGCCTTGGTGGTTTGGCTGTTTAGCTATTACTATTCCTGAGCGTGTGTAGGTAAAGTTCTTCAACCTTTTCTCGTGCCCAAGGGGTTTTTCTTAAAAATTTTAGGCTCGATTTTATGCTAGGGTTACTCTTAAAGCAGTTGATGTTGATTCGGATAGATAGGCCTTCCCATCCAAATTTAGAGTGAAGTTCGGTTAGTATTGCTTCCAGCGTTTTCCCGTGTAGCGGATTATTTTTTTGTACTTCCATTGCTTTACTTTTACTCTGCAAATCTAGCAATTTGTTATGGCACTTCTGGATGTTTGATGTTTTGTATCGAATATCTGGCTAAATTGGACTGTTGTATCGTAAATTTTTATTGGCTATGGGTAGTTTGTATGCAGCGCTATCTCCTCAGATGAAGGCTTTAATCGAAGAAAATTCTACGCTGAAGCAATACAGTGCTGGCGATTCGGTTTTACGGCAAGGTAGCTACATCAGCTCGGCTGTTATTGTGCGTAGCGGAACTCTAAAGGTTTTCCGTCTGGATGAAGATGGAAATTCGCACTTCTTATACTTTTTATCAGAAGGAGAGCTCTGCGTTTTATCTGCGCTATGTTGTCTGCGAATGCGGCAGGCTGATATGCGTGCGGTTGCCTATACTCCTTGTGAGGTGCTTTTTGTAGCCTCACCTCTCCCCGAAAGCTGGATGCAGGACTATCCTGAATGGAATAGGTTTATGCTTCAAAGCTTTAATGTTAGAATGTCGGAGTTGTTGGATACTTTTGATAGCGTAGTTTTTGGTCATTTGGATGAGAGGCTGATTTTTTACTTGCGCCAGCATTTTAGGGTTAGCGGTAATGTGCTTAGCTTGTCGCATCAGCAAATCGCCGAAGAGCTTAACTCTTCGCGCGAGGTTATCAGTAGGCTTCTGAAAAAGCTCGAAGATGCTGGATTCGTAGAGGTTAATCGGAGCTTTGTTCGAATACTTCCCTCTATAGCCTCTGTAGGTTGAGGCTTGGTGATTTATATCACTGAGCTATGTTTTCTAAACAGCTAGTTTTGTCCTAAACATTATAGGAGAGGTTATGTTTCTAAGAAAAAATGCTAGGTTTGCTCTTGGTGCAGCAGGTGGGCTTATTGCAGGCTATCTTTATTGGAGGTTTGTGGGCTGTTCTAGTGGAACTTGCCCAATTTCTTCTAATCCTTATGTTAGCATGTTTTGGTTTGCCCTTATAGGATTGCTCCTTGTTCCATCTAAAAAAAATAGTAAAAAAGCCGAATCCTAGTTGTGGTAAGGCACTAAATAGTTTGAAATGAAGAAGATTGCATTCATGGTATTGGCCATTCTTATTTTTGCTTGCTCTTCGAATGGCGAAAAAAAGGTTGCTAATTCATCTAGCACCAAAAAGAGTGTTGCTAGCGTTGGTGCTGTAAAGCACATATCTAAGGCAGAATATTTGGCGTTGGTTTACAACTACGAAAAGAATCCTAAGAACTTTGTTTTTAATGGTAAGATTCCTGCGATTGTTGATTTTTATGCCGATTGGTGTGGCCCATGTAAGCGTGTTGCTCCTATACTCGATAAGCTTGCGAAAAAGTATGCTGGAAAGATAAACTTTTACAAGGTAGATGTTGATGCTGAACGTGATCTTGCTGCTGCTCATGGTATTCAGAGTATTCCGACAATGTTCTTTTACCCAATGAAGGGCGATCCTAAAGTTGTACAGGGTGCAATGGGTGAGGAGCAGCTCGAGGATGCCATCCAGAAGATTTTACTTGTAAAGTAGCTTTTATTGAAGATTTATACTTAAGGTCGTTTTTTAGCGACCTTTTTTTGTTGTGTTTTTGATGAAACATGAGTATGAGCTGTAACAGTTCAAAAATAAGCTCGTACTTTCATTGGCGTTATTATTAAAGTAGGCCAATCAAATCAAACTATTTGTTATGCTACGAAAATCTATTTTTTTGCTTTTACTCATCGGGCTTTCTTCCTCCGTTTTTGGGATAGATGATGCTCGTTTATTGAGGTATCCTGATATTAATGGTACAAAGATCGTATTTGTTTATGCTGGCGATATTTGGTCGGTTAGCTCTTCAGGTGGCGATGCTAAAAGGCTAACTTCTCACGAGGGGTTGGAGCTTTTTCCCAAGCTATCTCCTGATGGTAAATGGATCGCTTTTTCGGCGGAGTATTCTGGTAGCCGACAAATTTGGGTTATGCCTGCCGAGGGGGGGACTGCAAGGCAGCTTACCTACTACAATTCGGTTGGAATTATGCCTCCTCGTGGTGGCTACGATAATGTTGTTCTCGATTGGACTGCTGATAGTCGTCAGGTTTTGGTTCGTGCAAACAGAACTCCCTTCGGCGACAGAAATGGGCGATACTATTTGGTGAGTATTGATGGTGGGTTGGAGAAGCCATTGCAAATCATCAACGGTGGTTTTGC
>Ga0209464_10000334_pt1 | contig 15303 bp, 16 predicted proteins | sample DOMMetBare1Fresh_2_FD_187473 | JGI IMG/M metagenome (GOLD analysis project Ga0209464, IMG submission 187473) | Wetland sediment microbial communities from St. Louis River estuary, USA, under dissolved organic matter induced mercury methylation -... | ecosystem: Environmental > Aquatic >...
CCGCAGGCGGCGGCCGCGGCGTCGCAGCGCGACTACCCTCCCTCGGAGGCGCTCCGCACGCCCCAGTTCTGGGCGCTCTGGGCGATGCTGTTCCTGAACGTGACGGCGGGCATCCTCTTCATCTCGAACGCGGTCCCGATCATGAGCGAGCTCACCGGCGCGCCCGCCTCGACCGCGGTCGCGGTCTACGGCTTCATCGCCCTGCTCAACGGGCTCGGCCGGTTCTTCTGGGGCGCGGTCTCGGACCGCATCGGGCGGAACCTCGCCTACCTGCTCATCTACGGGTCGCAGGCCCTCGTCTTCTTCGTGGTGGGCGCGGTCCACCCCCTGCCGCTCGTCGCCGCGCTCTTCGCGGTGGTGCTCCTCGACTACGGCGGCGGCTTCGGGACGATGCCCTCCTTCACCGCGGACTACTTCGGGACGCGCTACATGGGCGTGAACTACGGGTGGATCCTTCTCGCCTGGGGCGTGGGCGGCATCGTCGGGCCCGTCTTCGTCGCGGCCGTGAAGGACCGGACCGGCTCGTTCGCGGGCGCGCTGCCGATCATCGGGGTCGTCATGCTCGCCGCCGCGCTCCTGCCGCTCCTCACCCGGAAGCCCGGCGTTCCGCGCGTGGCGCGGGACCGCTGGGCGCACCTGCGGCCGCCCGGGCGGGCCCCCGCGCGCTGAACCGGCGCGCGCCGGAGCCGGGACGGCCGGCGCAGCGAGGAGCCGCGCCGGGGCCGCCGTCCGCGCGGTGGTGGCGACCGACCTCCGGACCGCTCATCCGGGCGCGGCGCCGCGCCTCGCCCGCGTGGCGCCGCGCGGACGGCCCCCGCGCGATCCCATGCCGCCGCCCGCGGCGAGCGCGGCGCGCAGCGTCCCGGCGACCTGCCGCAGGGCGGGCTCCAGCGCGGCGCCGCGCCGCCACGCGAGCGCGATGGTCCGCGACGGGGCCGGCTCGCGGAACGGTCGCAGCCGGAGGCTCGCGCGGCCCGCCTCCGCCCCGGCGGCGAGGCGGGGGAGGAGCGTCACGCCCGCGCCGGCCGAGACCATCTGGACCAGGGTGGCGAGGCTCGTGGCGCGGAACCCGAGCTCCTCGGCGTCGGCCCGGGAGCAGACGGCGAGGGCCTGCTCCCGCAGGCAGTGGCCGTCGTCGAGCAGCAGGACCTTCTCGCCCGCGAGCGCGTCCAGGGGGACCGGCGCGCCCGCGCGACCGAGCGGGTGCGCGGGCGGCACGGCGAGCACGAACGGGTCCTTCGCGAGCGGCTCGGCGTGCAGGTCGCCGAGGTCGGACTCGAGCGCCGCAAGCGCGGCGTCGAGCTCGCCCGCCTCGACGCGCGCGACGAGCGCCGCCGTCCGCTCCTCGGTCCAGCGGAGGACGAGGCGCGGGAAGGCGCGGCGCAGCGCGGGCGCGACGGCGGGGAGCAGGTACGGCGCGACCGTGGGAATGACGCCGAGTCGCAGCGTGCCGGAGAGCGGATCGGTCCGCTGCCGCGCCGTCTCGAGGAGATCGTCGGCCTCGACGAGCACGCGCCGGGCGCGCTCCACGACGGCCTCCCCTGCCGGCGTCACGATGACGCTGCGGCGGTCGCGATCGAAGAGCCGCACCCCGAGCGCCTCCTCGGCGCCGGCGAGCTGGGCGGAGAGGGAGGGCTGCGCCACGCGGCAGCGCTCGGCGGCGCGCCGGAAGCTGCCCGTCTCGGCGACGGCGAGCACGTACTGGAGCTGGCGGAGGGTGACCGGATACGGGGCGGCGCGCATGATAGCTCTAGACTATCACCCCGACCGAAACGATGTATTGGCGGCGATGACGGCGACCGCCCATCCTTCTCCCACGTTCCCCGCGGCCGGCACGGAGCCGGGCCCCGGGACCGGAGGAGCCCCCATGTACCCGAGCCCGAATCGACTCCCGGAAGACACGCGCGGCCGCATCGTCGACGCCCTCAACGCCCGCCTCGCCGACGGCCTCGACCTGCACATGCAGCTCAAGGTCGCCCACTGGAACGTGAAGGGGCCGCACTTCGCCGCGCTGCACGCGCTCTTCGAGCAGATGGCGATCGGCCTCGCCGCCCACAACGACGCGGTGGCCGAGCGCGCGGTGACGCTCGGCGGGCGCGCCTACGGCACGGCCCGTCACGTGGCGAGGTCGTCGCGCCTCGACGAGTACCCGCAGGAGACCACCCGCGACCTCGAGCACGTGAAGCTGCTCGCCGACCGCATCGACGTCTACCTCGAGCACGTCCGCGACGCGCGAGCCGTCGCCGAGAAGGCCGGCGACGGCGACACCGTGGACCTGCTCACCCAGATCGTCACCGAGTTCGAGAAGCACGGGTGGTTCCTCAAGGCGTCGCTCGCCTGAGGGACCGGGCCGCGCCCCTTACCTGGCCGGGTTCACGCTCGGCCGCCCGCCGCGGCCATGGCCGGGCTCGCGGACGCCCTCGCCCGCGCTCCCCCGGTCGGGCCACCTCGCGAGGACCATGGCGCGCGTTCCTCGCGTGGCGGCCGGGCTTTCCGTCGCCGCCGGGTTCGGCTGGCCGGCGCTCGCCCGACGAGCGGGTCGTGCCCAGGTTCCGGGCCATGGGCGAGCCTACCGATAGGGATCGGGACCGACACCAGGACGCCGACTACTCCACGTTCGTCGAGGCCCTCGCGCGCGAGGGGCTCCCGCTCCGCACCGAGGCGACCCGCGCCGCCGAGGCGGTGGCGTGCGCGCTCGCGCAGCGCATCGCCCACGTGCAGTTCGAGGACCTCCGCGAGGCGCTCCCCGAGCCGTTCCGCGGCCGGCTCTTCGCGTGCGAGCGCCACGCGGCGCTGCCTCCGCGGCGGGAGCGCGACACGGTGGAGGACTTCCACGCGCTGGTCGCCGAGGACCTCGATCGCAGCCCCGACGAGGTCGAGCCGGCCGTGCGTGCGGTCTTCCAGGCGCTGCGCGCCCAGCTCACGGAGGAGGAGGGCGAGCGCGTCGCCGGGCTGCTCCCCCACGAGCTCGAGCACCTGTGGCGGCGGTCGTCCTAGGCGGCCCCGGCCCCGCCCTACCCCGCCCGGCGCCGCTCCTTCCTCGCCCGGAACCGCTTCAGGCGCACCGCGTCCTCGCGGTCGCGCTCGTCGAGCGCGCCCTCGATGCGCGAGGCCTCCCCTCCGAGCGCGGGCAGGAGCAGCTGCTCGAGCGCGTTGATGCGCCGCGAGGTCGCCTGGATCTCCTCGCCGAGCCGGGCGAGGTGGAGCTCGCGCGAGGCGATGCGGAGCAGCACCTCGAGCGCCTTTTCGTGCCGCCGCGCCGCCTCCGCCCCGGCGGGTCCCCAGCTCGTGGCGGAGGTGCCGCGCCCGTCCGCGGGGCGGGCGAGCGGGGGCGAGCTCACCGAGGGTGTCGGCACGCCCCAGACCCGGCGCACCGACACCTGGATCGGCACCTCCCGGCCGGCCGCGAGCGCGAGCGACTCGAGCGCAGCCTCGCCGTCGAGCGCCCTCGCGAGGCCGAGCGCCTTCACCGCCTCGCGCAGGCTCTCGTCGAGCCGCGCCCTCCCCTCGAGCACCTCGCGCATGATCTTCCACAGCTCGCCGGCGAGCACCTCGCGCTTCGCGCGCAGGAGCCGCGCCCCCTTCGCCGCCACGGCGCGCCGGGCGCGCACCTCGAGGAGCCCCATCCGCGTGGTGGGCGAGCGGCTCACGCGCTCCCCTCCCTCGGCCGCGCCGCGACGATCGCCTCGGGGATCCGGGTGAGCGCCGCCTGCGGGAACGCGCCGAGGAGCCGCCAGCCCGTCTCGAGCGTCTCCTCGATCGACCGGAACGTCGCCCCCTGGCCGACCAGCTCGCGCTCGAAGCGGTCCGCGAACTCGAGCAGGCGCTTCTCGTCCTCGCCGAGGTTGGCCGCGCCGACGATGGCCGCCATGCGCCGGACGTCGCGCCCCCGCGCGTAGAACGCGTAGAGCTGGTCCGCGACCGGCCGGTGGTCCGCGCGCGTCCGCCCCGGGCCCGTGCCGAGCCCCATGAGGCGAGACAGCGAGGGGAGCACGTCGATCGGCGGGTAGACGCCCTTCCGGGCGAGGTCGCGGGAGAGGACGACCTGCCCCTCGGTGATGTAGCCGGAGAGATCGGGGATGGGGTGGGTGAGGTCGTCGTCCGGCATGGTCAGCACCGGGAGCTGGGTGATCGACCCGGGCCGCCCCACGATCCGGCCCGCCCGCTCGTAGATCGTCGCGAGGTCCGTGTACATGTAGCCGGGGTAGCCGCGCCGGCCCGGCACCTCCTCGCGCGCGAGCGCCACCTCGCGCAGCGCCTCGCAGTAGCTCGTCACGTCGGTGAGGACCACGAGGACTTGAAGTCCGTGGCCGAACGCGAGGTGCTCCGCGCAGGTGAGCGCGCAGCGCGGCGTCATGAGCCGCTCGATGGGCGGATCGTCGGCCTTGTTCAGGAACACCACCGTGCGGCCGAGCACCCCCGCGGCTCGGAACGCCTCGAGGTAGCCGTCGTACTCGCGGAACGGCGCGCCCATCGCGGCGAAGACCACCGCGAACCGCTCCGACCCCCGCACCCGCGCCTGGCAGACGATCTGCGCGGCGAGCTTCCCGGCGGCGAGCCCTGCGCAGGAGAAGATCGGCAGCTTCTGCCCGCGCACCAGGGTGTTCATGCCGTCGATCGCGGAGATCCCCGTCTCGATGAAGTCCTCGGGCTTCTCGCGCCGGACGACGTTCATCGCCGCCCCGTGGATGGGGAGGCGCGCCTCGGGGATCGGGGCGGGCAGCCCGTCGGCGGGGCGGCCGAGCCCGTCGAGCACCCGCCCCAGCATGGCTCGCGCGACGCCCAGCCTCGCCACCTCGCCGGTGAGGGTGACCTCCGCGCGCGCCGGAGCGAGGCCGCGCGTCTCCTCGAGCACCTGCACCGCGGCGCGCGCGCCGGAGAGCTCGATGATCTGCCCGCGCCGCTCCTCGACGCGGCCGCCCGGCCCGGGCGTCCTCACCACGACGATCTCACCGAGCCGTGCGCCCGGGACCGCGTCGAGGAAGAGCAGCGGCCCGGCGATGCCCTGCGCGCCGTGCACGCGGCGCGTGAGCAGGTCCCGCTTCCCTCCGTCCCGGGCCAGGGCCATGGTCACTCCGCCTCGAGGCGCGCGAAGGCCTCGGTCATCGCCGCGCGGAGCGCGCCCGCCGCCGCGCCGATCCCGTCCGCGGGCGTCGAGCCGAGCCGCAGCAGGCGCGCCCCCACCCCCGTGTCGAGCACGGACCGGAGCGACACGCCCGCGCCGACCGCGGCCGAGGCGCGCCCGTGGAAGTCGAGGAAGAGCCGCAGCATCTCGAACGCCTTCCCGGGCGGGCAGGAGGCGTCCGCCGGATCGAGCGCGCTCTGGCGCAGGAAGCCCTCGCGCAGCAGCCGCGCCGACTCGAGCACGAGCCGCTCGGCGTCCTGGAGCGACTCGGTGCCGACCAGCTCCGCCACCTCCACGAGCTCGCGCTCGCGCTGGAGCAGCTCCATGGCCGCCTCGCGGAGGGCTCCGAAGCCTTCGCCCGCCTCGCGCTCGAACCAGCCGCGCAGCCGCTCCGCCTCGAGCGAGAAGGACATGCCCCAGTCCACGGCGGGGAAGTGGCGGCGGTGGGCGAGGTCCGCCGAGAGGGCCCAGAGCGCCCCGGTGGCGCGGAGCGAGCACTGGGTGACCGGCTCGGAGAGATCGCCGCCCGGCGGCGACACGGCGCCGACGATGGTGACCGCCCCCTCGCCGCAGGCGAGCGTCTCGGCCCGGCCGGCGCGCTCGTAGAATCGGGCGAGGCGCGAGGCGAGGTAGGTGGGGTAGCCCTCCTCGCCCGGCATCTCCTCGAGGCGCGCCGAGATCTCGCGCAGCGCCTCCGCCCAGCGCGAGGTGGAGTCGATCATGAGCGCCACCGAGCGCCCCATGTCGCGGAAGTACTCGGCGAGGGTGCACCCCGTGTAGATGGACGCCTCGCGCGCCGCGACCGGCATGTTCGAGGTGTTCACCACCAGCACCGTGCGGCCGAGGATCAGGCCGCCCGTGCGAGGGTCGACGAGGCGCGGGAACTCGTCCATCACCTCGGCCATCTCGTTGCCGCGCTCGCCGCAGCCGACGTAGACGACCACGTCCGCCGCGGCCCATTTGGCGAGGCTCTGCTCGAGCACGGTCTTGCCGGTGCCGAAGCCGCCCGGGACCATCGCCGTCCCGCCCGCCGAGACCGGGAAGAAGCAGTCGAGCACCCGCTGCCCGGTGAGGAACGGCACGTCCGGCGGGAGGCGCCGGCGCACCGGGCGCGGGCGGCGCACCGGCCAGCGGTGCATGAGCGACAGCGCCGGCCCGCCGCGGAGCGCGACCACCGGCTCGTCGATGCCGACCTCGCCGCGCCGGACCTCCGAGGCGATCCCGCCCGCGTCGGGCGGGGCGAGCACGGGCTCCTCCGCCCCCGGTGCGCGCGCGGTCCCGATCCGCTGACCTGGCGCGACGGGGTCCCCCGGCGCGACCGACGGCTCGAACTCCCACCGCCGCGCCCGGTCGAGCGCGGGGAGCCGCGCACCGCGGCCGAGGAAATCGCCGTGCGCCGCGGCGAGCGCGCCGAGCGGGCGCTGCACGCCGTCGAAGGTCGTGCCGAGCAGCCCCGGGCCGAGCTCCACCGCGAGCGGCTCGCCCGAGGCCTCCGCCGGCTCGCCGAGCGAGAGCCCCGCGGTCTCCTCGTAGACCTGGATCGTCGCCTGGTCGCCCTCGATGCGGATCACCTCGCCGAGGAGCCGCTCCTCGCCGACCCAGACCACCTCGTTGAGGCCCGCGCCGCCGAGCCCTCGCGCCGTCACGGTGGGGCCCGCCACGCGGACGAGCCTTCCGCCGCTCCTCCCCGGCTCCCTTCCGGCCTCGACGCTCACGGCTCCCCTCCCCGCCCGCCGAGCTTCACCGCGTAGCCGACGGCGCGGCGGATGAGCGCCGCGACGTAGGCGCGCCCGCGGCCGTCGTCGCTGCAGCGCCGCGGCAGCGGGAACGGGAGCACCACCGGTACGCCGCGCTCCCGCGCTCGGCGCAGCGTGCGCGGCGGGACCGCGCCGAGGAGCTCCTCCTCCACCGCGAGCACGCCGGCACGCGGGTCGGCGAGGAGCCGGCGGAACACCTGCGCCTCCTCCCCCGCGCGCACCTCCTCCACCTCCGCGCCCGCGAGCCGGAAGCCGAGCGCGTCGCCCGGCCGCACCGCGACGACCAGGCGCGGGCCGGACGGCGGCTCGGCACCGTCCCTCGCCCGCCCGGTCCTCGCCTCGCTCGCCATCGCGCCCTCACGCCTCCACGAGATCCAGGAGCTCGTCGGCCGGCACCCCGATGGCGGTGCCGCGCAGGGCGAGCGAGATGCGCCGCACCTCGGCGCGCCGCTCGAGGAGGTACGCGAGCGGCACCGCGATCGAGAGCGGGCGCTCGCGCGCCGCGCGGCGGAGCGGGGCGAGCACGGCGCGCTCGAGGGCGCGGTCGGCGGACCACGGCGAGGCGAGCCCGGCCGCGCCGCCGCGGAACCGCGCCGCGAGCCCCGCGCGCACGGCGGGCGGGTCGGCGCCCGCCAGCGCCCGGAAGGCGTCCTCCGGGAGGCGCCGGCCCCCGGGCACGAACGCGTCCGCGCCCGGGGGAGCGCCCGCGAGCGCGAGCAGCGTGGCCGCGTTGCGCGCGTCCACGCGGTCCTCGAGGTGGGCGCGCACGAGGGCGGCGTCCTCGCCGGGGCCGCGCGCCACGGCGCGGGCCCGCGCGAAGGCCGCGCGATCGGCGGCGATCTCGAGGGGCAGGAGCCCGTGCTTCGCGCGCAGGGCGAGCGCGCCGAGCGCGGCGACCGCCACCTCGCTGCCGCCCGCCGCGAGCACCGCCAGGGCGCGCTCGACGGTGGCCGCCGCGGCGGCCTCGCGCAGCCGCTCCGGGGGGAGCCCGGGCGCCGGCAGCGCCGCGGCGAGGATCCGCTCGGGGGTCGCCCCGTGGGCCACGCCGCGCACGACCGCCTTGAGCGACGCGGCCTCCTCCACGCCGAGCACCGCGGCGATCAGGGCGCGGGCGCGCCGCCCCTCCGCGTCGGCCACCAGGCGGGCCTCGTCCCGCGCCAGGGCGAGGCGGAGCGCCGCCTCGATCGGCGCCACGCCCGCGGCGGGGTCGCCGCCGGCGCCGGCGCCGGCCGCCGCCTGGCCGGCCAGCATCGCGCCGGCCGGGGTCTCGCGCAGCATCGCGATCCGGGCGTCGAGCGTGGGGTGGGCGAGGAGGTCGCGAAAGGCCTGCGGCCCGAGGAGGCGCGCCCGCCTCGCGCCGATCCGGGCGTTGGCGTAGTCGAGCCGGCTCACGGACGATCCCCCGGGAACAGGGTGCCGGCGAGCTCCACCTCGAGCTCCGGCCAGGCGCGCTCGAGCCGCGCCGGCAGCGTATCGTCGAGCTCGCGCCGGCCCCCCGACCCGCACCGCACCCTCACTCCGCCCCGCGAGGACGGTGCGGGGCGGACCACCGCGCGCAGCGCGGCGGCGGGGTCGAGCCGGAGCAGCGCCCGGCGCGCCTCGTCCTCGGCGCCGGGGTCGACCTCGAGCTCGAGGGAACCGGCCCCGGCGTCCGCGAGGACCTCGGGGAGCAGCCGGGCGTCGAGCGCGGGCCCCGCCTCGGCCTCGAGGCGGCGAAGGATCTCGTCCCGCAGCTCGGCGAGGTGGCGGCGCCGCTCGACGAGCAGCGTCCGCTCGCGCGCGAGCGCGCCGGCCTCCTCCGCGTCGCGGCGGCGCGCCTCGGCGTCGCGCCGCTCCCGCGCGGCGATCGAATCGCGCGCCGCCGCCGCGGCGGCCCGCGCCTCGGCGAGGATGCGCTCGCGCTCGCGCGCCGACGCGGCGAGGAGGTCGCTCGCCTCGCGGGCGGCCTCCTCCCCGAGGACGCGGAGGAGCTCCGGATAGCCCACGGCTAGCCTCCGGTGAGGATCAGCACCGCCACCACGAACCCCAGGATCACGAGCGTCTCCGGGATGGCGAGCATCACGATGATCGTGCCGCGCACCTCGGGCTTCTCGGCGAGCGCGCCGGCGCCCGCCGATCCGATGCGCGACTGGACCCAGGCCGTGGCGACGGCGGAGATCCCGATGGCGAGCGCGGCGGCGACGGCGATGAGGACCTTGTCCACGTGTCCCTCCAGTCCGGTCACGGGTTGAGCGCGAAGGGGCGCCAGGGAGCGCCTCCCTCCTCGTAGAACTTCTCGAAGAACTCGACGTAGTGAAGGCGGAGCGCGGCGATGGCCGGGCTGATGAGCCCGAGCGTGAAGTTGACGGCGTGGAGCAGGACGCCGACGAGGAGGCCCACCGCGGCCGGCCGGAGGGTCCCGGCGATCAGGTTCGCCACCTCGGCCAGCATCACCGAGGCGAGCCCGAGCGCCATGAGGCGCGCGTAGGAGAGGACGTTCCCGAGCCCGAGCACCAGGTGGAGCGCCGCCATCGGCCCCTCGGAGGCCAGCGCCGCGGCGAGGAACGTCGCGCCCGCCGCGAGCGCCGGCGCGAGGACGGCCCGCGGCAGGAGCCCGAGCGCCCCGAGCGCGGCGGCGGCCGCGGAGAGGAGCATGAGGAGCTTCGCCGCGCGGGCGAGCGCCTCGCGCCGGTGGCCCCCGCGCAGCGCGTTCGCCACCCCGAGGACGAAGCCGATCCCCAGGTGGACGCCGCCGACGGCGAGCGCGAGCCCGAGGAACGTCATGAAGGCGCGCCGCCGGTCGAGCAGCACGGGCTCGAGCCCGAGGTGCGCGCCGAGCTCGCCGAGCGCCTCGCCGAAGAGCAGCCCGAAGAGGAGCGCCGCCAGCGAGCACGCGAGCGCGATCCAGGCGACGTCCCGCCCCGTCGCTCCGCCCCAGCGCCGCGCCCGGGCGGCGAGGGCGACGCCCGCGCCGAGCAGGCCGAAGACGACGTCGCCGAGCACCAGGCCGAAGAACAGGGGGTAGAAGAGGGCGAGCCACGGCGTCGGGTCGATCGACCCGTAGCGGGGCAGCGGCGCGAGGGCGAGGAGCAGCTGGAACGGCCGGAGCGCAGGGCCGTTCCGGAGCACCACCGGCACCTCCCCGTACTCGGCGCGCGCGGGGGGCCCGGTCAGGAGCGCCACCCGCTCGCCGAACCGCGCGGCCGCCGCGTCGCGCAGGGCCGGGAGCCGCTCCGCCGGCATGTAGCCCGAGACCAGGAAGGCGAACCGGGTCTCGCCGCAGCGGGAGCTCGCCTCGGCGCGCGCCAGGGCGGCGCGGGCCGCCGCCGCGACGTCGGCGAGGGCCGGCGCCCAGCGCGAGGCGAGCTCCTCGAGCCGCCCGTCGGCGCGCGCGATCTCCTCGGGGATCTCGCGCGTGCGCGACGCGACGTGGAGCAGCACCTCGAACAGGCTCTTGCCCGCGTAGGCGGAGGGCAGCTTCACCTCGTCGACGCCGCGCTCGAAGAGCAGCGCCGAGAGCGCCCGGCCGCAGGCGCGAGGGACGACGACGAGGACGCCGGTGTGCTCCCCGTCGAGCGGGCGGGACTCCACCGAGCAGTCGCGGCCCGCGATTCGCCGCACCTCGGCCTGGAGCAGGGCGAGCGCGGCGGGATCGTTCCGCAGCACGAGGCCGTGGACCTCGGGCAGGAGCGCGGGATCGACGTCGTGGTGGAGCGGGGCGAGCGCGGTGACGATGCGCGCGAAGCGGGCGGTCGCGTCCCCCTCCTCGACCAGATCCGCGCGGCGCGCCTCGAGGGCCTGGAGCTCCCCCTCCAGCGCGGCGAGGCGCGGGAGCAGGCCGGGGTCCGAGGTGGGCGGCAGCGTCGCGGGCGGGCCGCCGCCGCGCGCGGCCGGGAGGCGGGAGAGGAGCGCCTCCGCGCGCTCGGCCACCCCGGCCAGGCACGCCTCGCCCGGCTCCGGACCGGCCGCCCGGCGCGGCGCGCGCGAGCCGTCCTCGTGCGGCGCGCGCAGCTCGAGCGCCCCGTCGCGCTGCAGGAGCTCGAGCGCCTCGGGGAGGAGGGCGCGCGGGCCGAGCAGCTGCACGCGGAGCATGGGGAGGATCACGGGGCCCTCCCCAGCACCACGTCGAGCGCCCGCGCGACGGCGCGCTCGCGGTTCCGGGCCGCGCCGGAAGCGAGGGCGGCGACCGCGGCCCGGGTCTCCTCCTCCGCCGTCGCGCGCGCCGCGTCCGCCTCCGCCGCCGCCCGCGCGCGCATTGCGGCGCGCGCCCGCTCCGCCTCGCGCCTCGCCTCGCCGACGAGCGCCTCCGCCTCGCGGCGGGCGGCCTCGATCGCGGCGGCCGCCCGAGAGCGCGCCCACGCGACCTCCTGCTCGAGCGCCGCCTCGTCCTCGTGCAGGCGCTCGAGGGTGTCGCGCTCGCCGCTGCTCCGGTCCGGCCGTGCGGCCACGGGTGAGTCCCCCGCTCGAAGCAGACGCCCTCCGCCGAGGTGAGGCAAGCGCGCCGCGCGCTCACGGGTGGGGCTGCGCGAGCGGGCGCGCGCGAGGGCCCGAGCGCCGGCGCGCTCACGCCATCGCGGCCGACCCGAACTCCGGGTGGGCGCGGACGAAGGCGACGAGCCGCTCGACGTACGTGGCGAACGGCGGGCAGGAGATCCCGCTCCCCGAGAGGTCCGCGGCTGCGTTGCGCGTGTCGTAGCGTGTCGGCTGGACGAAGTAGTCGATCGCGTCGGCCGGGATCCTCATGAGGGCGTGGACGCCGGGCACGTGGCGGATCGCCGCCTTGGCGAGCGCGATCGGCAGGGGGACCTTCAGGAGCCGCTTCCCGGTCGCGCGCGACACGAGGTCGAGCATCTCGCGGACGCGCAGCGGTCGCGGGTCGGCGAGCTGGTACGTCTTGCCGCGCCCGGCCTCCAGCCCGGCCAGGTGGGCGATGGCCGAGACGACGAAGTCGCGCGGCACGAGGTTCACCTCGGCGGTCTGATCGCCGACGGTGGGGAGCACCGCGATCGCCCCCTGGCGCAGCACGAACTGGATGACGTGGTAGGGGCCGTCGTACTTCTGGGTGGCCCCCGTGGTGCTGTCACCGACCGTGATGGCGGGCCGGAAGACGGTCGCGGGCAGCCCGCCCTTCATCCGGGCGCGGACCTCCACCTCGGCGAGGTACTTGGTCTCCTCGTAGGAGTTGTTGAAGCGCTGGCCCAGCTCGAGGTCCGCCTCCGAGAAGAGACCCGGGTGCCGGCCGGAGACGTAGCAGGTGGAGACGTACTGGAAGCGGCCGAGGCGCGGGGCGCGCTCGGCCAGATCGAGCACGTTGCGCGTGCCGTCTACGTTCACCCTCAGGCCGACGTCGCGCGGCACCGAGAGGTCGTAGATCGCCGCGAGGTGGTAGATCTCCGCCACGTCCGCGGCGGTCGCGGCCGGATCGGCGAGCCCGAGGTCCTTGCGCGTGATGTCGCCCTCGACGAGCCGCACGCGCCCGGCGAGGCCGGGGTGGGCGGCCTCGAGCTCCGCCGCCCTGCGGCGCGCGACGTCGGCGAACTTGGGCTGGACGAGGCAGACGGCGGCGTCTTCGGGACGGCGCGCGAGCACGCGCGGCAGCAGCTCGACCCCGAGGAAGCCCGGGAACCCGGTGAAGAACACGTTGGCCATGGAGCAGATTCACCTACCGCGTCGGGCGGGCGGCGGGGCCGTCCCGTTGGGGCGCGGTTGTGGGGAGCACCTCGACCGGCCTAGCATCGCGGCCCTGATGAGTGATCAGCCGGACGAGGACGTCCAGCGCCGCCTCGCGTTCCTGCTCGACCACATGTCGTCGCTCGGCCACGACCTGCGGAACCCGCTCTCCGCGCTGGTGCTCGGGGTGCAGCGGCTCGAGCGCGGCGGCGCGCCGGCGGGGCCGGACCGCGTACCCGCCCTGCTCGTGCGCATGGAGCGCTCGCTGCGCGGCATGGACCGGCTCGTCGAGGCGCTGCTCGACCTCGCCCGCGTCGAGTCGGGGCGGCTCGAGCTCGAGGCGACCGGGGATCCGCCCGCGGCGCTGGTCGGGCGGGTGGTGGAGGCCTTCGCCGGCGCCGCCGAGGAGGGGCAGCGCACGATCGAGGTGGACGTCGCCGACGGGCTCGCGACGCCGGCCTGGGACGGGCCGCGCACCGCGCGCGCGCTCGGGCACCTCCTGGCGGTGGCGCTCGAGTTCACGCCGCCGGGCGGGCGCGCCGTCGTCGCCGCGCGCGCCGACGGGCACGGGATCCGCCTCGAGGTCGAGGACGACGGGCCACCGCTCGCGCCGGGCGAGGCCGCGAGCGTCTTCGGCGGCGAGGCCGACCGTCCAGGCAAGCGCGTCCGTTCGCGCGGGCACGGGCCGTTCCTTTACCTCGCGCGCCGGATCGCGGAGCTGCAGGGCGGGCGGGCCGAGGCGGGGGCCGGGGCGCGCGGCGGGGCGCGGCTCGCGATCTGGATCCCGCTCGCGCCGCGGCGCTGAGCTCGTCATGGCCGACCTGCCCGCCCGCCGCGCCTTCTCGGTCTCGATCCTGTGCCGGAACGGGGGTGCGGTCCTGCTCGTGCGCCACCGCCGCCTCGGCACGTGGCTGCCCGTCGGCGGCGAGATCGAGCCCGGGGAGACGCCGCTCGAGGCGGCCCGGCGCGAGCTGCGCGAGGAGACCGGGCTCGAGGGCAGCTTCCCCGCGCTCCCGGGGGTGGACGGGACGCCGCCCGGGCTGCTCGGGTACGAGGAGCACGCCGCGGGCGCGAAGGGGCTGCACCTGAACTTCGCGTTCGTCGCCGACGTCGCGACGCGCGAGCTCGCGCCCTGCGACGAGTGGGACGGCGCGCGCTGGGTCGGGCCCGGGGAGCTGGACGGGATGGCCTGCCCGGAGAACGTGCGGCAGCTCGCGAGGCTGGCGCTCCGGAGGTGAGGGCCGCGGCGGCGCTCGCCTCGCGCGGCGGGGGCCCGCGCGGCGGCGCCGCTCCCGGTGCGCCCGCCTAGGTCAGGTACCGCCCCAGGATCGGGGCGAGCTTCTGCCGCGCCTCGGCGGGGATCCGGGCCCGGTCCGACCAGATGGCGAGCGCGAGCGCCGACTGGCACGAGCACGGGCGCTCGGCGAGCGAGGCCATCTGCGGGATGGTGCGCCGGATCAGGTCCACCGCGTTCTGGGTGGCCGCCTTCACGTTGCCGAGGATCTCCTCGAGCAGCTTCGCCTGGTCGAGCGTGGCGGGGTGCGGCTTCCAGCAATCGTAGTCGGTGGGCAGCGCGACGAGCGCGTAGCAGATCTCCGCCTCGCGGGCGAGCTTCGCCTCGGGCATCGCGGTCATCCCGATGAGCGAGGCGCCCCAGCTCCGGTGCAGCTCGCTCTCCGCGCGCGTCGAGAACTGCGGCCCCTCCATGCACACGTAGGTACCGCCCTGGTGCAGCCGGGTGGGGAGGCCGGTGCCTGCCTTCACGAGCACGTTCCGGAGCGTCGGGCAGAACGGCTGGGCGAGCTCGACGTGCACGGCGAGGTCGTCGAAGAAGGTGCTCGCCCGGCGATGGGTGCGATCGATCACCTGGTCCGGGATGACGAGGTGGCGCGGCTGCACCTCCTCGCGCAGGCTCCCCACCGCGCCGCTCGCGAGCACGTGGGTGACCCCGAGGCTCTTCAGCGCCCACAGGTTGGCGCGGTACGGGACGGTGGACGGGTTCTTCACGTGCCCCTCGCCGTGGCGCGCGAGCAGGGCGACCGGCACGCCGGCGACCTCGGTGAGGGTGATGGCGCTCGATGGCGGGCCGAAGGGCGTCTCGACCTCGCGCACCTCGCCTGCGCCGAGGGTCCCGAGGGCCTCGCCGAGCCCGGTGCCCCCGATGACCCCCACGACCACGCGTCCCATTCGGCCACCTCCGCTCGCCCGCCGACCGGCGGGCGCGAGCGCGGCGCAGTCTAGCGCCCCGGAAAAGAAAACGCCCGCCGGCGCGCGGGCGCCGGCGGGCGGAACGACGAAAAGATGCGGCAGCGACCTACTCTCCCACACGGCTTCCCGTGCAGTACCATCGGCTCTGGTGGGCTTAACTTCCGTGTTCGGGATGGGAACGGGTGTGACCCCACCGAAATAGCCACCGCAAACCTGGGAAAGAGCGAATCGAGTACGAAGGGTAGGGAAGAGCACCGCACGGCGGGGCCCGCAGGGCCTCGCTTCCAAGACATCTCGATCTCGACCTCGAGCAGGTCGCCTACGACCTGAGAAGAGGGAGACCAAGCCGCACGCCCTATTAGTACCGGTCGGCTGAGCGCCTCACAGCGCGTACACCTCCGGCCTATCGACCTCGTCGTCTTCGAGGGGGCTTCAGGGGCTTACGCCCGGGAGAAGTCGTCTCGAGGTTGGCTTCCCGCTTAGATGCTTTCAGCGGTTATCCGTTCCGCACATAGCTACCCAGCGATGCCCCTGGCGGGACAACTGGTACACCAGCGGTGCGTC
>Ga0209464_10000336_pt1 | contig 15238 bp, 35 predicted proteins | sample DOMMetBare1Fresh_2_FD_187473 | JGI IMG/M metagenome (GOLD analysis project Ga0209464, IMG submission 187473) | Wetland sediment microbial communities from St. Louis River estuary, USA, under dissolved organic matter induced mercury methylation -... | ecosystem: Environmental > Aquatic >...
GGAGGTGCGATTGGAAACTTCGACAACCACTTTGGACGACACACAAGGCAGGCCGCCTCTAGCAAACCCTCATGTGCTGTGGCGCCAAGTCGTAGGATTTGTACTTTGGGTAGGCCTACTGTCGCTGCCGGCTGGAGGTCCCGTCGGTGCCGCACTTTGCCTCGCATTAGGCGGCGTTACTTTCGCCGATGCCTGGAAGTCGGGTATCTACAAAGTCCCGGGCAAGAAGACGTTCTTGAACATTTCCCCCATGGCATGGGGGATCGCGATGGCGCTCCTGTTCATTGTGACCTATCCAGCGTACCTTCTGAACCGCAACAAGTTACGGACCATTCAAGGTTCCAACGCATTTTATTGGGCTACTGTCGTGATTGGAGCCATCGCAATCGTCATGATACTCGTCAATGTGTTCCGGGCGACAACCGCAACGACGATATGAGCGAGCCGTCTAACTATGCGATGCAGCGTTCGGCGCTTGTCGTCACGCCGCTTGCAGGAGAAGGCTGTGGATTGGACAGGTTGCGACCAGCAAGCGGCGCGCCGACTGCGCGCCGCCGCTGATCGCGGACGTTAGGCCACCCCAGAACGCGGTCTTTGGCGCCATACAACTACTTGCATATAGTATGCAGGTTCTTGTATACTGATCTTGGCTATGAAGCCCCTTAGCTTTGTCGGAAGCAGCCTGGATGATGTGCGTGCTTTCCCGGCAGCTGTCCGCCACGCCATTGGTGTCGAATTGATGCGTGTTCAATTTGGCGGTGTGCCCACTAACTTCAAGCCACTGAAAGAAGCGGGTTCAGGTGCCTATGAAATTCGTGTGCATCTGGATGGCGCTTGGCGGGTCATTTACGTAGCGAAATTTGAGAAGGCCATTTACGTGCTGCACGCCTTTCAGAAGAAGACCCAAAGAACGGCCCGAGCCGATATCGAATTGGCTGCAAGACGGTACAAGTTGATTGGAGGTTTGAGATGAAGAAATCGACCCGGCGCTGGAAAGACGACCGCATTACGCCCAGCAGTGGCAACGTCTTTGTGGACCTCGGGTTTGATGAGGCCGAGGCACACGTGATGGCGCTGCGCGCCGAGCTTATGCTTCGACTCTCACAGGAACTCAAGGCGAAAGGCTGGACCCAAGCTCAAGCGGCAAAGCGCCTCGGTGTCACACAACCGCGCGTCTCGAAGCTAAACAAGGGTGCTTGGCAGGACTTCAGTCTCGACATGTTGCTGACACTGGCGGGGCGAGCAGGCCTCCATGCCGAGCTCAGGGTGGCCTAACTATGCGATGCAGCGTTCGGCGCTTGTCGTCACGCCGCTTGCGGGGACCGCAAGCGGTATCTACAGGTTTCGGTCAGCAAGCGGCGCGCCGACTGCGCGCCGCCGCTGATCGCGAGCGTTAGGTGTCTTGTAACCCGTAACGTTATGGGTTACACTCCGATTCGTGATCCGGACATTCCGCCACAAAGGCTTGGCCAAGTTCTTTGCGACGGGGTCGAAGGCGGGGATTCAGGCCGCTCACGCAGAGCCGCTGAGCTTGATCCTGGGCACTCTGAATGCTGCTACTACTCCGGGCGACATGGGCCTGCCGGGCTTGAAACTTCACCCCTTGAAGGGTGGTCGCAGCGGTACTTGGTCCGTAACGGTTCGCGCCAACTGGCGGGTCACGTTTCGATTTGAAGGCAAGGATGCGGTAGACGTCGATTACGAGGATTATCACTGAGGTAGCCCATGAGGATGCATAACCCTCCCCACCCTGGCGAGATCATCCGCAAGCTCTGTCTCGAGCCGCTGGATCTCTCGGTCACTGACGCCGCCGCCGCTTTGGGCATCAGTCGCAAGACGTTGTCGGCTTTGCTTAACGGTCGTGCTGGCATTAGCCCGGAGATGGCGGTGCGGCTGTCGATCGCTTTCGGCACCAGCTCCGAGAGCTGGATGAACCAGCAGACGCAGTTCGACCTGTGGCATGCCGAGAAGCGGCGCAAAGATCTGCGGGTCTCCCGCGTGGCTGCCTGACAAGGCACCTAACTATGCGATGCAGCGTTCGGCGCTTGTCGTCACGCCGCTTGCAATCAGGGCAAGCGGCGCGCCGACCGCGCGCCGCCGCTGATCGCGAGCGTTAGACCGCACAATGTCGGGCCTCTTTCCGCGTTAGTTGCAATCCTATTCGTTATATGCATAATATATGCATATGGAAATCGAGTGGGATTCGGACAAGGCCGACTCGAATCTCAAGAAACATGGGGTTAGCTTCGAGGAAGCCGCGACCGCCCTGCTCGACCCGATGGCTTTGGCCCGGGAGGATGTCGCTTCAGCGGGCGAACCGCGTTGGGTCCTGATTGGCATGAGTGCCCAGTTGCGACTGTTGACGGTCATTTACACATTGCGGCGTCAAGATCGAGTTCGACTCATTTCTGCGCGTCGAGCCACGCGTAAAGAGGCCAAATACTATGCGTAAACAGTACGATTTCTCGAAGGCCAAACGTGCCAAGGATGTCCCACACCTCACCCGACTCCAGGCGGAGGCAAAGGGAAAGACTCGAATCACCATCATGCTGGATAACGACTTGCTGATGACTTTCCGAGCTAAGGCCGAGGCAGAAGGTATCGGCTATCAGACCCTCATTAATCAAAAGCTGCGTGGCATTTCCGGTGCTTCTCCGGTCGATGAGGCAACTTTGCGTAGAGTCCTGAGAGAAGAACTCAAGGTCGGTTGAGTTCGCAATCAGGGTGTGCGGTCTAACTATGCGATGCAGCGATCGGCGCTTGTCGTCACGCCGCTTGCAACCAGGGCAAGTAGCTCCCATAGGTTTCGGTCAGCAAGCGGCGCGCCGACTGCGCGCCGCCGCTGATCGCGAGCGTTAGGTTTCACTCTCGAGAGCGTATCTAGCGATTTAAGCTCGAAATTCATCTCGCCTTGCCTCGGGTAGTTGTTGTATATACACTAACCTATGGGCATTACCTACGATCCTGACAAGCGAGCTCGGACGCTTAAGGAACGAGGGCTGGACTTTGAAGATGCCCCTTTCGTGTTCGCCGGCTTGACCGTCGAGGTCCAGGACACGCGCAAGGACTATGGCGAGATTCGGCTGCTCTGCTACGGCAAGCTTGAAGGACGCCTGGTCGTCATCGGCTACACCCCGCGTGGCGCGGATCGCCACATCTTCAGCATGAGAAAGGCCAATAGACGTGAGCAAGACCGCCTCGCGCCGTACTTTGGGCTCGGATCTGAAGCGCGTTGACGCGCACCGCATTCGACGCTCGGAGTACAAGGAACTTCCGGAACTGACCGAAGAGATGTTGAGCCGTGCCGTCGTCAACAAGGGCGGTCGACCACGCTCCCCGAATCCGCGTCAGCTCATTTCTCTTCGCTTACCGCCCGAGGTAGTGAAGCGCTGGCGCGCGACCGGCCCTGGTTGGCAGACGCGCATGGCGGATCGCCTTGCCAAGGCTCCGATCCCACGCGGCAAGGAGTGAAACCTAACTATGCGATGCAGCGGTCGGCACTTGTCGTCACGCCGCTTGCAGGGACCGCAAGCAGCTACCAACGGTTTTGGTCAGCAAGCGGCGCGCCGACTGCGCGCCGCCGCTGATCGCGGACGTTAGGCGGCAAGTTGATGGGTGAGCAAAACACGGGAGGATTCAGATGTCAGATATGAACGATAGAGTTGCACTGATTACCGGCGCGAGCAGTGGGATTGGGAGGGCAACCGCCGAGGCCTTTGCAGCGAAGGGTGCAAGGGTTGTGCTGGCCGCACGGCGGCAAGATGAACTCGCTTCGCTTGTGACCGAGATTGAAGCTCGGGGAGGGAAAGCGACCGCCATCAAGACTGATGTGTCCGCAGCGAAGGAAGTGGACCGGATGGTGGCCCACGCGATTGAGACCTTCGGCCGTCTCGACTATGCCGTGAACAATGCTGGCATCGAGGGACAGTGGGCTGGAATCACAGACTTGGCCGAGGACGAATGGGACAGAGTTCTAGACATCAACCTGAAAGGCACTTTTCTCTGCCTAAAGTATGAAGCCAGAGCCATGCTCGATTGCGGACACGGTGGGGCAATAATCAACATCGGTTCCGTCAATTCTTTCCTCGGCTTCCAGACTGGCTCGGCCTATGTCGCCTCAAAGCATGGCCTGATCGGGCTGACCACCAGCGTTTCCGCTGAGTTAGCGTCGCAGGGGATCAGAGTCAATCTTGTGTGTCCGGGATTCATTGATACGCCGATGCACCGCCGGGCGCGAGGGTTGCTCGGCGACGAGTTGTACGACAAGGGGTTGCTCCCGAGTGTTCATCTTCAGCGCGCAGGTCGCCCGGAGGAGATCGCTCAATCCATTATTTTCCTATGCTCGAATGAGGCCAGTTACATCACCGGTACAACACTGACGCCCGATGGCGGATTCACACTGACAGTGTGAGGTTGCATGTGATGCCGCCTAACACGTCGCTGCAGCCGACGCCGCTTCGCGGCGCAACTGAGCTCCATCGTTAGCCGCCGAGAATCAGCCGTGTTTCACCAGGAGAGTCGTCTATGAAACGTTCCGTGGTAGTTGTCGCTAGTCTTGCGTTTGCTGCTACTGCCCATGGTGCAGAGACAACCGTCGCACTAAACATTGTCAACGCAAAGGGTACTGGAGTCTCTGTGGGTACGATTCGCATTGTCGAAACGCGCTATGGGTTGGTCTTCTATCCAGCGCTCACGGGCTTACCACCGGGCCTTCATGGCTTCCACGTACACGAGAATCCATCATGCGCGCCTGGAGTGCGTGACGGTGTCACTGCGGCTGCTTTAGCCGCCGGTAACCATCTGGACCCACAGGCAACGAAGCGACACGGCGAGCCGTGGGGCGACGGACATCTCGGAGATCTGCCTGCTCTGTACGTGGCATCTGACGGTAGCGCGAGCAACCCCGTGTTGGCGCCGAGACTGAAGTTTGCAGATGTAGTCAATCGTTCGCTGATGGTTCACGCCGGTGGTGACAATCATTCCGATCATCCGGCGCCGCTTGGCGGCGGTGGCGCTCGGCTAGCGTGTGGCGTGATCGGCGGCTAACAATGCGTTGGAGCGGTCCGTGAACGAATTGGCACTGGGCGCCGCCGGCGCATGGAACAATTTCACGCCCGCGGTGCCTGGCACGCGTTTCACGCGGGCCGCTCAACGCGAGCGTTAGGCGTCACCAGCGACATGTCTGACGTATCCGACAATCTGAAGGTTCTCGAAAGGTTGGTTGAAGCGTTTAACGACCACGATCTCGAAAGGATCATGGAGTTCTTCTCTGATGACTGTACATTAGACATGCCGCGTGGTCGGGCTCCGTGGGGAACCCGGTATGTCGGGAAGACTGCGGTTCGCAAGGGGTTACAGACCCGCTTTGAGATGTTGCCAGATGTCCACTACGGCGACGTGCGCCATTTTGCGACTGAGAAGATGGGCGTTTCTGAGTGGCTCATTACGGGAACCCTGAAGTCGGGAGTAACCATCGAGGTTCGAGGTTGCGATCACTATGAATTTCGCGACGGGAAAGTTGTACGAAAAGATTCGTACTGGAAAATCGTTGAGTGACGCCTAACTATGCGTTGGGCCTCATCAAGACGGGCCACGCAATTCTATGACTAATCCAACAACACAGCCCAGCGGGCTCATCGCGGTTCTCTTGGACACGAGCGCTGAATTCGGAGATCGCAGCGATGCAGCGATGGACCTCGGCTCCTTCGACGAACCTGCGGTTGAGGAAGCACTATTGACGATCGTACAGAGGGAGGCTGAGGACGAAGGTATCGCCGATTCAGCGGGAGAGTCGCTATGGGAAGTCTGGAGGCGCAAAGGAAAGTACGACGCCGAAATGGTTGCACGCATGCATCCCGCTGCGCGTAAGTTCTTTGAGCGATGATGAGGCCCAGCAATGCGTTGGAGCGGTCCGTGAAAGGTCTGGTGGTGAGCGCCGCGGGCGGCAGACTTGTCCGACATGCGTTCGGCCGCGCAGGGTAAGGTAAGTGAGTGAGTTGACCGACTTCCTGACGGCCCATGGCTATGTGCGCGTGCCGCTCAGACGCAGCGTCGTGGGTCATTTCCACACGGACGGAACGCTCAACGGTCGCCCGGTCGAGGTGTTGGTGGACACTGGGGCCGCTATCACAGTGGTCGCCATGTCAGTGGTTCAGGCCGTCGGTCTCCGCTCGGAATGGCTGAACTGCGAGGCGGGCGGGGCGGGCGGTGCCCTCGATCAGTACCGGGTCGAGGGGGCGGTCTTGCAGCTCGGATCGTTTATCCCGCGGCTGGCCGGCCCGGCCGGGCTGGACTTCGAGCACGTGAACGCCCCCCCTCAGAGCGAACGGGTCGGCCGAGGTCGAAGTGATCCTCGGGGCGGACGTGTTTGACGCTCATGCGGCCGTGATCGACTACACCACCGAGTCCCTGTTCCTGAAGGCGGTCGCGGCCGAACCAAAAGCTGCAGCTGACCCGGGCGCACAGGAGATCAAGAAGCGATGACTGGTACCGCCAGTGCGTGCCTTGATAGGTGGCTGCCGAACAACAGTATGCAGCGGCCGGCGCTGTGCGCCACCGCTGATGCTGAGCGTTAGGCCGGCGAGGCGGAAACAATGCGGCCATACCAAACCGGCACCCATGTAGCTGTCCTGATTCTGCTTGTATTCGCTTATGAAGGCTGCGCGACCAGCCGTGGGCATGCACCGACGGCACCGCGAGAGTGGTATCGAGAAGGTGCTGGGAGAACAGTGGTCATGCTGGGAGGCGGCACTTTCGGCGCGGCTATGTTCGCACCTCACGCGCACGAACTATCGAACCAGTTTGACGTTATTCGTGTCCAGACGTTGAATGTGCAGACTGCCCAGAGCGGCGCGCCGATGCCGCCGAATTACACTGTGGCGGTTGAAGCCAATGCGCTGGCTCGTACGCTCGATGCGATCGGCATAGTCGATCCAGTCGATGTGGTTGGCTCTTCATTTGGAGCAGTCGTCGTGCTTCATTTCGCCGCCACATATCCCAAGCGCGTCAGAACCGTGACACTATTTGAGCCACCCGCCTTCTGGGTTCTTCCGGATGAAGAGTACGAGCGTGATCCTGTCCTTCGCGAGATGCTCGAATTGACGAGCGCCATGACATCATCGGCGGCACCGTCAGACGAGCAGTTTTTTCGGTTCCGCTGTTTGCTTGGCGCGTGCCCGTCGGGTATTCCCGGCCTGGGAGATGCTGCGCGCGCCGAGTGGGATGTCAGTCGCTCGGCGATGCGTGGCCTCGCCGCGATACCTGCGCATAGCGAGGATCTCGCGCGCCTCGCGCGATTCCCGCACCCCGTTCTGTTGCTGACTGGGTCAGATACGGTGGCATTTCACCGGCGGATCAACGTTTTGCTGGCACGCGCGTTTCCACAGATCGAAACAGCGGTGTTGCCCGGCGGACATGCAGCGCCTCGCACCGCGATGACCACGTTCGTTGAACAGCTTCGGGCATTCTTGAGGCGCCACGATTAGAGGTCCGGTGCGGCCTAACAATGCGATGCAGCGTTCGGCACTTGTCGTCACGCCGCTTGCAACCAAGGCACGCGGCGCGCAGACTGCGCGCCGCCGCTGATCGTGAGCGTTGGGCCGCAGCGATTATGCTGTGCGAAGGACTGTCTCACTCACTCAACTAGGGAGATGTAACGTGTTGCAGTTGCTTCGAGATGTCTTGTCAGTCGCTTTATTACTTATCACTCCCTTTGCATTGGCAGATACGCCGGCCCAAGCCTTCTCAATAAATGACACCCAGCTTAAGTGGGGGTCTTGCCCTGCCTTCATCCCGAAGGGATGTAAAATTGCGGTCCTGCACAGAGACATGTGGAAGAACAATGCAGATATCTTCTTGAAAGTGCCGGCAAACTTTACTATTCCCCGTCACTGGCATACCTCGTCTGAACGCATAGTCATGGTTTCGGGAGAACTGGAAATTACCTATGACGGTCAGCAGCCCATCATCCTCAAGCCGGGCATGTATGCATATGGTCCTGCCAAGCTGCCTCACAAGGCGAGCTGCGCAAATGGCGATCCCTGCATCCTTTTTATTGCGTATGAGGGATCTACCGATACTGTTCCCTCAGTGAGTCCAACTAATTAGAGCACTGCGGCCCAACCATGCGATGCAGCGTTCGGCGCTTGTCGTTAGGCCGCATGGCAAGGTCTCGCGCGATTGACGTCGTAGCGCTCGTCGAAGCAGCAAAGGGCGCGGTGGTTCTGTTGGCAGCCACGGGCCTCTTGTCGCTCATACATCGTGATGTCAGCGCCGTTGCGGCAATGCTCGTCGAGCACACCTACCTCAACCCAGCGTCAAAGTACCCTCGGATCTTCCTCGACGCAGCGAGTCGAATACAAGACACGAAACTTCTTCTCCTGGCCATCGGAGCCGCCGCGTACGGCACGGTTCGCCTTGTCGAGGCGTATGGGCTCTTCAACGAACGACCGTGGGCTGAAGTACTTGCCGCGTTGAGCGGGGCCGTCTATGTCCCGTTTGAGCTGTTCGAACTGTTCCGCAAGCCCACTTGGCACGGTTTGGCCTTACTGTTGGTCAATGTCTTGGTGGTCGCAATCATGGTCCGCGCCTTGGCCTCACGCCGCAGAATCAGCGGCGGATAATGCGGCCTACCCCTTCGTTCCACCTGACGAGCGCCAGCCGGCTTCGCCGCCTGTCGCCCGCAGGTGAACTCAAACGTTAGGCCGCGCTTGTTGCGTGATGCGCAACGCGCTATACTTGGCCCATGATTCAGTCGTTTCGCCACAAGGGGCTGCGGCGATTTCATGAAACCGGCGGCCTCAGCGGAATCCAGCCGAAGCATGCGAAACGACTGCGGATGTTGCTGATCGCCCTAGAAACCGCCCAACTCATTGGCGACATGGACATACCAGGATTCAGACTGCATCCGCTAAAGGGCTCCGATCGGGGCCGGTGGTCGATTTGGGTCAATGGCAATTGGCGCGTAACCTTTGAGTTTAGAGACGGGCATGCCTATTTGTTGAATTACGAGGACTATCACTAATGGCCATGTATAACCCCCCTCACCCGGGCGAGTTCATTGCTTCGGTGTATCTGGAGCCGAATGGCATCAGTGGTCGCGAGTTGGCGGCCAAGCTCGGCGTGGCGCCGTCCACCCTGAATCGCATTCTGACGGGTGTCAGCAGTATCAGCCCGGAGATGGCCTTGCGTCTGTCGAAGTGCCTCGGTCGCTCCCCTGAGAGTTGGCTTGCCATGCAGCACAGCTATGATTTGTGGCAAGCGAAACGCAGCGTTGATCTCCGAGACGTGGAAACGCTCAAAGTAACAGCGGCCTAACTATGCGATGCAGCGTTCGGCGAACAACCTTGAGGAGCTCTTGACATGAGCAAGAAGAGCAGATGGTTCTTGGTGGCGGCGTGCGCGGCAATGTTGGTGGCGCTGGCTCGAACCCTTCCCGGCGTTCCCGTGGGCAATCGTGTCACCGACTTTTCCGCGGGCCTCGCGGCGGCCCTGATGTTCGGTGTCCTTGTGACCTGGAAGGATCGCCGAGTCCAGTAGCACGTGTCGTCGCCTAACAACCGGTTGCAGCGGCGGTCCGCGGCGCGGACCGCCGCTGAACCGGAGCGTTAGGCGGCAAGGTGACAACAATGCGTAAGCAGTCTAAGAGCACCCGCGTCCAGGTTCGTGGCAAGGGGTGGAGTAAGGTCAGCTCCATCGCTGCAGACAAATACGAGACCATTTCCCGAGCAATTCTGTTGTCATTGACCAAGACGCCTATTACGTTCTCAGAACTCGTTACTCGCGTCACACGCAAAGTGCGCGGTTTCAGCGGTTCCATTCCTTGGTACACAATTACTTGCCTGAGAGAACTTGAAGTGCGCGGAAAGGTAGTCAGGCGCAGAGCGCCAGTTCTATATTCACTTCGATGAGAGAACCTATTCCAGAGCCGCTTAACTGCCCGTTCGAGCAGGCGGTGATGCGAGTCCTCGGGCGCCGCGCGCGGCCGCTCAACGTGGAAGTTAGGAGGCTCGTGTAGCGGCCCGAAACCAGAGGTGGCGATGAAGATCGCGGAAATCTGGCGATATCCGGTCAAGACGATGGCGGGAGAGAAATTGAGACGGGCAGCCGTGGGGTCTCTCGGTATCGAAGGTGATCGGGTCGTGCATGTCGAGAACGCCAAGGGCAAGGTGATCACCTCCCGTTCGCATCCGCGCTTTCTGGGCCATAAGGGTTCGCTGGGCCCGAATGGCGAAATCATGGTGGACGGTCGGCCCTGGGACAGTCCGGAGGTTGCCGCCAAGGTTGTGGACATCGTCGGGCCGGATGCAAAGCTCGTGCGCTACGACGGTGCCGAGCGCTTCGACGTGCTGCCGCTGCTGGTGGCCACCGACGGCGCGATCGCGGCCTTCGGCCACGACCGTCGCCGCTTGCGGCCAAACATCGTGATTGGCGGCGTCGAGGGCCTGACCGAACGTGAGTGGCCGGGCGCGTGCCTGCGAACCGCCAAAGTTCTCATCGGTGTCCAGGATCTGCGTCTGCGCTGCATCATGACTTCATACGACCCCGACACCCTGGTCCAGGATAAGGAAATCACGCGAAGCATCTATCGGCGGTTCGACGGTAAGCTTGCGCTCAACTGCTTCGTGATCGAAGGCGGCGAGATTACCGTTGGCGACGAAGTGCAACTGGTGCAGGGACGTGCTTGCGCAGAATCCGCGGCGTTCATCGAGTAGGCCCGTCATTGCCGCCGATTCTTGGAGTTCACCCTGCTAACACTGAAGCGTCTGCAAGGACAGAAAGAGTTCCATGAGACACACGCGCATCATCGTGACTCACTACGGCGGGCCCGAAGTACGGGTGCGTCGGTGGCAGCCATATCTGGCATTCCCGCGAGGCTCTCGGTCCCGGCGGAACGGTAGTGGCCTATGGTCTTACTTCCTCGCTACGTGGGGGACGATTGGCTTCAGGACGCTCAGGTCGTCGTTATCGCATTCGTGGAATCGCGATATTCGGCGTGTACATCGCTGGCGGCTGGCTTCTCCCGGGCCGGAAACGGGTCGTTCCCTACAGCATCCAGTGGCTCAAGAGGCTGAGGCCGGCAATGTTTCGACAGGATTTGATCGCCCTGTTTGACCTCCTTCATCAGAAGAAGATCAAGCCGCTCATTGCGCAGCGATTTCCCCTGGCCGAGGCAAGACAGGCTCACGAACTGCTCGGGAAGGGAGGCGTGGCAGGCAAGATCGTGCTCGTGCTCAACGAATCATCCCATGAATCAGCTGCGGCCTAATCTGTGGCTCAACCAGACGCGCCAGAGTCGGCTTCGCCTCCTGTCGCGCGCCGCTTGCCGCAACATTAGACTGCGCAGACCATGACGCGCACGCAAGCCTTGGCGTTTGTTCGAAAGCATGGCGTCGTACTCGAAGCCGGACGCGGGCCAGTGATTTGCCTGGCGGATGCGGTGGCCGGACGAGCAATTCGTGGTAGCTGGTGGGGACATTCTAAAGGTCACGAGATTTTTGCTCTTACTCGTGCAGTGCGCGATTCAAAGGATGTCTGCGTTTGCCGGATCGTTGGTGGAAAGATTACCTATGTTCATCGCCGGCTTTGGCCTGCGCTTGTTCGCATTGCGCCGAACTTGCCACGACGGCAGTTGGCGATGATTCACGAGGTGCACACCGCAACGGGGCGCCACGAAGTTCAAGAGACCGCCTTTCCGGCGTGGGTCTCGGTCCAGATTCAACGGCAGGCGAAAAAGCTTACCGAAGCGCAGGCCATTTCGGCGCTCGGTAAATGGAGCACGGTCCTGCTCTCAGGTTCGGTCTGACTATGCGTTGGAGCGGTCCATGACAGCTTGGCAGGGGTGCACCGCGGGCGCCTTGAATAGTTTTGCGCCCGTGACGCTTGGTCGGGTTCCAGCGCGGCCCGCTCAACGTGGACGTTAGCCGGACAGTGGTTACGCCAGCGTTCACTCCTCCGACTCTCGCGCTCGGTGAGTACGTTCTCCGACCGTTTCGAAATGACGATGCCGCTGCTTGGTATGCCTACTTAATGGACCCGCGCGTGACCGAGCACACCAGCTGGCCGCCGATCACATTTGAGCTAATCACTTCCTTGGTTGAGAGAATAGTCGCTGATTACGATGAGCTGAAATCACTGCGCTGGGCGTTCGCTCGCAAAGATGACGACGAGCTCATAGGTTCATGTGGATACACACGCTGGTCAGGTGAGCAGGGCACTGCGGAGCTCGCATATGACCTCGCTCCCGCCTATTGGGGCTTTGGCTTGATGAGCGCGGCGGTACGAGCCACAGTGGCATGGGCACTTGGTACTGGGTTGCTCAGTCGTGTGGAGGCGTGTGTGATGACAACAAACGAGCCGTCCATCGCGGTTTTGGAACGCACTAGCTTTCGGAGAGAGAAGATACTTACGGGGCATCGCTTAGCCTGCGGCGTCCCTCGGGATTTCTATCTCTATTCAGTCGTGTCGCGTGCCGGTTAACAAGGGATTGCACCGCGCGGCGGCAAACGTGGCGGATTCGATTCCGGCCTATGTGCTGAGGGAAATATGCAAGGAACTGGGCGATGACTAAGCGCAATGCACATCCCGCGCCAGAGCGTGCCGCAGCTTGCGGCCGACGCCGGGTGGCAAGGCAAGTGACTATCCGAGCGCTGACCGCTCTATTGATCGCCTGCGCAAGCACCGGCTGTTCACCGACGGCTGATCCATCCTCGGCCATCGCCGAACGTGCTGCGCCGTCAGACTTGGCGCGACGACCACGATCAATCGAACAATTCAGATTCATCACCAAGGGCACGACGATGGTTCAGGTGATCCAATCGCTCGGAGAGCCGGATCAGGACGCGGGTAGCGGTATTCACATATATGTATACCGCCTTTCGGACGGCTCGGAGATCTGGATCGGGACACCAGACGCCTCGGAAATCTGGTATGTCCGTCATGGAGCAGAGACGCTTTATGAGAAAGATCGGCCTGCCACCTAACAAGTCGCTGGAGCGCGCGTGGCGCTCAGCTCAACCATTAGCACTCAAGAGTCATTCCGTATGCGCCGCATAATACCCGCACTCTTGACGATGGTTGTCGCTGCATCTAGCGGCTTCGCGCAAGATCAGACGCAACAGGCCGACAAGAGGCCAGCTCTCTTGCAAGCATTGGATGGACATTGGGTCATGACAGGCGATGTCCTTGGCAAGGCCGTCACCTATGACATGGTGGCCGCACCCACTCTTCATGACACCTTTACCGAAATGCACATGAAAGATGTGCAGGTCCCTTCAGAGTATGAGGCACGTGTATTCATCGGTGTCGACCCGGACAGCCAGCTCGTTATCACACACTGGTTGGACAATTTTGGCGCGAAGTACTCCATCCCTCACGGAACCGGCCAAGTTTCTGGAAACACCATCCAGTTCACCATTCAATACGATGATGGCCCCTTCCGCGACACACTGACTTTCCATCCCGAAGATCGCTCCTGGTCATTCGTCATTGAAGCTTCGCAACCTGATGGCTCCTGGAAACACTTTGCGCGCTATCAAATACGTTCCAAGTAGCTTGAGTGCTGACGCGGTGAGTCTTAACCATTCGCTCCAGCCGACCTGCTACGGTTGATTCCGCAAGCCTTCGCAGGCGGCTGAGCTCAAACGATGGGCTTCATCAATTTGACCGAGACCGCGCTCGTCGCCAGCGCCGCAAACCTTTCCCTGACCACTGCTGCCTCTGCTCAAGCGGATCCGGGCCTGATGGCCCGGGGGGTTGGTCAGGTTCTTTACTGCTGTCTACTCTGGCGCGGTCACAAATTGCCCGTGGCAGTTCTCGTCATCGGTCTTCTCGGGGGTTTAGCCGGGCTCTTGACCCTGGCCGTGTATGAAACGCAGTTGCTCGCCCTTGTCCAACTACTGTCGCTCGCTGTCTTGGGCACTGCGGTTGGCGTCGTGCTCATGCGGCAAATGCCCGCAACTGCCGACGGCGCGAGATGAGACCCAACACTTCGCTCAACACCACCAGCGACCGCATCGAGCCTGTGCGGACAAGCCTGCGCCTGTCGACCAAGTTCTGGCAGGAGGCGGCATGAGGCAGCAGATGCCCACCGTCCCCAACGGCGAGCGGCAGCAGTATGCTGTCCCCCTCTCGGTCTGGTGCTCGAACCCTTATTCACCTTGAGTGCAGAGACCCTGGCGCCGCTGGTACCTGGCAAGGAGGCGTGGGAGGGCCAACGATGACAACCCCGAAGTATTGGTTTTCCGCCAAGCGTTACGGCTGGGGCTGGGGGCTTCCAGCTACCTGGCAAGGATGGGCAGTTCTCATCGTTTACATTGTCCTTGTCCTCGGCGGGATCCCGGTGCTGCAAGTTTCGAAAGGGTCCCTCGCCTGCCTTGCTTACACTGCCATTCTGACCATTGCCCTCGTCGCGATATGCTGGGCAAAAGGGGAGCCGCCGCGTTGGCGTTGGGGGAAGGAGTGATACTTAACTTTGCGCTCAGGCGGACCTCCAACAGCAGGGGCCGCGAAGCGCCGAGGTTCATAACGCGACTTGCGGGCCTTGCTCTTTCCGGCCGCTTGGCTCCACGTTGGACAACAACATGATGCTGCCGCATTCTTCCCACTTCACTTGGCGGCGGACGATATTCTGGGTGTTCTGCACTGCTTCCTTGGCATTGGCTGCGCGCAACACCGCCCTCCCAGGCCGATATCTCGCCTTTGCGCTTCTGGCATCGGCTGCCCTTGCGCTTGTGCTGTATTACTATTCTCGGTGGCTTGCCCGTATCGAGGCCCGCTTTAAGTCCGTGCATCCACGCAAGTTTCGGGTGACTACACTACTCATGTTTTATGGCTGTTCAGGCGCTGCGTTTCTCCTGGTGGCGCTTTCCCCCTGGCTGGCCTCCTGGTGGATCACGTCGCCGCTCGGTTCTGCCACGGGCTATTTCATTTCGCCTGGATTGATGGCATCTGCTGCCGGATTCATTTCCCAAGCGCAACAAGGCGAAGCGGTTGCCTGACTGCGCGCCGCAGCGAAACGCCCATGTCACCCGCCTCAATCTCGCGTCAAGCGCTCGGTCTTCTCGGCTGGCTCCTGCTGACCTTTGCCGCCGCTACCGTCGGTGCAGTTGCCTCGGCCGACGCCGGTACGTTCTACAGCCAGCTCTCGCGTCCGGGTTGGGCACCACCCGGCTGGTTGTTCGCGCCTGTCTGGACGCTTCTATATCTCCTCATGGGCATAGCCGCGTGGATTGTCTGGCGA
>Ga0209464_10000339_pt1 | contig 15210 bp, 7 predicted proteins | sample DOMMetBare1Fresh_2_FD_187473 | JGI IMG/M metagenome (GOLD analysis project Ga0209464, IMG submission 187473) | Wetland sediment microbial communities from St. Louis River estuary, USA, under dissolved organic matter induced mercury methylation -... | ecosystem: Environmental > Aquatic >...
TAACCGGTGTATTCAACAACTGGAGCCTGACTGCGACTCCGATGACCTACGATTCCTCAACGAAGAAATGGAGCGTTACCTGCAACATCTCCACCGTCCAGTATGGCATACAGATTATTGCCAATCAGAATTGGGATTCCAAATATGGCGATACGGATAAAAACGGTTCGCTGGTATTGGGTGGCGATAACCTCGTGATTTCTACACCGGGAACCTACACCATTACCATGGACCTGAGCAATCCCGAAAAATACACTTATACAATCAAATAGCACACACTCTCACACACTATCCAATCCATCCCGCTATGGCTTACCTCCGGGTAAGTCATAGCATCTTTTGAACCAATTGAAATGATGAAGCATTTTAAGATAAGACCTTTTTATCCGAATGTAATGAAGAAGTACAACCTGTTTGTTTCCCTGATGGCTATCCTGTTGATTCTGCCACAACTCTCCTTTGCCCAGTTTGCCAAAGGGGCCGATGTCAGCTGGCTTCCGCAAATGGAGGCAAGCGGTTACATTTTCCGCAATGATAAGGGGCAAAAAGAGGACTGCCTGTCGATTCTCAAGAAGCACGGCATGAACTCCATCCGTCTGCGCACCTGGGTAAATCCGAATGACAATCCGCAAAGCGGTCATTGCAGCAAAGAGGAGACTGTGGCGATGGCAGTCCGGGCTAAAAAACTGGGAATGGACGTGATGATTGACTTCCATTACAGTGATTCGTGGGCCGACCCCAAGCAACAGGTAAAACCCAAAGCCTGGGAAGGATTAAACTTCGACCAGCTAAAACAGGCGCTTTACGATTATACATTTGACGTCATGACTTCGTTGAAGAAAGCAGGCGTGACTCCCAAATGGGTGCAGGTGGGTAATGAAACTCCCAGCGGCATGATTTATCCGGAAGGGCATATTGACAACTGGCCGCAACTGGCTCAGCTGATCAACAAAGGCTACGATGCCATCAAAGCTGTTTCTCCGGAATCCAAAGTCATTCTGCACGTTGACCAGGGCAACAACAACGAACGCTTCCGCTGGTGGTTTGATAATGCGACGAAGTACAACGCGAAATACGACATCATCGGTCTTTCCTATTATCCCTACTGGCTCAATGGGAACCCCGACTACAAACTTTCCATCAATGACCTGGGAAATAACCTGAAGGATATGGTGGCACGCTACCACAAAGAGGTGATGGTCGTGGAGGTAGGAGGTGAAGATACCAAAGTGCAAAACACCTACGACATGCTCAAAGCAGTTATCAAAAAAGTAAAAGAAGTTCCTGCCCGTAAAGGCCTCGGCGTCTTCTATTGGGAACCGGAAGGAGCCCGTAGCTGGAGCAAATACGAACTAAGCTGTTGGGGCAACGATGGCAGACCGACGAAAGCGCTGGATGCATTCAAATAATGAGAAATAAATTCCAATCATAGAATTCACAGAGTAAATTAAGAGAATTAAGGAAATGAAGAATGAAGTGGGTCTTCTAATTTCCACATTCTCACATTTACAAATCTGCTAATTTTCATTCTCTGTGGTCCTCTGTGAAAACCTCTGTGGTCACTGTGATAAAAAACTCAAAAGAATTATGAAAATCAGAAACATCATAACAAAATCACTCCTCACCCTGGCGACAATCGGGTACACCATTATGGGAATAACCGGATGTAAAGGCAGTGACCCGGTAGTCAATCCCATCGATACGACAAAAACCGATACCACAACCGTTGCCGACACCTCCTTTGCTAAAGGAGCCGACATCAGTTGGATCACCGAGATGGAAGCCAGCGGTAAGAAGTTCTATAATTCGTCAGGCGTAGCCACAGAATGTACTGCCCTGATGAAAAGTATCGGGATGAACAGTATCCGTCTGCGCGTGTGGGTAAACCCGACCGATGGTTATTGCAACACCTCCGATCTTCTGCTAAAAGCCAAACGGGCCAAAAACCTGGGCATGCGCATTATGATTGATTTTCACTACAGCGATACCTGGGCCGATCCCGGAAAGCAGACAAAACCTGCTGCCTGGACGTCACTCAGCTTTACTGACCTGAAAGCTGCGGTAGCCAACCATACCACCACAGTCCTGACCACTTTGAAGAACAATGGAATTACCGCAACCTGGGTGCAGGTGGGCAATGAAACCAGTAACGGAATGCTATGGGAAGATGGCAAGGCTTCAATCAGCATGGCCAACTATGCCGCCCTGACCAATGCCGGATACAACGCTGTAAAATCTGTTTTCCCCAATGCAAAGGTCATTGTTCATTTGGACAAAGGATATAATAATTCGCTTTATCGTTGGATTTTTGACGGGCTTAAAAATAATGGCGCCAAATGGGATATCATCGGCATGTCGGTCTATCCATATTGGTTCACCACCGCCAACGACTGGGCGACCTGCAATACTCAGGTTTTGGCAAACATGAATGACATGGTATCTCGTTATGGAACTCCGGTAATGGTCGTGGAATGTGGCATGAGCTGGGATTCACCCGCTACCTGCAAAAGCTTTCTTTCCGATCTGATGACCAAGGTAAAATCCGTTTCCGGCAAAAAAGGGCTGGGCGTATTTTATTGGGAACCTCAGAGCTATGGGAACTGGCAAGGCTATTCCCTCGGTGCTTTCGACAACTCCGGCAAACCGACAGTCGCTTTGGATGCTTTCAAATAAAACCTTTTCATATAGTTTGTGAATGAAGCCCTCAGCAGTTTCCCTTTTTTGATGGTTTAAAAGATGGAAACGAGGGCTTCTTTATATAGGTATTAGTTTCTCGATAAATATTTTCAGATGAAGTCCTCTTTATTATCTCGTGTCGAGTCGTCATTATGCAAAGCTGTCGTTTTAGCAGCCTTGATAATGCCTGTCGGAGCATTTAGCCAAAATGCCCGCCAGAAGATCTCTTTCAATGACAACTGGCAATTCCGCAATCAGGAAGATTTGGGTCAAGCATCAGGTCGTCCTGAGGAGAAACCCTTTGTTTTCCGGAACTGGGAAACCGTTACTCTGCCGCATACTGCAAAGGTTGAACCCCTGGTGGTGAAAGAGCCCTGGGTTGGTATTAGCTGGTACAAAAAAGATTTTACGCCAAAGGAGGAATGGAAAGGCCGGAAGGTGTTCGTTGAGTTTGAAGCCGTGATGCAAAAAGCGCAGGTGTGGCTCAACGGCAAACTGCTCGAAACCCACTACGGCGGTTATCTGCCCTTTACGATTGATCTGACCCATTACATCGAATACGGAAAAAACAACCACCTGGTGGTGATGGCCGATAATCATGATGATGCCAATGTGCCTCCGGGCAAACCGATCAAGGAGCTTGACTTTTGCTATTTCAGCGGCATTTACCGCAATGTATCGCTGATTGTGACCAGTCCGTTGCACATTACGGATGCCGTCAAAGAAAATAAAGCAGCTTCGGGGGGCGTGCACGTCTGGTATCCGGAGGTGTCGGCTCAGTCGGCAACTGTGGCTGTGGCCACCCATATCCGAAACGAAAATAAGGCGGTTAAAGCATTTGTCCTGACTTATGCGTTGACAGATCCAACGGGGAAAGTTGTCGCAACGGCAACCTCGCTGCAACAAACACTCACGGCTAATGCCGATAAGAGCATTCGCCAAAACCTAACGGTGAAAAACCCCGCCCTGTGGCACCCCGAACACCCGAATCTTTACACCCTAAAGGTTAGCGTAAGGGAAAAGAGAGGGGTGGTGGATCAGCTCTCTACCCGCATCGGTATCCGCAAGTTTGAAATCAATAAAGAACGGTTCGTGATCAATGGAGAACCACTTCTTTTAGTGGGAACGAACCGCCACCAGGAATATCCCTACATCGGCAATGCTTTGTCGGATAATGCGCAGTATCGCGATGCGGTAAAGATCAAGGAGGCCGGATTCAATATCGTACGCCTTTCGCATTATCCGCAGTCGCCTGCTTTCATGGATGCCTGCGATGAATTGGGGCTGCTCACGATGGATGCCATTCCCGGCTGGCAGTTTGTGGGGAAAGACACCTTCCAGATGCGTTCGTATCAGGATGCCCGCGATGTGATTCGCCGTGACCGCAACCACGCTTGTGTGGCCATGTGGGAACTTTCGCTCAACGAATCGCCCATGCCCGATCACTTCATGAAAAAGATGAACGAGGTCGCCCGTGAGGAGTCGCCGGAATCGAAGCTATTTACCTGTGGATGGATTGATAAATATTATGACATCTATATCCCCGCGCGCCAGCACGCCAAGTATCCCGATTATTGGAAAAAATATACCGGCGCCATTCCTCTCTTTACCGGGGAATACGGCGATTGGGAATATTTTGCACAGGATGCCGGGCTCAATCAGGCGGGCTATGCCGGACTGAAAAACGATGAACGCACCAGCCGCCAGTTGCGCGGCGATGGCGAACGACGTCTGCTGCAACAGGCGCTTAACTTCCAGGAGGCGCACAACGACAATCTCCGCAATCCCCATCTGGGCGATGCTAACTGGCTGATGTTTGACTACAACCGCGGCTATTCTCCCGATATAGAATCATCCGGTATCATGGATATTTTCCGCTTGCCGAAGTATGCTTACTACTTTTACCGGTCGCAGAAGTGTCCCGACGCTACAGCAACGGCTTATGATGCCACTCCGACGGTGAAGATTGCGAGTCTATGGAATGATATGTCGGATAAAACCGTCAAGGTTTATTCCAATTGCGAAGAGGTCGCCCTTTATCTGAACGGCGAACTGGTTGGAAAGAAGAAAGCCGACCGCGACAAGGTCTCCGATCAGCTCAATTATCCACCCTTTCTGTTTACGGTTCCCGTATTCACGGCCGGGGATCTCCATGCCATAGGATATATTGGGGGCAAGGTTGCAAAAACGGATACAGTGAACACGCCCGGCAAAGCGGTCATCCTGAAGCTTTCATACGATAAGAGCGGACGGTCGCTCAGGGCCGATGGTGCCGATGCGGTCTTTGTCTATGCCACGCTGTGTGATGCCAAAGGCAATCCGGTATCTGATAGTGATGTTGAGGTACGCTTCCGGGTCAAGGGCGATGCCCGCCTGATCGGATCTAATCCCGTAAAGGCAGAATCCGGTGTGGCCACCATCCTGTTACAGGCCGGAAAGAAAGCCCAACCCATCACCGTTGAGGCTCAAGCTGAGGGGGTGAACTCTGCACAAATCACCATCGAAACGATACAATAGGTTTACTTTAGGTAGTATGTTGTTTAGGTAGACCCGAAGCGGCCGTCTCAGTATTGGGGCGGTCGCTTTGCTGTAATAAAAATCCTCCTCCGGAAAAACTTTCTACGACCGGAGGGGGATCAATTCATTACAAGAAATTATTCGGCAGTTATCTTTGCGCGTCTCCCATTTCTGGTGTAGTTAGTGACTATACTGTACAGGTTTCGGATTATAGATTGAAATAAAGAAGGGTTTCTTCTCACCCTTAAAAAATAAATTGTTATATTTCGGAATCTATAATTTTTATAGTATGAAAAACAGCAATCGAAGTCTGAAAGCAAAGATTACAATCAGGGTATTGTATCTTTTCATTATCATTCTGGGGATCGTATATATCCGATATACCTGGTTGAACAAGGAAAAGGAACTCCAGCAGAATGTATTAAACTCGGCTCGTTCTGTTGCCGCTGCTATGACCTTCGAAGATATAAAAAGTCTGGAAGGGAAAGCCGGTGATGAGAGAAAGGAGCAGTATATAAGGCTGAAAAGTCTTATAGAAAGGGTCGTCCGTGTAAATAAAGAGGCTCGCTTTGCCTATCTATACACCTTACGGAACGATAAAATCTATTTCATGGTCGATTCTGAGCCGGAGCATTCAAAAGATATTTCCCTTCCCGGTGATGAGTATAAAGAAGCTCAGGAGATCGATAAGCGTCCGTTCAAAGATGGAAAAGAGCTGATCCAGGATTTGGTGGTTGACAAATGGGGGCGATGGGTGAGTATTTCAATTCCGATCAAAGATAAAGCAACGGGTCGTGTCATTGCAGTGTATGGTATGGATTTCAATGCAAATATCTGGAAACAGGCTGTTTTAGAAGAAGTTCTTCAGTCTAGCGTTCTGGCTTTGTTGCTATTATTTGTATTATTCACCCTAATTAAAATAAGAACTAAGAATTCCGAATTACGAAAAGAGATAGCTGAACGTGAAAATACGATGCATCTGTTTCAGGAGAGTGAGATGAAATTTCATGAGATGTTCTTCTCCCATTCGGCAGTCATGATGTTAATTGACCCCGAATCGGGAAGAATAGTCGAAGTGAATCATGCCGCAGAAAAATTTTACAGGTATTCTATCGACCGCCTTCTCCGGATGAACATCATGGATATTAATACCCTGCCCACAGAGGAGGTACTCGATTCTATGAGCAAAGCGGCGCAGCTTGAAACCAATCTGTTTGTTTTTAGTCACCGGATAGCCACTGGCGAAATCCGAATAGTAGAGGTGCATTCGACTCCGTTGGTTAATCAGGGCAAAAGGTTGCTCTTCTCTATTATCCACGATATATCCGAACGCAGGAGGATGGAGTTGGCTCTGCAGGAGAGTGCAAATTTCCAAAGAGAACTTTTGGAAAATATGGCTGTTGGTATTCTTATTATTGATCCTGAAACTCATCAAATAGAGAATGTAAATAGTTTTGCGGCCGATATGATCGGCCTCGAAAAAACTGAAATTGAAGGAAAGAAATGCCATCAATTCATTTGCCCGGCAAAAGAACATGAGTGCCCGGTGGCAGATCTCAAACAACATATTTATTGCAGTGAAAGAATATTGTTCAGGAAAGATCAGTCGCAGATGCCAATCTTGAAGACCGTAAAGTCTGTGATAATTAATGGCAAGATGAAGCTTCTGGAAAGCTTCGTTGATATCTCTTCTCAGAAAGAGGCCGAACTTGCTTTAGTGGAAAGCAATAAGAAGTGGGAAGCCATCATTGCAGCGTCGCCCGATGGGATCGGGATTCATTCCTTGTCGGGTATGGTGGAGCTGGTCTCTGACAAATTACTTTTGATGCATGGCTATTCGTTGGCTGATAAAGACAATTTGATGGGAACTTCTATTCTTGACTTTGTCGATCGATCGTACCATCAATTATTGCTGAAGAGCATTGGGGAACTCTATTCCGGAGCGAAAGACAGTGGAAGTACTGAATATCTTGCTTTAAAAAAAGACGGAAGTCGTTTCTTTGTTGATTCCAGCTTTTCGATCATGTATGATAAAGAGAAGAATCCGGTCTGCGTCTTGTTTATCGAACGAGATATTTCGGCAAAGAAGGCGGCTGAAGAAGAATTAAAGAAATTGTCTGCTCGCCTTTCCCTGGCCAACCGGGCAGCCAGAGTCGGTGTTTGGGACTATGATATTGCAAATAAAACACTTTTGTGGGATGAACAAATGGCCATTCTTTTTGGTGTGGATGATTGTCAATCAACTCCGGATGATGCCGGAATGACATTGCGTTTAAGAATTCACCCGGAGGATTTTGATCAAAATCAAAGAGAGATAGAGCTAGCCATCAATGGACAAAAAGAGTATGACACGGAGTATCGGGTTTGTTTGCCCGACGGTACGGTTCGGAATGTCCGATCTCTGGCTTTGGTGCAACGGAGCGGATCCGGTGATCCGGAGCGTATCATTGGAACAAGCTGGGATATAACCGACGAAAAGCAAGCCCGGCTTAGATTGATTCAGCAATCTAATATGCAGCAGATACTGATGAATATGGCATCCCGGTTTATTAATATTCCAATTACCCGAGTGGATGAGGAGATAAATGAGGCTTTGAAGGAAATCGGCGAATTTGTCGAAGCGGACCGGTGTTATATCTTTAATTATGACTTCGAAAACCAGACGACCAGTAACGAATATGAGTGGTGTGATAGTGGTGTCGAACCACAGATAGATAAGCTTCAGCAGGAGTCTTTGGAACAAATTGAACAATGGGTGGATGCTCACGTCAAAGGGCAGAACATTTGCATCGAGGATGCAAATGCATTACCTGAAGGTGCATTAAAGAAAAACATTCTGGATCAGGATATAAAGAGCTTAATCGCCATACCGATGATGTTTGAACATAAATGTCTCGGGTTTGTCGGGTTTGACTCGATACGGTGTATCAGACAGTTTGGTGATACAGAGATTGTGTTACTACAGCTTTTTGCTGAATTGATGATAAACATTAAAATCAAGTCGAAGACTGAGAAAGAGCTTCTTGAAACGAATATTTTTCTGGAATCGGCAACTGCTAAGGCCAATGAAATGGCAATAAAAGCCGAACGGGCGAACCAATCTAAAAGCCTCTTTCTGGCAAATATGTCGCATGAGATCAGAACACCGCTCAACGCCATAATCGGTTTTTCCCAGTTGATCAACCGCGATCCGCACCTAACAGAAAAACAAAAGGAATACGCCCACTCGATAACCCGGGCCGGAGAGCACTTGTTGATGTTGATTAATGACATTCTTCAATTGTCCAAAATGGAAGCCGGTCGCCTTGAATTGAATCCGGTGAATGTCAATCTCGCAATGCTCCTGAGTGATTTGCGGAATATCTTTTATGAAAAAGCACAGGCAAAACATCTTTGGTTTATTTTTGAATCAGCTCCCGATTTACCTGCTTTTGTGTTTGTTGATGAAGGTAAATTACGTCAGATATTTGTCAACCTCATTGGCAATGCGATCAAATTTACGGAACATGGAGGAATAGCAGTAAGAACCCGCATTCAAAAGATTACTGAAAGTCAGAGCTTTTTGCATGTGGAGGTACAAGATTCAGGTCCCGGCATATCTCCCAAAGAGCAGAACAAGTTATTTCGTTATTTTGAACAAACGACAACCGGAATGCAGAAGGGGAGTGGGACCGGACTAGGACTGGTGCTCAGCCGTGAACTTGCGCGCCTGATGAATGGTGATATTAAAGTCAGTAGTGAAGAAGGCAAGGGGACTGTATTTACCTTTTTTGTTGAAATAGAGGAAGGTGATTCGGAAATAGTGGAAGTCGTCAGCCCGAAAAGAGTGCTTTCTATCAAAAATAGAGAGGGAAGTTATCGGGTATTAATCGTAGATGATAATTCTGATAATCTGAAAGTGATTGTTTCATTGCTTGAACTGGTAGGTTTTGAGGTGTATACAGCGATAAATGGAAAGGATGCAGTTGCTAAATTTGAAGAAAATAATCCGGATCTTATCCTAATGGATATTAGAATGCCGGTGATGGATGGATATGAGGCTATTTCGCAAATACGAAATTCAGAAAAAGGGGTGTTTGTGCCGATTGTCGCATTGACTGCCAGTGCATTTGAAGAAGATCATTCCAAAATAGAAAAATGCGACATACAAGCGGTGCTTCGAAAGCCTTTCAGGGAACATGAACTGTTCTCTGTTATTGGTGAAATTCTGAATATCAACTATCTTTATGATGAAGAAGAGTTAATGGATAAAGTCCCGGAATATCAAGAAGCTTCCGGACTCGAAGAAGACGTAAAACAGTTGCCGGATGATTTGATTGAGAAAATGAAAGAGGTCGTTGCAGTTGCTGATCTTGATTCGTTGATTACACTTATAAACCAGATAGATAAGAAACAGAGTCAATTTATAAATATACTGCTGTTTCATGCCAATAATTTTGACTATTCATTTTTTGAAAAGATCCTAACACTAAAACACTCTTGACCATGTTAGATGGAGGAAATACACCTGAACCGAATATTCTCATTGTAGATGACATGCCGGCAAACCTTAAATTACTAAGTGCTTTGCTTAAAGACGAGGGGTATAAAGTGAGGCCTGTGCTGAATGGAAAGCAAGCCCTGCAGGCAGCATCCAAAGAGAAACCAGATTTGATATTGCTTGATATTATGATGCCTGAGATGTCTGGTTATGAACTATGCCGTATGTTGAAGGAAAATCCGGAACTTATGCATATTCCGGTCATCTTCATTAGTGCACTCAATGAACCTAATGATATTGTTAAAGCATTTGATAATGGGGGAGTGGATTACATCACTAAACCCTTCAAAGCAGAAGAAGTGAAAGCACGTGTGGCCACACATCTCAAGATTGAACAACAGCGACACGAACTTCACCAACTGAATGTTACCAAGGATAAATTTTTTTCCATTCTGGCGCATGACTTACGGAATCCGTTTAGTGTCTTGATTGGCATCAGTGATATACTGATGAAGGACTTTGACTCAATGGATCGGGACCTTTTTCGGGAACTAATTGTAATGCAAAACAATACGACGAAACAGACTTTTGCTCTTCTTCAGAATCTGTTGGAGTGGTCTCGGGTAAATCGCAAAAGTATCCAGTTTACTCCCTATAATACGAATCTATTGGACGTTGTTGACGAAAATATAGACATGCTCCGACCTTTCTTCGAATCCAAAAAGATCCAGATATCAAGGGATATCTGTTCTGATTTGTGGATTTCGGCAGATATCAATATGCTAAATGCTATCTTTCGTAACCTGTTGGTAAATGCAATAAAATTTACTGATGATGATGGTGAAATAAAGGTGAGTGCCAGAGAAAAAGAGCCTTTTGTAGAGGTCTCTGTGTCAGACAATGGTGTTGGTATATCTCCTGCCGATTTAATACACCTTTTTAATATTGAAGGACATACTACTGAAGGGACAGCCCATGAAACTGGTTCCGGGTTGGGATTAGTCCTGTGTAAGGAATTCGTAGAGAAACATGGAGGACAGATTTCTGTAGAGAGTGAGCCGGATAAAGGTAGTACGTTTCGGTTTACAATTCCACTCATAAAAACCTAACCAAACAGACTCTAATCGAATAAAAAATAACCGCAGAACATTTTGTGTCTCTGCGGTTATTTTTATCTTGGTGTTATCGTTGTTTGTCTATCTCCGATAACTTCTCACAAGCCAAAGCGTCGAGAACAGATACCACAGTAAGATTGACAATATCACGTACCGAACTTTCAATGTCAGTAAAGTGGATAGGTTTGTTTAGTCCCATCTGGATCGGGCCAATAATCTCGGCGTTACCCATATTGGCCATCAGTTTGTAGGCTGCATTGCCGGAGCTTAGATTAGGGAATACGAGCGTATTGACATCTTTACCTACTAACTTACTAAAAGGGAATTTTGTATCGCGCAACTCTCTGTCAAGTGCGAAGTTGACCTGCATCTCTCCATCCACATTTATGTGCGGATAGTTTTCATGTAGATGGCTGACCACTTCATGAATCGAGGCGGGGCTACCTTCGGTGTCTGTTCCGAAGTTGGAGAAAGAGATCATCGCAATTACCGGTTTTATGTTGAAGAACTTCACCGCACGGTTGGTCAGACGGGTGATGTCGATCAGTGTTTCGGTTGAAGGAAGGCGGTTGATCATTGTGTCGGCAAAGAAGTAGGGCCCTTTTTTCGTATTGACAATGTGCATAGCACCAAAGCAGCTATATCCATTGCGGATACCGATCACCTCTTTTGCGATGCGGCTGGTTTCGGAATATTTCGTGTAGGTACCGGTAATAAACGTGTCGGCGTCGCCTGCTTCTACCATCATCATCCCAAAGTAGTTGCGGTCGTTCATCTTTTCCAACGCATCGTTAAAGGTGATTCCCTTACGTGCATTCTTTTCGGCAAGAATGTGGGCGTAACGAATGCGGCGCTCTTCCTCGCGGTCATGACGAAGATTGATGATTTCGACCCCGTCAAGGCTGACGCCAAGGTCGCTTGCGAGCTTCTGAATACGTTCTTCATTGCCCAATAGTATCGGAAAACAATAGCCGTCCTGCTTTGCCTGAATAGCACCTTTCAGCATATTGGCATGATTGGCTTCGGCGTAAACCACACGACGGGGATTCTGTCGGGCTGTGTCGGAGAGGTGTCGCATCAGCTTATTGTCATACCCCATCATCTCCTGGAGGTGGAGGTTGTAAGCGTCCCAGTCGGTTATTGTTTTGCGGGCAACTCCCGATTCAATAGCCGCCTTAGCAACAGCCGGTGCAACAGTAGTCAAAAGTCGCGGGTCAAGCGGCTTGGGGATGATGTAGTCGCGTCCAAAAGCAAGGCTCGGTATATTATAGGCTGCATTTACCACATCGGGTACAGGCTGTTTGGTCAATTCTGCAATTGATAAAGCCGCAGCCAGTTTCATCTCCTCATTGATACAACTGGCATTGACATCCAATGCTCCACGGAAGATATAGGGGAATCCCAGAACGTTGTTGATCTGGTTAGGATGATCGGAACGTCCGGTTGCAAAAATAAGATCGGCACGGGACGATTTCGCCAGTTCATACGAGATTTCCGGATTGGGGTTAGCTAAGGCAAATACGATAGGATCGTGATTCATCGAGCGCACCATCTCTTTGGTGAGTACGTCAGCCACAGAGAGTCCCAGGAATACATCTGCACCTTCCATGGCTTCGGCCAGGGTTTTGATTTCCCGGGTTGTGGCAAATTCTCTTTTAGCGGGTGTCAGGTCGGGGCGGTGAATAGATACCACGCCTTTGCTGTCCACCATGGTAATGTTTTCTTTTTTTGCCCCCAGCATCATATAGAGTCGGGTGCAGGAACTGGCCGCAGCTCCGGCTCCATTCACTACGATCTGAATCTCTTCTATTTTCTTGCCGATAATTTCAAGCGCATTGATAAGTCCGGCGCTTGAAATTATCGCCGTGCCGTGCTGGTCATCGTGCATAATGGGGATGTCGAGTTCTGCTTTCAGGCGGTTCTCGATTTCAAAACATTCGGGAGCTTTGATATCTTCAAGGTTAATTCCCCCAAAGGTAGGGGCAATGGCTTTTACCGTCTGAATGAATTTTTCCGGGTCTTTTTCATCGATCTCGATATCGAATACGTCTATGCCGGCGAATATTTTGAACAGTAGCCCTTTACCTTCCATGACAGGCTTTCCGGCAAGGGGGCCTATATCGCCAAGTCCAAGCACAGCGGTTCCGTTTGAAATAACGGCAACAAGATTACCTTTTGCGGTATAGCGATATGCGTTTGACGGGTCTTTTTCGATTTCTAAACAAGGTTCCGCAACTCCCGGTGAATATGCCAGGGATAAATCGGCCTGGGTACTGTACGGTTTGGTAGGGATTACCTCTATTTTGCCCGGTTTACCTTGTTCATGATAGGTCAGGGCGGCTTCTTTGGTAACTTTTTGCATATGAGTGTGAGTTAGTAATGGAAGGAAAAGGTTCGTTACAACCCATGGGCTGTTGCAAGCAAAATTAGCCATTTATTTATCCCTTGCCGAAGGTCTACTATTAAATAATAATAAAATACTCTCCGTGAGGCTGTTTGTCTGTCATTATGTAAATACTAGACTCTGCTTATAGTGAGATGAGGTAAGCCGCTGACAGAAGCTTGTCAGGCCTGGGTGTTCTGTGAGGTTTTATAAAGAAGCCCTGTCATATCATTTTTCCATTGCCCTTAAGATCTGTTATAGTGCCAGCTTATCGGATTACAATCCTGGTTTTGGGTCTGCGTATTGGTTTTTTTTAAGTGAATAGGCAATTTGACAGGATTAATACTCATTCGTTTAACATTAGATCAAAGAACTTTACTTATTCGTGTTGTGTTTTATATCTGAAGGAATAAATGAAATAGCATTTTTCACAAAAGTATATACCAATCTATTTGAATGTGATAATCCCCTTTTGGGGTAATGAGGATATTTTCCAGATAGACAGCTTAGTTGTAGTGTTTTTAAGAGTAGTCTGTTTTGAGAAAATGAAAATGTAGTTGACAAAGTATTAAATTGTCACTTTAACCTGAACAATAATAGAAAGAAAGCTTAACCTAACCGGAATCTTCCGTTTTTACTGCTTAATCAAAGACTAAAGGAGGGATTAGTAACCCGCAAGAATCAGAAGCCAAAGTAGATTTACAATTAAGGCAGAATGAATATCTGTTTTAACCTAAACCCGAATGATATGCTGTATGGAGCATACGTGATCACACGATCGTAAAGAATACTTTCTCCTATCTGAATTTCATATTTTGCAGTGAAGCGTAAATTGGGACATGCTTATATGGGCAGTTGTCACCGTTTTGGGCTCTTCACCCGGCTACTTACCCTCCTCAAAATGCGGCAATTAACTTAAGCCAATGATATGAAAACAAATCAATTACATCAGTTATTAAGAAGCAAACTGCTGATTGCCATCGCTATGCTTCTTGTATCATGTGTCCTGCAAGGACAAACTTATAGAATCCTGAAAGCCTCAAATGATCCCGGAGTGTATACTGATCGAGAGGAGGTGTCTAAGGTACTGGATACAGAACCCCTAAAGCTATTCAACTTTCTTTGCGAAACGTCCAGTCTGGTGGGTGCCGTAGATGGTCAGGAATTTACGTTGGTCAAGGTTCCCGGCTTCTGTAAAAGGACGCACAGCGATATTCCTGATTTTACAAATATGGGAATGAGATGGATGGCTACTAATCCAAATCTTCAAATGATTATGTTGGATGTAAAGAGTGTTGATTCTCTCTCGCAATTTGCAGAATGCGTGACATTTCTAAAGCAATCCTCAGGTGTTCGGTATGTTGTAATTATGGCATTTCCCGATTTGTGTCCGGATACTTCACTCTCTATGTACGAAGAAAAGAGCTTAGAGATTATTACCCCCGCAGTTGGTCCTTACCTTAACGAATTGTATGTAAAAGGTATTCGAGTCTTCTTTAAAGCGATGCAGTATAAATAACCGATTTCCCTAAAACGATATAAAAGATGAAACCAAAGAAATATAAATCAAATTGGAACTCCATAACCCCGAAAGGTATTTATGGAGGCGTAGCTGTATTGTGGGTACTTCTGTTGATTGTAGGAGGCTTGTTTCTTCCCCAAGATTTGTTAGCGCAAAGGCAACAGGTTCCTTTTGAGCTCAGACACCATTCAGCTGAAGCAAAGAATGGTATTTACACTCTTAAGGGTGATTTTGTAATGGCTGCCAATACGAATCTGTTAGGGGTGTCAGCCGGTGATAATGGTGCGAACTCAAGCTTTGATTACCAGTTTGTCGATGTGGATAATGACGCAAATACATTTAATTCTTCTAAAGCAAGACTTCAGCTACCAGCCCGGGTGTCTTCTTTGCCAAACTGTGAGGGGCACGAAACCTCAATAGTGTATGCCGGGTTGTATTGGACAGGAAAAGGAAGTACGAGAGTTCAAAAGGTAATACCATCACCACCTACAAATGTCAGATCTGATATTTTTGTGAA
>Ga0209464_10000341_pt1 | contig 15142 bp, 12 predicted proteins | sample DOMMetBare1Fresh_2_FD_187473 | JGI IMG/M metagenome (GOLD analysis project Ga0209464, IMG submission 187473) | Wetland sediment microbial communities from St. Louis River estuary, USA, under dissolved organic matter induced mercury methylation -... | ecosystem: Environmental > Aquatic >...
CCCCGGCCGCCATGCCGCCGAGGAAGAGGTAGACGGGGATCTCCCAGCCCCAGACGTGGAGGTGGGGGTCGATCAGGTTGCTGTGCCGCGCGATGTCGATCTCGTTCATTGTCTGGTCCCTCTCTCCCTACCCGCCACAGCCGCCACCACCGCCTGCCTTCTTGCGCTTCGGCGCCGCCCCGCCCGCCGCCGAGGCCGCGGGCGCCGCGGGGGCCACCTGGGGCAGGCTGGTCAACGCGGCCTGGACCCCGGAGCGCAGCCTGAACGCATCCTGCTCAGCCTTCGGCGCGCCGGGTTCCGGGGGCGTGGGGGGCGTGAGCGCCCATCCCCGCCAGGCCTCGAACCCGCCGGAGAGGAGCAGCACGCGCCCCGGGAACGCCAGGGCGCCCGCCGGCGGCTCTGCCGCGTCGCCGGCCCCCACGAAGACGAGGTCCCGGCTGGCCGGCTCGCCGTCGAGCTGCAGCGCGGCGAGCGTCGACGGCTCGACGCACTCTGCACCCCGGACGGTCGCCGCCTTGCACTCCTCGGCGCTGCGGACGTCGAGCACCCGGACCGTCCAGGGCTGCTCGAAGAGACGCCGGGCGAGCTCCTCGACGCCGATCCGGCCGGCGGAGCGCTGCACCGCCCCCGCCCCCGTCGGCAGGGCGAGCGTGACGACCGAGAAGAGCGCGACGCCGGCCATCGCGCCGAAGACGAAGCGCCTGGGGCGCGAGGGAGAGGCGGGCGCCGCGTCCCCGCCGACCTTCCGCTCCACCCACTCCCCGAAGAGGAAGCTGGCGATGGCGATGACCGCGACGGCGAGGGCGATGACGGCCGCCGGCACGCGGAAGACGTCGTAGAGATAGAGGTGCCCCTTCGCGCCGCTCTCGAAGAAGCGGGCGAACGGACCCAGCGCCACGACGGGAAGCCCGTCCTTCATCACGGTGTGGGTGCCCATCCGCTCCAGCTCCGCCGCGACGACCTGGCCGACGACCACGCCCGCGTAGGCGACCACGGCGTCCAGCTTCCCCGTCGCCATGCCGACGAACGACGTCCCGGGGCAGTAGCCCGAGAAGACGATGCCGGTCCCGATGAGGAGCCCACCGGCGATCATCGGCCAGAGGTAGGTCTCCGTCGTCACGAGGTTCCCGAGCGCCCGCAGGTTGACGAGCCCGACGCCGTCGAGCGCGGCCGTGAGGATCACGGCGGTCGCGACGGCGCTGAACATCACCTTCAACATCACCATCTCGTTGCCGAAGAACTGGCCGAGGAGCTTGCGGGAGTCGCCGAAGCCGGCGCGCTCGAGCATGAAGCCGAAGCCGAAGCCGGCGAGGACCGCCAGCGCCATGGCCACGTTGACGTTCTCGACGGCGGCCTGCAGGGGGAAGAAGCTCATCGCCACACCCTCCTCGTGAAGAGGAACGTCGCGTATCCGCCCGCGAAGATCGCCAGCATGAAGGCCCAGCTGCCGGCGGAGAGGAGGCCGCCGCCGGTCAGCGCCTGGCCGGAGGCGCAGCCGCGGGCGAGCCGCGCGCCGACGCCGAGCAGCGCGCCGCCGAAGATCGCGGCCAGGAGCCGCAGCCGGATCGACGCGTTGGGACCGCGCGTCACGCCGGGCCGGACGCGGTCGGTGGCGTAGGCCGAGACGAAGGCTCCCAGGAGCGTCCCGATCGCGAGGAAGACGTAGTAGTTGAGGAACGGATGGGGCTCCGCGAGGATCTTCGTGAACGCGGAGGTCGCCGACGCGTGGCCCGGCGCGATCGCCGCGACGCCGACGGCCGCCGCGCGCAGCGCCGGTCCGGAGGCCCCGAGCCCTCTCCCGATGACGAGGTAGGTCGCGGTGAGGACGAGCCCCAGCCCCACCCCGGCGACGTACGGATTCCAGTACGGCTTCGGTTCGTTGACCATGTCGTGCACCTCAGCGGAGGAAGAACACCTGGGGTTTCGTGCCGGCCTCGGGCTTCACGACGTCCGCCTTGCGGGTCGCGATCAGGCGGGACGCCGCGCTCTGCGGGTCGGCGAGGTCGCCGAACGTGAGCGACTTCGTCGGGCAGGTCGTGACGCACGCGGGGTCGACGCCCCGCTGCACGCGGTGGAGGCAGAACGTGCACTTGTCCACGAAGCCCCCCTGCGCGTGGACGTAGCGCGCGCCGTACGGGCAGGACGCGATGCAGGCCTTGCAGCCGGTGCACTTGGAGCGGGTGACGAGCACCACCCCGCCCTCCCCGACGTGGCTGGCGCCCGTCGGGCAGGCGCCGACGCATGGGGCGTCGCCGCACTGGTTGCACCGCTCGGAGCGGATCTGCATCGTGAGGTCCGGGAAGGTCCCGTGGACCTCCTGGACGATCCAGTCGCGGAAGCCGCCGTTCGGGACGGCGTTCTCGGTCTTGCAGGAGATGACGCAGGCGTTGCAGCCTACGCACCGGCGGGTGTCGACCGCCATCCCGTAGCGCTTCTTCATGCGACCTCCGGCCGCTTGAGCTTGACGAAGTTCACGTTCATCCCGGTGCCGCCCATGATCGGGTCGGTCTTGTACCTGGTCGTGAGCTCCGAGTCGGAGGCGCCGCGACCGTGGGCGTACTTGAGCCCCTTCGCCTTCTGCCCCCACCCGTGGACCATGAAGACGCAGTCACCGCGGATCCGCTGCGTGAGCTTCACGCGGACGGGGCCGGACTCCGCGTCGTCCTGGTTCACGAGCATCACCTTCTCGCCGTCCTCGAGCGGGTGCTCCTGGAAGTCGGGGAGGGCGAGGGCGGCTTCGGCGTTGATCCAGACCTCGTTCTCGGGGAACGGATCGGCGAGCAGCCGGTTGTTCACGGTGCGGCCGAAGGTGTGGAGCGGGTTGCGCCCGTTGAGCAGCCGGAACATCCCGGGCGGCCCCTCGTCCTGCGCCACGTAGTTCGGCAGCGGGTCGAACCCGAGCCCCTCCAGTTGCTTGCTGAAGAGCTCCACCTTCCCGGAGTCGGTGCCGAACTCCAGCGACGCCCCCTCCTCGACGCAGCTCTGGATCGGGTCGCCGAGGAGGACCCCCTTCGCGTTCAGCTCCTCCCAGCTCAGCCCCGCCCCCTCGACCCGCGCCTTGAGGTACGAGACGCCGTCCGTCCACGGGAAGAACTGGCCGAGGTCGAGCTTCCCCGCCAGCTCCTTCGCGATCCACCAGCTCGGCTTCGTCTCGTACATCGGCTCGACCGCCGCCCGCCGGATGGCCACGAACGGCTTGCGCCACGGCCCGTTCCAGAGGTCGTCCTCGCGCTCCAGGTAGGTGCACTCCGGGAGGACCACGTCGGCATACCCGGCGATCTCGGCCGGGAGGACGTCGACGACGGTGAGGTGCTCGAGGTGCTCGATCGCCTCCTTCACCTCCGAGCGCTTCGGGAGCGCCTGCATCAGGTTGCAGCCGTACACGAGCCAGGCCTTCAGGTCGTAGAAGGCGGCGCCGGGCTTCGTCGCGTCGCAGAGCCCCGAGGCGAGCACCTCGGTGGCGATCGGGTAGCTCTTCCCCTTCGGGACGTCGCACTTCCCGCGCGCCCCCTCGTGGTGCGGCACCGGCACCGGCAGCTTGTACGGGCCGACGCCCACCTTCTCCTGGAGCACGTAGCCGCCGCGGCGCCCCCAGCTGCCGAGCAGGGCGACCAGGATGGCCATCGCCCGCTCGCGCTGCGTGTCGTCGCCGTACCAGACGGTGTGGCGGCCGGGGTGGATGAGCGAGGACGGGCGGGCGGAGCCGATGAGCCGCGCCGAGTCGCGGATCAGGTCGGGCCGGATCCCGGTGATGGGCCAGGCCCACTCCGGCGTCTTGTCCTTCACGTGGGCCTTCAGCTCCTCGAAGCCGACCGTGCTCTGCGCGACGAAGTCGGCGTCGTAGAGCTTCTCCTCGATCAGGACGTTGGCCCACGCGAGCAGGAGCGCGATGTCGGTGCCCGGCTTGATCGGAAGCCAGTAGCGCGCCTTGCCGGCGGCGACCGAGAAGCGCGGGTCGACCACCACGAGCTGGGCGCCGCGCCCGAGCGCGTCGGCGAGCTCCTGCACCTGGGTGTTGTGCATGTTCTCGCCCAGGTGGCTGCCGATGAGCGTGATGACCCGGGCGTTCTCGATGTCGATCGGCTCCGGCGAGCCGAGCGGCATGCCGAAGGTGAGCGTGAAGGCCGCCTCGCGCGGCCCGCGGCACTGCGCGTAGGACGGCGCCCCGATGTTGGGGGAGCCCCAGACCTTCATGAAGTGCTTGAACCAGCCGCCGCCCGAGCCGTGCGTGAAGAGGGCGAGCGCCTCCGGTCCGTAGCGCTTCCGGACCGCTTCCAGCCCCTCGGCCACCTTGCCGAGCGCGTCGTCCCAGGTCGCCTCCTCGAACTTCTCCTCGCCCCGCTTCGAGTCCTTGACCCGGATGAGCGGCTTGCGGAGCCGATCGGGATCGTAGAGCAGCCCGGTCGCGCCGGCGCCGCGGGGGCAGAGCATCCCGCGCGAGAGCGGGTGGTCGGGGTTGCCCACGACCTTGGTGACCCGCCCGTCCTTGACGTGGGCCAGGACTCCGCAGTTCCAGAAGCAGAGCTCGCAGTAGCTGGGGACCACCTTGTCGCCGTCGGTCCGGGGATCGAGGACGGGGTCGCCGTCGAGCCCCCACCAGCGGGTACCGAGCCCGGAGGCCACCGCCGCGCCGCCCGCGGTCGCCGTGCCGATCTGGATGAACTGCCTGCGAGTCATCGCCATGTATCGCTCCTCCAGCGCCGAGTCCCCGGTCCGGGGCTCAGCGAGAACACTTCTCCATGCAGCAGACGAGTTCGTGAAGCGCCGGCTCCGCGATCCGGTACCGGGCGAACCCGTTCGCGCGGGTGGCCGCCACCAGCCCCTGGGATCTCAGGATCCGAAGCTGCTGCGAGACGATGGGCTGCGCGGCGTCGAGTCGATCGGCGAGCTCGCCGACCGTCTCCTCACCGGAGCAGAGGACCGCGACGATCCGGATCCGGAGAGGGTGGGCGACCGCCTTGAGCACATCGGCGATGTGCTCGGCCCGGCGGGAGTCGGAGCGAAGTGGCTTCACGATTGGACCTAGTGACATTGCTATGTCGCTAGCTCGCTATGAAAGAATCGGGCCAGCTCCGCCGGCGCCAACCCCGCGAAGTCACTGCCCGTGCGCCGGCGCGCACCGGTCCCGCTGCGTGGCTGCACTCAGCCTCGGGAACCTCTGCGTGATTTGCCCCGCCCGCCGCCGACACGAGCTGCGACATCGGGCCGCATCCCCGGGTCATTGCTGACCTTTTCCCGCCCCCCAGACAGGCCCCTGACTTTGGCCGTGGGGCGTATCTACAGATGGGGGATGGACTCCCTCGAAAGCGCGCATGGGGATGGGCCGGCCGGTCCGGTCGACGCGCGCTCCGTCCCGGGCGGCGATGGTGCTCCGCGCCGCTCCGCCGACTGGAGGGATCCCGGCGGCCGGCGAGGGGCTCCGCTCCTCGTCGCCGTCGTCTACGTCATCGTCGGGCTCGCCTGGATCGCGCTCTCCGACCACGCGCTGGAGGTCTTCGTCGCGGACCCGGCGTTGCGAGGCCAGCTCGGGACGCTCAAGGGCGCGGCGTTCGTCACCGTCACGGGAGTCGTCCTCTTCCTCCTCGTCTGGCGGCGGGACGAACGGCTGCGCCGGTTCGGGGAGGAGCTCCGCGCGACGCTCGACAGCCTCGGCGACGGCGTCCTGGTGGTGAGCCAGCGTGGACGCGTCGTCGAGATCAACCGGGCGGTGAGGGAGCTCACCGGCCTGCTGCGCAAGGAGGATCACCTCATCCCGGTCGCCGACTGGGCGGTGCGGGTGAACCTCCGGACGCGCGACGGGCGCCCGGTGGCGCCCGACCAGTTCGCCACGCTGCGCGTCCTGGGCGGCGAGCGCCCCGGCTCCTACGACGCCATCCTCCGGCGCACCGACGGCACCGACCTGCCGGTGTCGATCAGCGCGACCCCCGTCCTGGATCGCGCGGGCCGGGCCCGGCTCGCGGTCGCGGTCATTCGGGACGCGAGCGAGGCGCACCGGCTCGCCCAGACGCGCGAGGAACTGCTCGCCACGGCGGCGCACGAGCTCAAGACGCCGCTCTCGGTGATCAAGGCCCACGCCCAGCTCCTCCTGCGCCGCGCGGACCCGGAGCCAGGGCTCCAGGTGATCGTCCGGCAGGTGGACCGGCTCACCCGGCTCGTGCAGCAGATCCTCGACGCCTCGCGGCTGCGGCTCGACAACGTGGAGCTGCGCTGGGAGCAGGTCGACCTCGCCGAGGTGGCGGCCGTCGTCGTCACCGACATGGGGCCGCGCCCCGGCGGCCACTCGGTCGCCTTCGAGGGGCGCGGCGGGGCGTGGGTCCGGGCCGACCGCGACCGGATCACGCGCGTCATCACCGCGCTCGTCGACAACGCGCTCCGCTTCTCGCCCGCCGACAGCCCCGTGGAGGTGCGCGTCGGCGTGCGGGGCGGCGAGACGATCTTCTCGGTCCTCGACCACGGCGTTGGGATCCCTCCGGAGCGGCAGGACCGGGTCTTCGAGCGCTACTACCGCGCCCACGCGGGGACGCCCGACGATCGCGGCGGCCTCGGCGTCGGGCTCGACACCTGCCGCGAGATCGTGGCCCGGCATGGCGGGCGGATGTGGTTCCAGAGCGAGCCCGGCACCGGCTCCACCTTCCTCTTCGCCCTGCCGCTCTCCCCCACGGAGCGCGGCGCGTGAGCGCCCTCCCGTTCAGCGTGCTCGTGGTGGAGGACGACGGCGACCTCGTCTCGCTGATGGAGCTGGTCCTCACCGACGCCGGCTACCGGGTGCGGACCGCGCCGGAGGGGGGGGTGGCGCTCGCCCGGATCGCGGAGGAGATGCCGGGGCTCATCCTGCTCGACATGCGGATGCCGGGCATGAACGGCTGGGAGTTCGCGCGCGAGTTCCGCTCCCGCTACGGGCGCGCGGCACCGATCGTCGTGGTGACCGCTGCCGAGAACGCGCGCGCCCGCGCCGCCGAGGTGGGGGCGGACGGCTGGCTCTCGAAGCCCTTCGAGATCGACGAGGTGCTCCGGATGGTGGCCGCTCGCGCGGCGACCGCCGCGGCCGCCGCGGCCGCAGGAGCGACGTCGGGCACGGGGGCGGCGCCGGCCGGGACCTGAGACCCGGCGGAGGAGCCTCCTCCCGGGCGCCGAGGGCTCCCGACGACCGCGGTGCGATCGGCCGGCACGCTCCGCCGGGAGCGCCTCGTGCGGAGCGGCGAATCCCGGATACATTCCGGGGATGCCCCTCCACCTGCCCCCCGTCCTCCTCGCCGGCTTCTCCGCCGCGCCGATGCCCGGCGAGCGCGAACGGCGCGTCTGGGCCTATCGGGCCGCCATCGGAGAGTGGAAGCGCTGGCCGGTAGAGCGCCCCCCGGGGGACGATCGCCACTTCAACGACGCCGAGCCGGGGGCGCTCGACCGGCTCGACCCGCTCTGGGAGGAGCTGCGGGCGCTCGAGCCGCGCGTGGCGCCGCTCCTCGGCGACGGGCTCGTCGCCGAGCGCGCCATCGATCCGGCCGATCGCGCCGCGCTCGGGCGCTACCTCGCCATCGTCGGCGTGCGCAACACGAAGGGAGGCGGCGACCTCTCGATCGACGAGGCGCGCGCCGGGGTCGCGTCCCTCTCCGGGGCGCTCCACGAGATGGGCTGGGTCCTGTGGGTCGCGACCGAGCCCGACTACTTCATCGGCTCCTCCTCCCCCTTCCACGCCGCGTTCCCGAAGGGGGACGAGTCGCAGACCACCGGCTTCGACGTCAGCGCCCCCCAGGTGGAGATCAGCTTCGCCCTCTCCCCGCGCGTCGCGCTCCACGCGACCTGGCGGCGCAAGGGGGAGCTGTGGCGGAGCGCGCGCGAGGAGGTGGTGCTCGAGATCAACGGGCGCACCTGCGCGGGCGCGAAGAAGTTCCTCTTCGCCCCCCAGCCGGCGGTCCCCGGCTGACGCTTCACCTGCTAGCGGCGCGGTCGCGCCGCAAAGGCTTCCTCAAGGGTCCAGCGCTCGCGTGCTAGCGTCGTCCCGTGCCGACGCAGACGATCACCGCCGCCCCCGGCCCCTTCGAGCGCCGCTTCGGCCACCCGCCCGGCCTCTTCGTCCTCTTCTTCACGGAGATGTGGGAGCGCTTCTCGTTCTACGGGATGCGCGGGCTGCTGGTGCTCTACATGGTCCGCCACCTCTTCCAGCCGGAGCGGGCCGCGCAGGTCGCGGGCTACGGCCTCGTGAAGGGGGCGCTCGAGGGGATCTTCGGGCCGCTCGCGGTCCAGCCGCTCGCCTCGCAGGTCTACGGGCTCTACACCGGCTTCGTGTACCTCACCCCCTTCTTCGGTGGGCTGCTCGCCGACCGGCTGCTCGGCCAGCGCCGGACGGTCGTGGTGGGGGGCGTACTCATGGCGATCGGCCACTTCCTGATGGCCTCCGAGCGGCTCTTCTTCCCTGCCCTCCTCTTCCTCGTCGCCGGGAACGGCTGCTTCAAGCCGAACGTCTCGACGCAGGTGGGGGCGCTCTACCCGCCCGGCGATCCGCGGCGCGATCGCGCGTTCGGCATCTTCTACATGGGGATCAACCTCGGGGCGTTCTTCGCCAACCTCGTCTGCGCGACGCTCGCCGCCCTTTACGGCTGGCACTGGGGCTTCGGCGCCGCGGGGGTCGGGATGTGCGTCGGCCTCGCGGTCTACGTCGCCGGCCGGCGCCACCTCGCCCCCGACGACCTCGCGGTCCGGAGGGGCGCGTCGGCCCCGGCGGCGGCGCCCGCGTCCTTCACGCCCCCGGAGCGGCGGCGCATCGGGGCGCTGATCGCCCTCTGCGCGCTCAACGTCGTCTTCTGGGCCGTCTACGAGCAGCAGGGGAACACGATGCAGCTCTGGGCCGACGAGCAGACCGTCTGGCCCACCTTCTTCGGCTGGCAGGTCCCGAGCCCCTGGTACCAGTCGTTCAACCCGTTCATGATCTTCGTCTTCACGCCGCTGCTCGCGCTCCTCTGGGGGCACCAGGCCGCGAAGCGCGCGGAGCCCTCCTCGGTCACCAAGATGGCGATCGGCTGCCTCCTGGCCGGCCTCTCCTTCATCGTGATGGCGGCCGGGGCGCGGGTCATCGGCGGCGGCCGGGGGAGCCTCTTCTGGCCCTTCGCCACGACGCTGCTCCTCACCATCGGCGAGCTCTACCTCTCGCCGGTCGGCCTGTCGCTCGTCACCAAGGTGGCGCCGCCGCGGATCGTCTCGATGATGATGGGGGTCTGGCTCGCCTCGAGCTTCTTCGGGAACTACCTGTCGGGCTACATCGGGACCTGGTACGAGCGGCTTCCGCGCGAGGGCTTCTTCCTCCTGCTGACCGGGCTCGGGATCGCCGCCGGCCTGGGGATGATGGCCTTCAACCGGCCGCTCCGGCGGGCGCTCGGGGAGAGCGGCTAGAATACCGAAAGGAACCTTCTCTTGCGCACCCTGCTCCGCTGGACGCTCCGGGCGCTCGCCGCCCTCGCCGCCCTCGCCGCGCTCCTCGTCATCGGCTTCGCCGTCGGCTGGATCGCCACCCGCGGCGACTACGCCGTGCCGAGGACGGTCGTCGACGATCCCGCCCTCCCGCGCGCCGAGCTGAACGGCGTGAGGCTCCACGTCCGCACCTTCGGCGACCCCGGCCGGCCGCCGGTCGTCGTCATCCACGGCGGTCCCGGCAACGACGCGCGCTACCTGCTCCCGCTCGCCGCGCTCCAGGACCGCTTCTTCGTCGTCTTCTACGATCAGCGGGGCAGCGGACTCTCCGAGCGGGTTCCGAACGCACGGATCACGCTCGACGCCTTCTACGGAGACCTCGACGCCGTCGTCGACCGGTACGGCGCCGGCAGGCCCGTCCGGCTCATCGGCCACTCGTGGGGGGCCATGCTGGCGTCGGGGTACCTCGGCCTGCATCCGGAGAAGGTGGCGCAGGTCGTCCTGGCCGAGCCGGGGATGCTCACCTCGGAGACGGCGAAGCTCCTGATGGCCGCGACCAACGACATGATGCCGAGGCCGAGCCTCGAGGTCGCCCGGCTGGGGGTGCGGACCTTCTTCCAGTCGCTCCACGTGCACGGCCCGGACGCCGACGCGCGCGCAGACCTCCTCTTCGGCCGGCTCATGTCGACGCCGTTCGAGGGGCACCCGACCGCCGGCTACTACTGCAACCGCGACCTCGGCACGGCCAGCCTGGAGGGCTGGCGCTTCGGCGCGCGCGTCGCCCCCTCGCTCTTCGCGGCGGCGAAGGGGCCGGACGGCGCCTTCGCGGTCGACTTCACGCGCGGTGTCGCGCGCTTCCCGGGGAAGGTCCTCTTCCTGGCGGGCGGCTGCGACGCGGTCCTCGGCGAAGCGATGCAGCGCCGCCACATGATCCACTTCCGCGACGCCGAGCTGGTGGTCATCCCGGGCGCGGGCCACACGATGTTCGGGGAGAAGCCGGCGGAGAGCCTGGCCGCGGTGCGGAGGTACTTCGGCGAGGCGGAGTGAGCGCGAGGCGCGACTGAATCGGTCACTCCCGGGTTGGCTCGCACGTGGCGTTCGGCGGCGCGGCGCGCTAGATCGCCACCGAGCCACCCTGGAGCCCCCACCATGGATCCGACCCCCACCGCCCCCGCGGCCTCGACCGCCGCCGCGCCTCCCCCCACCCGCGATCCGGTCTGCGGCATGGAGGTCGATCCCGCCAGCCCGCGCGGAGGAACCGTCCACCGGGGCCGGTACGCGTACCACTTCTGCTCCGACGGCTGCCGCGCGCGCTTCGAGAAGGAGCCCGAACGGTTCTTCGCCGTCGATCCCGTCTGCGGGATGGAGGTGAACCCGAAGGCGCCGAAGGGGGGCTCCTTCGAGCACGCCGGCAGCACCTGGTACTTCTGCAACCCGAAGTGCCTCGCGAAGTTCAGCGCAGAGCCGGAGAAGTTCCTCGCTGCGAAGGCCGCCGGCGCGTCCGCGCCGATGGCCGCCCCGGTCGTCCCCGCCGGCGCGAAGGTCTGGTGGGTCTGCCCGATGGACCCGGAGGTGAAGGAGGAGCAGCCGGTCCCCTGCCCGGTCTGCGGCATGGCGCTCGAGCCGTACGTCGAGGGGGGCGCGATCTCGGCGGAGGAGCCGCCCAACCCGGAGCTCGCGAACATGAGCCGCCGCTTCTGGTGGGGGCTCGGGCCGTCGGTGGCGCTCCTCGCGCTCGCGATGGGGGACATGGCCGCCGGCATGGCGCTCCGGCACGCGTGGGGCTTCCGTGCCTTCTCGCTCGTCCAGCTCGCGCTCGCGTCGCCCGTCGTCCTCTGGGGCGGCTGGCCCTTCTTCGAGCGGGCCTGGCTCTCGCTCCGGACGTGGAAGCTCAACATGTTCACGCTGATCGGGATCGGCACCGCGGCCGCCTGGCTCTTCAGCGCCGCGGCCACGATCCTGCCGGCGGGGCTCTTCCCGGAGGCCTACCTCGACCACGGCGCGCCCCCGATCTACTTCGAGTCGGCGGCCGTGATCGTCGAGCTGGTGCTGCTGGGCCAGATCCTGGAGCTCCGCGCCCGCTCGCGCGTCTCGGGCGCCATCCGGGCCCTCCTCGGGCTCGCGCCGAAGACGGCGCGCCGGCTCGAGGGCGACGGGAGCGAGAAGGACGTCGAGCTCGCCGAGGTGAAGGCGGGCGACCGGCTCCGCGTGCGCCCCGGCGAGAAGATCCCGGTGGACGGCGTCGTGGTGCAGGGCTCCTCGTCGATCGACGAGTCGATGGTGACGGGCGAGCCGATCCCGGTCGAGAAGCGCGAGGGGGACAAGGTCACCGGCGCGACGCTCAACGGAAACGGCAGCTTCGTGATGCGGGCCGACCGGGTCGGCAAGGACACGCTCCTCGCGCAGATCGTCCGGATGGTGATGGACGCCCAGCGGAGCCGCGCGCCCATCCAGCGGCTCGCCGACGTCGTCTCGGGCTGGTTCGTGCCGGCCGTGGTCCTCTCGGCGGCCCTCGCCTTCGCCGCCTGGTCGCTCTGGGGGCCGGCGCCGGGGCTCGCCCACGGCCTCATCGCCGCCGTGGCGGTGCTCATCATCGCCTGCCCGTGCGCGCTCGGCCTCGCCACGCCGATGGCCATCATGGTCGGCACCGGGCGCGGCGCGACGGCTGGCGTCCTCGTGAAGAACGCCGAGGCGCTGGAGCGGTTCGAGAAGGTGGACGTGCTCCTGGTCGACAAGACGGGGACGCTCACCGAGGGGAAGCCGAAGCTCGACAAGGTGATCCCGGAGGCGGGCTCCGGGCTTGACGAGGCGACGCTCCTGCGGCTCGCCGCCAGCCTGGAGCGCGGCTCGGAGCACCCGCTCGCGGCGGCCATCGTCGCCGGGGCGAAGGTGCGCGGGCTCGGACTCTCCGAGGCGCACGACTTCAGGTCGATCCCGGGCAAGGGGGTGACCGGGACCGTGGACGGCCGCAGGGTGGCGCTCGGCAACCCGGCCCTCTTCGCGGAGCTCGGGATCGACGCCGCCGCGCTCTCGGCCCGCGCCGAGCCGCTCCGGTCGGACGGGGGCACGGTCATGCTCGTCGCCGTCGACGGGAAGCCGGCCGGCGTGGTCGAGGCGATCGATCCGGTGAAGGGGAGCGCCGCCGACGCGATCCGGGCGCTCCACGCCGAGGGGATCGAGATCGTCATGGTGACCGGCGACGACTGGACCACCGCGCGCGCGGTGGCGAAGCGGCTCGGCATCGACCAGGTGGAGGCGCAGGTCCTGCCCTCCGGGAAGGCGGCGGCGGTCGCGAAGTACAAGGGGAAGGGGCACGTGGTCGCCATGGCCGGCGACGGGATCAACGACGCCCCGGCCCTCGCCGCGGCCGACGTCGGCGTCGCGATGGGGACCGGCACCGACGTGGCGATGGAGAGCGCCGGGCTCACGCTGGTGAAGGGGGACCTGCACGGCATCGTCCGCGCGCGCCGGCTCTCGCGGGCGACGATGCGCAACATCCGGCAGAACCTCTTCTGGGCCTTCGCCTACAACGCCGCCGGCGTGCCGCTCGCGGCGGGCGTCCTCTACCCGCTCACCGGCTGGCTCCTCTCGCCGATGATCGCGAGCGCGGCCATGAGCTTCAGCTCGGTGACCGTGATCACCAACGCGCTGCGGCTCCGGCGGGCGAAGCTGGGCTGAGGCCGGACGGGGAGCCGTCGATGACCCGCGTCGACTTCCGCGGCACGCCCGCGATGCTGCTGGAGACGAAGCGGGGCGCGCGCGCCGTGGTGGCGCTCCACGGCGCGCAGCTCCTCTCCTGGACGCCGGCGGGAGGGCGCGAATGGCTCTTCCTGAGCGAGCGGGCCGAGCTCGCGCCCGGCAAGGCGATCCGCGGGGGCGTCCCGATCTGCTTTCCCCAGTTCGCGTCGCTCGGATCGTTGCCGAAGCACGGGCTCGTCCGGACGCGCACCTGGCGTGCGGCGGGGAAGCGGGTCGTGGACGGGGAGCCGGTGGTCTCGCTGGCGCTGGAGCCCGACGCCGAGCTCCGCTCCCTCTGGCCGCACCCGTGCCGCGTCGGGTACGCGGTGCGGCTCGGCGACGATCGGATCGAGCTCGCGCTCTCGGTCGAGAACACCGGCGGCGCTCCGCTCTCCTTCACCGCCGCGCTCCACGGCTACTTCGCCGTCGGCGACGTCGAGGCGGTCACCGTGGCGGGGCTGGGCGGCGTCGAGTACCGGGACGCTGCCGCGGGCGACGCGACGAGGGTCGAGCGCGGCGACGCCGTGTCGATCCGGGGCGAGGTGGACCGCGTCTACCACTCCGTGCAGGGCGACGTGGTGCTGCGCGAGCCGGACCGCGCGCTGGCGATCCGCGCCGAGGGCTTCCCCGACGTGGTGCTCTGGAACCCCGGCGCCGCGAGGTGCGCCGCCCTGCCGGACATGGCCCCGGACGGCTGGCGGAGGATGCTCTGCGTCGAGGCGGGCGCGATCCGGACGCCGGTCGTGGTGGCGGCGGGCGGGACGTGGCGGGGGCGGCAGGTGCTGGCCGCCTCGCCGGCCGCACGCGACGTGCGGGGCGCTACGCCCCCGTGAGCGCGATCCGCCTCCACGCACCGCTCCGGAACCGGAGGAAGAGCACGAGCGCCAGGACGAACAGGTAGACGACGAGCCAGGCCGCGGCCACCGCGTCGCCGCCGCCCAGCACGCGCACCGAGATCCAGCTCCCCGGGACCCAGATCACCCAGGCGACGACGACGCGGGCCCACATGGTGAACGCGGTGTCCCCCGCCGCCCGGAGCGACTCGGCGACGACGTTCACCGCCGCGTCGAACAGGACCCAGGCCGCCGACGCGAAGAGGATCCGCCGGCCCGACGAGAGGAGCGCCGCCGCCGTCGCCGGCTCCTGCGCGAAGGGGCGTAGCACCAGGTCGGGGAACGAGACGAAGGCCACGGCGACCAGCCCCTGCCAGGCCGCCGCCACCGCGAAGGTGAGCCCGACGAGGCCGGGGACCCGGTCCTTCCGCGCCGCGCCGATCGCCTGCCCCACGAGGATCGCCCCGGCGCTCGCCAGCCCGAACGCCGGCATGAACGCGACCGAGTTCACCTGCATGACCGCCATCAGCGCCGCGAGGGCGGTCGTCCCCAGCCCGGCCACGACCACGTTCACGAAGACGGCGAAGGCCATGAACTCGGTGAACCAGTTGAGCCCGGACGGGAGCCCGAAGCGGAGCATCCGCCTCAGCTCGGCGAGCCGGAGCGGCCCCGCGCCGTGCGCCCGGCCCTCGCGGACGAAGAAGGCGAGGAGCCCGAGGAAGGCCGCGCCGCTGGAGAGCGCGCTGGCGATGGCCGCCCCCCGCACGCCGAGCGCGGGCGCCCCCAGGTTCCCATCGATCAGGAGCCAGTTGCCAAGGACGTTGAGCACCATCGCGGCGACGCTCGCCCGCATCGGCAGCCGCGTGTTCCCCAGGCCGCCGTAGTAGTTCCCGAGCGCCTCGAGCCCGACGACCGCGCCGGAGGAGAGGAGCCTGACGGAGAGGTAGCCCTCCATCGCCACGCGCACGTCGGCGGCGTAGCCGAGCGGCGCGAGGGCCAGCGGCACGAGCGGCACGGAGAGGATGGCCAGCAGCTGCGTGCCGCCCGCGACCGCCAGCCCGTACCAGCCGTAGCGGCGCGCCCCGGCGGCGTCCCCCTTCCCGAAGAGCTGGGCGGAGAAGCTGGAGACGATGAAGACCGTCCCCATCGGCAGGATGAAGAGCGTGAAG
>Ga0209464_10000342_pt1 | contig 15106 bp, 13 predicted proteins | sample DOMMetBare1Fresh_2_FD_187473 | JGI IMG/M metagenome (GOLD analysis project Ga0209464, IMG submission 187473) | Wetland sediment microbial communities from St. Louis River estuary, USA, under dissolved organic matter induced mercury methylation -... | ecosystem: Environmental > Aquatic >...
TCGGCCTCGGCCTCCGCGGCGGACGCGGCGGCGGCGTTCGGGTCGACCGGCTGGGCGGCGGCACCGGCGGCACCGGCGGCGGTCGGCTGGGCGGCGGCCGCTGCGGCGGCCGGCGGGGACTTCTGATCGGCCTCCTTGGCCAGGGCGGCGGCGGCGGCGGCCGCCGGCTTGGCCACACGCACCAGCAGATCCGGCCCGGCGGTCTGCACGTCGGGGGGATCGACCTCTGCGGAGAAGGCGATCATGACGCGGGCGATGGAGGTCGCGCCCGAACCATAGGAGAGGTTCTTCACCACGGTGATGACGCCGTCGTCGACCTTGAGGTCCTCGGCGACGCCCTGGAAGCGGCTCTCCGAGAGATCGATGACGAAGCGCGGCGGGTCCGCCATCGAGAAGGTTGTGAAGTTGGGCGGTTTCGAGCCCTTGACGGCGACGACGACGGTCGTCCCCTCGTCCTTCACCTCGACTCCCGAGATGACGTTGAGATCCTGCGCGCGGGCGGCGCCGGCGAGCAGCGTGCAGAGGACGAGCAGGTGGCGGGATCGCATCGCAGGGCTCCGTCGCATGTATCCGGCCGCAGAACTTATCACGGGGCCGGGACCCCCCGAAGAAAGCGGCCCGCGAGATATCGGAGGTATCGGCCGGGCACCTACACCGGCGGTGGGCCGTCGGCGGAGAGCAGCGCCCGCGCCTCCCCGACCAGGTAGAGCGACCCCGCCACCACCACCGGTCCGGCGCCCACCCCGCCCGCCGCCGCGCCGCGCGCGCAGGCGAGCGCCTCGGCCACCCCGCCGTGCACGTCGGCCGGGAGCCCCAGCAGCGCCGCCAGCCCGGCCACCTCGGCCGCCGGTCGGGCGCGCGCGCTGGCCGGCGTCACCAGGTGGAGCCGGCGCACCACCGGCGCCAGCGCCGAGAGCATGCCGCGGTGGTCCTTGTCGGCCAGGACGCCGAAGACCAGCTCGGCCGGGCGGCCCGGGTGGAGGGCCGAGAGGGCGGCCGCCAGCGCCGCCGCGCCGTCGGGGTTGTGGGCCCCGTCGAGCAGCACCTCCCCCACCCGCTCCAGGCGCCCCGGCCAGCGGGCCGTGGCCAGCCCTTCGGCGATGGCCTCCTCGCCCACCGGGAGCCCGGCGGCGCGCAGCGCCCGCAGCGCCGCCGCGGCCAGGCCGGCGTTCCCCTGCTGGTGCGGCCCGAGCAGCGCGAGCGGCCCGCTCCAGCCGGCCGGCGCCACGGTGAGCGGCGCCCCGACCCGGGCCGCCTCGGCGGCCAGCAGCTCGCGCACCCCGGGCGGCTGCCAGGCGTGGATCACCGCCGGCACCCCGGGCTTGAAGATGCCGGCCTTCTCGCGCGCCACCGCCTCCACGGTCTCGCCGAGGAGCTGGGTGTGGTCGAGACCGATGCGGGCCACCGCCGTCACCGCCGGCGCCACCGCGTTGGTGGCGTCGAGCCGGCCGCCCAGCCCCACCTCGACGACGGCCACGTCGACCCGGGCGCGCGCCAGGTGGACGAAGGCGGCCAGCGTGGCCACCTCGAAGTAGGTGAGCCGGTCCTCCGGCGCCCCCGCCTCGTGCCAGGGAGAGGCGGCGCGCACCGCCTCCACCGCCGCGGCGAGGTCCGCGTCGGAGAGCGGCGCGCCGTCCACCTGGATGCGCTCGTTGAAGGCCACCAGGTGCGGCGAGGTGTAGAGCCCCACCCGCAGCCCGGCGGCCCGCAGCGAGGCCGCGGCCATGGCGCAGGTCGAGCCCTTGCCGTTGGTGCCGGCCACGTGGAGCACCGGCGCGGCGCGCTCCGGGTGGCCCAGCGCCTGGAGGGCCCGCTCGACGCGCGAGAGGCCGAAGCGCATCGAGAGCGGTGAGAGCCCCTCGAGGTAGCGGTGGACGTCTGCCATGGCGGTCGGCGCCGCCCAGGGGGTGGGCGCCGGGCCTCTCCTCCGGGCTCAGCCGAGCAGCTGGATGAGCTGGGCCAGGCGGTCGCGCAGCTCGCCGCGCGGCACGATGGCGTCGATCATCCCGTGCTCCATGAGGAACTCGGAGCGCTGGAAGCCGGGCGGCAGCTTCTCGCGGATGGTCTGCTCGATGACCCGAGGACCGGCGAAGCCGATGAGCGCCTTGGGCTCGGCGATGACCACGTCGCCCAGCCAGGCGAAGGAGGCCGCCACGCCGCCGGTGGTGGGGTGGAGCATGACCGAGATGTACGGCTTGCGCACCGAGCGGAAGCGGTTGAGCGCCGCCGAGGTCTTGGCCATCTGCATGAGGGAGAAGATGCCCTCCTGCATGCGGGCCCCGCCGGTGGAGGAGAAGACGATGCAGGGGATGCGCCGCTCGTAGGCGCGGTCGATGACGCGCGCCACCTTCTCGCCCACCACCGACCCCATGGAGCCGCCCATGAACTCGAAGGCGAAGCTGCCGATGGAGACCGGCTGGCCAGCCATGGAGCCCACGCCCGAGATGAAGGCGTCGCGCAGGCCGGTGGTCTTGTAGGTGGCCTTGAGCCGGTCCTTGTACTTCTTGGCGTCGCTGAAGCCGAGCGGGTCCTGCGGCGTCAGGTCGGCGTCCAGCTCCTCGAAGGTGCCGGGGTCGAGCAGCATCTCCAGCCGGCGCCTCACCGGCAGGGCGTCGTGCTTGCCGCAGGAGGGGCAGACGTTCCAGTTGCGCTCCCACTCGGCCTTGTAGACCACCTCGCCGCAGGCGTCGCACTTGTTCCAGATGCCCTCGCCCTTCTTGGCGGCCGGCGGCGGCGCCTCGGGCGTGGACGTCTTGGTCTTGAGCTTCTTCTCTTTCGAGAACCAGGCCATGGAGCTCCTCGACGGTGGAGGCGGCTTCTTTACACCCGCGCACGGCCTCTCGGGAACAGGTCACCGAGGCTGGCGCTTGACGTGCCGCGTCAGGCGGGCCGGCCATCGCGGCACGGGGCCGGCGCGGCCGGCGCCCTGCTGGCTCGACCACTCAGAAGGTGAACTGGTCGCCGACGGAGAGGATGCGAACGCCCTTCAGCTTCATGGCCGCCACCTCCCGGCGCAGGGTGGCGGCGTAGGCCGGCTTCAGGTGGTAGAGCAGCACCGGGAAGCCGTTGCGCTCCAGCTTGGCGAGCTCGGTGGCCAGGGTGTTGGGCGTGAGGTGGCCCGAGACGTCGGCCAGCCCCTGCAGGTCGTTGGGGAAGGAGAGCTCGACCAGCAGCGCCTTGAGCCGCTCGGCGCCGTTGACCTTCTTCCAGAACTGGACCGTCGGCCCCGTGTCGCCGGAGATGGCCACCTCGACCTTGCCGTCCGACATGATGAAGCCCACCGACTCGACCGGGTGGCAGACCGGCACCGGGCGGAAGGTATAGCGCCCCACCTTGAAGGCCCGCGACGGGTTGAACGCGCGGATCTCCACCACCGGCGCGATGCGGTCGGGGATGCGGGTGAAGTCGGGCCAGAGCTCGTCGTTGAAGACGCTCTCCCGCAGCGTGCGGGCGCACTCGGTGGAGGCGTGGACCCGCAGCGGGGTGCGGCGGCGGCCCACCAGGAGATCCGAGAGCAGCGGCACGTCCTTGACGTGGTCGAAGTGGCTGTGGGTGAGGACGATGTCGTCCACCTTGAGCAGCTCCTCCAGCGAGAGCGAGGCGGTGAGCGCGCCGGCGTCGATGGCCAGGCGCCCGTCCACCAGGAAGCAGGTGGTCTTGTGCCGGGGGAGCTCCCCGCCCGAGCAGCCGAGGATGCGGAGCTTCACGCCACGTCTCCGAACTGGGCCTTCATCTGGAGGAACTCCAGGAAGTGGCGCAGCTTGGCCACGTCCGGCACCACCAGGCCGTCCGGGTGGACGGCGATGAGCTTGGCCTTGAGGAGCTTCATGAGCGCCTCGTCGGCCTGCTCGGCCCGCACGCCGACCCGGCCCGGCAGGTCGCGAGGCACGAGATCGATCTTCTGGCCGGCCGGGGTGCGCGTGCCGCGCTCGGCGGCCACCGCCAGGTAGTGGACCACCCGCGAGGCGGCGTCGGTGAGGAGCAGGTTCTCGATCTGCTCGTTGGCCTCGGCCAGCCGGTCGGCCAGCTTCTTGATGAGGCGCACCGCGATCTCGGCGTTGGACCGGATCATGGCCTCGAAGGTCTTGGCGTCGATGACCAGCAGCTTGCAGTCCTCGGCGCAGGTGGCGGTGGCGGAGCGCGGCCGGTTGTTGAGGATGGCCATCTCGCCGAGGAACTCGCCCGCGCCGAGGGTGGAGAGGACCTTCTCCACCTCCCCCACCCGCTTGGTGATGGTGACCCGCCCCTGGTGCACCACGAACATCTCGTTCCCGGGCGCGCCCTCCTGGAAGAGGACGGTCCCTCGCGGGAACTCCCTGCCGAAGCGCTGGAAGAGGGGGTCGTCGGCCATCGGTGCGGGGCGGGCTCTCCGGCCTGGTAGTTAAGCGGCCGGCGGCGGCGGTGTCAACGAATCGTCAAGCCGGTCGGGGCCTTGCGCGGCGCCTCCGTGACGGCCGTCACTTGGTCTTCATCTCGAACACACCATCCCACCCCGGGCCGGGCGGGGCGCGCCGCATGGCCTCGCAGCGTGCCAGGTAGGTGCGCGAGCAGGCGTCGCCGCCGCGCAGCCGATCGGCCTCGCGGAAGCGGTCCGCCGCCTCGTCCCAACGCTGCGCCTGCCAGGCCGAGAGCCCCCAGGCGAAGGCGCCCAGGAAGGGTGCCAGCTCGGGGGACGCCGGGGCCATGGCCAGGAGCTCGTAGATCTCCACCGGCTCGCGCTTCCCCTTCACCCGCACCAGGTCGAGCTGGCGCACCACCACCTGGTCCTTCACCTGGGCGTGGGTCTCCCGGCCGATGATGATGCGGGTGCCGTACTCCTTGTTGGCGCCCTCCAGGCGCGAGGCCAGGTTCACCGCGTCGCCCAGCACCGTGTAGTTGTAGAAGCGGTCCTGGCTGCCGACGAACCCCACCGACATGGGGCCGGTGTTGAGGCCGATGCCGATGTCGATGTCGGGCAGCCCCTGCGCGCGCCAGCCGGCCTTCAGCCGTCCCAGCTCCTCCAGCATGTCGAGCGCGGCCCGGCAGGCGCGCAGCGCGTGATCCGGCTGGGCCCGCGGCGCCCCCCAGAAGGCCATGATGGCGTCGCCCATGTACTTGTCGAGCGTGCCCTGGCGGCCCGAGACGATGATGTCGGTCATGGGCGTGAGGTACTGGTTCAGCACCTCGAGGAGGACGTGCGGGTCGAGCTGCTCCGAGATGGAGGTGAAGCCGCGGATGTCGGCGAAGAGGACCGTCAGCTCGCGCTTCTCGCCGCCCAGCTCCAGCGACCCCTCCTTCTTCAGCACCTCGTCGACGATGGCCGGCGCCAGGAAGCGGCTGAAGCGCTCGCGCGCCTTGCGCTTCTCGCGCTCCTCCGAGAAGAAGCGGTAGGTGGTGGCGGTGAGGAACATGAGCAGCACCTGGAGGAGCGGCAGCCCGCCCGCCAGCACCAGGTTGAAGCGGCGCAGCGCCATCACCGCGATGGCCCCCCACAGCGCCATCACCGCCGCCAGGGCCGGCGCGGCCGCCAGCGAGCTGACCCGCGAGAAGCCCCAGGCCAGCGCCACCGAGGCCGCCGCCATGAGCAGCACCTCGGCCAGCACCACCCACTGCGAGCGCTCCAGCAGCTCGCCGTGCAGCACGTTGTCCAGGAAGGTGGCGTGGGTGATGACGCCGGGGGCGATGTCGTCGAAGGGGGTGATGCGCTGGTCCCAGGTGCCCGGCGCGGTGGCGCCCACCACGGCGATGCGCCCCTTCATCTGCTCGGGCGGGATGCGGCCGTGCAGCACGTCGGTGGCGGACCAGGTGGGGAAGTCCCGGTAGCTGCCGTAGTAGTTGAGCGGCGCGCGGCCGTAGTCGTCGGTGGCGATGTCGAAGCGCCCCACCCGCAGCCCCACCAGCACCTTGGAGCCGGCCACGCCGATGGGGATCACCGGCGCCGGGATGCCCCCCTGCCCCTCCACCCGCGCCAGCAGCGCCACCCCGAGCGCCGGGTAGGTGGCGCCACCGGTGCTGGCGAGCGCGTGGTACCGCCGGATGACGCCGTCGGCGTCGGGCAGCACGGTGAAGAACCCCCCGCTGTCGGCCACCTCCACCACCTCGGGCACCGGCACCACCGCCGAGGGGAAGGCGCGCCCCACCGCGCGCTCGCCGCCGCCCGGCTCGGGCCTGAGCCTCCCGCCGGCGTCCTGCACCTGCACCGGCGCCGCCCGGAAGAAGCGCAGCGCCTCGGCGGCGCCGTCGGGCGCGGCGGCCGGCCCCCCCGCCTCGTCGGACCGGAACATGAAGCCGACCGTGACCACGTGGGCCCGCTCGATGGCGTCGGCCAGTTGCAGCGTGGGGTCGACGTCGACGGCCAGGCTCGGGTCGGCCCCCTGGGCCAGCCGCCAGAGCTCGTCGAGCGCCGCGCCGGCCTCGGGGTCGCGCGTCGCCTGGCGGGAGGCCTTCACCTGCGCCGCCACCCGGGCCAGGCGCCGCCCCTGCTCGTCGGCGTCGGACCAGATGACGTCGAAGCCCACCGCCGAGACGCCGCCACGGGCCAGCGCGTCCACCAGGCGCGCCATCCGGGCGCGGCTCCAGGGCCACAGCCCTTCGGCCTGCACCGAGCGCTCGTCGATGGCCACGATGACCACCTGGCCAGACGGGGCGCGCGGGCCGCGCAGCGAGGTGAGGACGTAGTCCTGGGTGGAGTGCTCGATGCGCGACACCACCGGGAGGCGCGAGCCCTTTCGGGCCCAGAGCACGTCCAGCACGTGGAGGGCGGTGCAGCACAGCCCCACGTAGAGCGCCAGCCGGAACGCGTCGATGCGCAGCAGGGCTCGGCGGGCGTTGGCCATGCGGTCGGCCCGGATGGTAGCAGAGGCGCGGCGCCGCGCCCGCTTCCCTCCCCCGTTCCTGGCCGCTTGCGGCCCCGGCCCATGGCGCGGTACAGGGGGCCGCATGTCCCTCACCTACCGCGATGCGGGCGTCGACATCGACGAGGGCGACCGGCTCGTCGAGCTCATCAAGCCGCACGCCAAGCCGACCATGCGCCCCGAGGTGCTGGCCGGCATCGGCGGCTTCGGCGGGCTCTTCGCGCTCGACGTCGCCAAGTACAAGCAGCCGGTGCTGGTCTCCGGCACCGACGGCGTGGGGACCAAGCTCAAGGTGGCCTTCGCCGCCAACCGGCACGCCACGGTGGGCATCGACCTCGTCGCCATGTGCGTCAACGACATCGCCGTGGTGGGGGCCGAGCCGCTCTTCTTCCTCGACTACTACGCCACCGGCAAGCTCTCCGCCGAGCAGGGGGCCGAGGTGGTGAAGGGCATCGCCGAGGGCTGCCGCCAGGCCGGCTGCGCCCTCATCGGGGGCGAGACCGCCGAGCTGCCTGGCTTCTACGAGCGCGGCGAGTACGACCTGGCCGGCTTCGCGGTGGGCTGCGTCGATCGCCCGCGCATCGTCGACGGCACCACCGTGGCGCCCGGCGACGTGGTCCTCGGCGTGGCCTCCTCCGGCCTCCACTCCAACGGCTACTCGCTGGCGCGCAAGGCGCTCATGGAGAAGCACCCGCTGGATCGGCGCTTCGAGTCCTGCGGCGGCAGGACGCTGGCCGACCTGCTGCTCGAGCCGACCCGCATCTACGCCAAGGACGTGCTGGCGCTGCTGGAGCAGGTGAAGGTGAAGTCCCTCGGCCACATCACCGGCGGCGGCCTGCCCGGCAACGTGCCGCGCAACCTGCCCGACGGCACCCGCGCCGTCATCGAGGAGCAGCGCTGGCAGCGCCCGGCCATCTTCGACCTGGTGGAGCGCGAGGGGAACGTGCCGCGCGACGAGATGTACCGGACCTTCAACATGGGGCTCGGGCTCACCGTGGTGGTGGCGCCGGGCGACGAGCGGGCCGCCCACCAGGTGCTGGCGGCGCGCGGCCTCACCGCCTGGACCGTCGGCGCCATCGAGCGCGGCCAGGGCGAGGCCACCTGCGAGGTCGTCCGTTGATCCGCCTCGGCGTCCTCGCCTCGGGCGGGGGGACCAACCTGCAGGCGCTCCTCGACGCCTGCGCCGGGCGGCGCCTCGACGCCGAGATCGGCCTGGTCCTCTCCAACGTGGCGGGCGCCGGCGCCCTGGCCCGTGCGGCGGCGGCCGGCGTGCCCTCCGACTGCCTGCCGTCCAAGGGGGTGGCCGACCGGCAGGCCTACGACCTCGCGGTGGTGGAGCGGCTGCGCGCCGCCCGCGTCGACCTGGTCTGCCTGGCCGGTTACATGCGGCTCGTCACCCCGGCCTTCCTCTCCGCCTTCGGCCCGAGCGCGGCGACGCGCGGCTGCCCGCGGGTCATGAACGTCCACCCGGCCCTGCTGCCCGCCTTCCCCGGCCTGCACGCCCAGCGCCAGGCGCTCCAGGCCGGCGTGAAGGTGGCCGGCTGCACCGTCCACTTCGTCGACGAGGGGACCGACACCGGCCCGGTCATCGCCCAGGCGGCGGTGCCGGTGCTCGACGGCGACGACGAGGCGACGCTCTCTTCCCGCATCCTCGTCGAGGAACACCGGCTCTACCCGCAGGCGGTGGCCTGGTTCGCCGCCGGCCGCCTCTCGCTGGCCGGCCGGCGCGTCCACCTGGACGGCGCCGCCGCCACCGCCGCGACGGCCACGCTGCGCGCCCCCGCCCTGGACCCGGCCTAGAGGATCCCCGTGGCCTCCACCTTCAAGCCCCCTGCCACCCAGCGCGTCTACGACGTCTGCGTCCTCGGCGCCTCGCTGGGCGGCGCCGCCGCCGGGGCCCTCCTCTCCCGGCGCGGCTTCCGCGTCCTCCTCGTCGACACCGGCGCCGAGGCGCCGCGCGCCAGCGGCGGCTGGCTCCTGCCGGCCGGCCCGGTGCTCCTGCCGGGGACGCGCCTGCTGCCGGCGGCCGAGGCCATGCTCTCCGAGCTGGGGCTGGTGGCCGACGCGGCCCGGGCGCTCGAGCCGCTCCTCCCCGACCTGCAGCTCCTCTTCCCGCGCCAGCGGCTCGACCTCGCGCGTGACGCCGGCCACCTGGCCGCCGAGCTGAAGCGCGAGTGGCGCGGCGACGCCGAGCGGCTGGCCCGCGGCCTGGAGGCGCTCGCCGCCGCCAGCGACGTCGGCGGCCACTTCCTCAAGGCCGCCCCGCCGCTCCCGCCGGGCGGCTTCTTCGACGGCTTCGCGCTGCGCAAGGCGATCAAGCTGGCGGCCCAGGCCACCGGGGCGCCGCGCGCGGCCATCGCCGGCGCCGACCCGCTGGCGGCGCTGGGCGACCATCCGCTCGCCACCGCGCTGCTCGCGCTGCACCGCTTCCTGGGCCGCCTGGACGGCCCCCCGGCCCCGCTCTCGGTGTCGCGCCTGTGCGGCGTGGCGCTGCACGGCCTGCACCGCGTCGGCCCGGCCAGCCACCCGCTCGAGGAGGCGCTGCGCCGCAAGGTCTCGGAGACGCGCGGCGAGGTGCTGGGGACGCCGGCCGAGCCGGCCAGGGTCGAGTCCGTCTCGGCCGAGGGGAACAGGCTCGGCGCGGTGCGCGTGGCCGGCTCGCCCGACAGCTACCTGGCCCGCGCCTTCGTGCTGGCCGCGCCGCTGCGCTGGCTCGGCACGGTCCTCCCGGCCGGCGCGGCCGATCGCGGCGCTCGGCTGCAGGCCCGCATCCGCCCGGGGCGCAGGCTCGCCGTCCGCCACCTGGTGCTGCGCCCCGCCGCCATCCCGCCCGGCCTCGGGCCGGCCGCGCTGGTGCTGGCCGACCGGGGCGACCCGGACGACGCCGTGCTCGTCGAGGTCGCACCGGCGCGCCGCGAGCCGAAGAAGGGCCAGGCCGAACCGACCGAAGGCGAGCGGCTGGTCTCCGCCTGGACCCTGGCGCCGGCCGAAGGGGACGCCGGCCCGGCCCAGGCGCGCCTGGCCGCGGCGCTGGCCGAGGCCCTCCCCTTCCACGAGCGCCACCTCGTCCACGCCGCCACCCCGGCGCTGGTGCCGCACCTCGTCTCGGTGGATGCCCCGGCGGTCGGCGTGTGCGGCCTGACGGTCCAGACCCCCTGGAAGAACCTGCTCTTGGCCAGCCACGAGGTGGTGCCCGGCCTCGGGCTCGAAGGCGACCTCTACGCCGGCCTGCAGGCGGCCGCCCACGCCGTGGCGCTCCTCGGCGGCAAGGTGAAGCTCCGCTAGTCGGGATGCCACTTGCTTTCTGGGCGCGGATGCGTAATATGCCGCGCTCTTTCGGTTTTCGGAGAAGATGCCATGGCACGCCGCTGCGAAATCTGTGGGAAGGGGCCGCTCGTCGGCAACATCGTCTCCCACGCGAACAACAAGACCAAGACCCGGTCGCTCCCCAACCTCCGCTCGGTGCGCGTCAACCGGGGCGGTGAGGTGAAGCACATCCGGGTCTGCACCCGCTGCCTCAAGGCGGGCAAGGTGATGAAGGCCGGCCGCGGGCGCTCTGGCGCTGCCGCGTCGGCCTGACGTCCCCCGAGGCGCCCTCCCCGCGCGCGCACCTCACCGAGGGCGGGCCGGGCAGCGCGAAGCGTCGGATGCGCCGGCTCCCGGTCACCGAGGCGCCCCACCCCGACGGTCCCGAGCTGGAGCGGCTCACGCCGCGCCGCCTCGTCACGCGCCTTCACGCCGGCGACGCCGAGGCCGTGGCGGCCGTGGCGCGCGCGCTGCCGTCCATCGCCCGGCTCTCCGAGGCGGCGGCGGGAGCGCTGCGCTCGGGCGGCCGGCTCGTGTACGTCGGCGCCGGCACCTCCGGTCGGCTCGGCGCGCTCGACGCGGCCGAGTGCCCGCCCACCTTCGGCGTCGCGCCGGAGCGGGTGGTGGCGCTGGTGGCGGGCGGAGCGCGCGCCCTCACCCGCGCCGTGGAAGGGGCCGAGGACGACGCGCCGGCCGGGCGCCGCGCCGTGGCGCGCCTCCGCCCGGCGGCCCGTGACCTGGTGGTGGGCATCTCGGCCTCGGGCACGACCCCATACGTCCTCGCCGCCCTGGCGGAGGCGCGCCGCCGCGGCGCCGCCACCGCCCTCGTCACCTCCAACCCCGCAGCCTCCGCCACCGTGGACGCGCGGGTGGTGCTGCGGACCGGGCCCGAGCGGATCGCCGGGTCGACGCGCATGAAGGCGGGCACGGCCGCCAAGATGGCGCTCGGCCTCCTCTCGACCGCCGCCTTCGTGCAGCTGGGCGCGGTGCGGGGCGGCCGGATGATCGACGTGGCCCCCACCAGCGAGAAGCTTCGCCGGCGCGCCGTGCGCATGGTGATGGAGCTGACCGGCCGCGGCGAGGCGGCGGCGCGGCGGGCGCTCGCGGCGCAGGGGTGGAGCGTGCGGGCGGTGGTGGCTGCGTCCAGGACGAGGTCGAAGTCGCGGTAGCGCGGAGGCACCCATGGCCAAGGACCCCGAGAAGTCCCTCTCGCTCGCCGAGCTCGACGAGGCCCGCTCCAAGCTGGGCCAGGCCACCGGCAAGCGCCGGCTCGACGTGATCTTCGACGCCCGCGATCCCGGCGCGCTCATCCGCGCCCTGCCACCCGACGAGCTCTACTACACCATCCGCGAGGTCGGGCTGGCCGACGCCGTGGAGCTGGTCCAGCTCGCCTCGGCCGAGCAGTTCAAGGTGCTCCTCGACCTCGACGCCTGGAAGCAGGGCCACCTCGAGCCGCGCCGCGCCCTCCCGTGGCTGCGCGCGGCGCGGGCCGGCGCCCTCTCCGATCCCCGGGCGGCGGCCCGCTGGGAGCGCAAGCGCCGGGCCATCGACCAGGAGCTGCTCTTCCTGCTCCTGCGCGACGTCCTCACCATCCACGCCCTCGAGGAGGACGAGGACCCGGAGCTCACCACCGACCGGTTCCTGCGCACGCCGGAGGGGAAGTTCATCATCGAGTTCAACGCGGAGGGGCCGGAGTACTCCGCCGTGCGCGGCCTGGTCGACGATCTCTACGCCGAGAACCCGTTCCTGGCCTCCCGGCTCATGTCCTCGCTCCGCTGGGAGCTGCCGAGCGAGCTGGAGGAGTCGGCGCTGCGCTGGCGCACCGGCCGCCTCGCCGACCTCGGCTTCCCCTCCTTCGAGGAGGCGCTCTCCTGGTACGCCCGCCCGCCGGCCGGCCCCTCCGAGGCGCCCGGGCAGCCCTCGCGCTCACCCGGCTTCTTCCTGGCCCCGCTCGCCGAGGGGTCGCTCCTCGGGCGCGCCGCCACCCGGCTCGCGCCCGGCGATCGGGCCGCCCTGGAGCTGCAGCTCGTCGCGGCCGGCAACGCCGTGCTGGTGGCCGACGCCGTCGACCCCGCCGATCTCGACCAGGTGCGCCAGGCCGTGGCCGGGGCCCGCGCCCTCATCGGCCTGGGGCTCTCGCGCCTGGCCGGGGGCGACGCCGACAAGGCCGGTGAGGTGCTGGCGGCGACGCCGGTGAAGCGGCTCTTCCAGGAGGGGTTCGGCCGCGTGCTGGCCCTCGCCTGGCGCGCCGAGCGGCTGCTCAAGGGAGGCGAAGTCGGCACGCGCGCCGACCCGCTCCTCGACGCCCCCCTCGGCGAGGCGCTCTCGGCGCTGGCCACGCGCCGGCCGCGCTACCAGCCCGGGCTGGAGGCGCCGCGCGAGGACTGGGGCACGCTGGCCGCAGCCGGCGAGCCGCGCCGCTTCCTCACCGAGGCCGACCTGGCGCGCGCCGGCGAGGCGCTCGACCTGGCCGAGGGGCTGGCGACGCTGGCGCGCGCCCTCGGCATCCTCGGTCGACCGCCCGGCACCTCGGTGCGCCTCTCGGCGCTCTACCTCACGGCCCTCGCCAACGAGCGGCTGGGGCGCGGCTTCACCACCGAGCCCATCCCCGCCGCCGAGCTGCCCCGCGCCGCCCAGGCGCTCGAGGGCGCGGCCCACCCGCGCCTCGAGGGGCACGGGAAGGCCGGCGAGCTGCTCGCCGAGCTGGCCCGGCGCGGCGTGGAGGAGGTGCGGCTCGCCGTGGACGTCGCCGGGCCGCCCGGCGCGCTCCAGGGGCTGCTGGTACGCGCCTGATCCCGGCGCGGTCAGCCCGCCTGGTCCACGAAGGAAGCCTGCCTGGCCCACCGATGGGTCTGCTCGATCTGCTCGTCGGAGAGCAGCCCGGCCTCGCGCACCAGCCGGACCTCGTTCCGCATCGAGGTGTCGAGCAGGTAGGGGCCGTCGGTGTTGATGGTGAAGCGCACCCCGCGCGCCCAGAAGCGCTGCAGGATGGTCCCCAGCTCCTCGAGCGAGGCCACCGCGCGGGTGGCGAGGTAGGAGCTCGGGCAGATCTCCAGCGTCACGCCCCGCTCGCGCAGGAGGTCCATCACCTGCTCGTCCTGGGCGGCCCGGATGCCGTGCCCGATCCGCTCCGGCTCGAGCTGCTCCACCACGGCTCGCACCCCCTCGGCGCCGGTGCCGGCCGTCTCGCCGGTGTGGACGGTGGTCTTGAGGCCGTGGGCGCGGGCGTGACGGTAGAGGTCGCGGTAGCGGACCACCTCGCGGGCGTCGAGCTCCAGGGCGTGCCGCTCGGTGCCGGCCAGGTCGATGCCCACCACGCCGCGCCGCCGGTACTTGATGGCCTTCTCCACCAGGATCTCGTTGAGCTGGTGGTCGAACTCGCGCGCCAGGCAGAAGATGAGCCCGGCCTGCACGCCGTACTCGAGCACGGCCCGGTCCATGCCCCGCAGGGCCGCGTGGATGATGTGGTCGAGGTCGCGCTCGCCCCCCAGGTTGCGCTTCATGGGGTTGAAGCGCAGCTCGATGAGCGAGACGCGGCTGGAGCGGTACTCCTTGCCGATGATCTCGTAGACGCTCCGCTCGATGGCCTGCGGCGACGACTGGATCTTCTCGGTCCAGGTGTGCAGGACCGCCAGGTACTCCTCCAGCGAGCGGACCTTGCCGGGCCGGGCCGAGACCAGCTCCTTGAACTCCCAGTAGCTGGCCACCGGCAGCTTGAAGCCCTGGTCGTGGGCGATGGACCAGAGGATGTGGGGCGCCACCGCCCCTCCCACGTGGATGTGCAGGTCCGACAGCTCCCGCGCCATCAGGCCCGCTCGTCCCCGTCCCGTCCCGAGGCCGGCACGCCGTCGCCGGCCGCCCCGAGGCCGAGCCCGCACTCCGGGCACTCGGCCTGCTCGGCCGAGCCGGTGAAGCGGTGACCGCAGGCCGGACAGGCGATCTCGCCCCCGGCGTCGAGGTCCACCCCCTCCGCGCCGCGCGCCGCCGCCGCCGCCGCCGCCGGGTCCGACAGCAGCGCGGCCCAGTCGCGCTGGAGGAAGGCGGCCGCCTTGTCCACGTCGGCGGCCGGCACGTAGAGGTTCCAGAGCGGGTGGTGGGCCTCCTGCTTGCTGATGGGCGGCACCTTCTCCATCTCGGCCGCCACGCCCTGCTCCTCCAGCAGGGCCATGAGCTCGCGCACCTGCGCGTAGCCGCTGCGCACGGCGAACTTCAGCCCTTCCGCCTCGGCGGCGCAGGTGATGCACTGCCCCTGCTCGTCGAGGGGGGTCTTGCACTTGGCACAGGTGCCGGCCATGGTCCGCCTCCTCGTCCGTGGAACTGCCACTGCTGCTTCGGCCGCGTCGATCATAGCCCTGGCCGTCCCGGCGCGGGGCGCCCCGGCGGGGCGGGTTCTTGGCTATACTGCGCGCCCCATGATCATCGACGGCAAGGCAGTGGCGGCCCGGGTCCGGGCCGAGGTGGCGCAGAAGGTGAAGGCGCTGGAGGCGGCCAAGGGCGTGCGCACCGGCCTCACGGTGGTCCGCGTCGGCGACGATCCGGCCTCGGCGGTCTACGTGCGCAACAAGATCAAGGCCTGCGCCGAGACCGGCATCGTCTCGGTGGAGCACCACCTCCCCGACACCACCAGCCAGGCCGAGTTGCTGGCGCTCATCGCCCGGCTCAACGCCGACCCGGCCGTCCACGGCATCCTGGTGCAGCTCCCGCTGCCCAAGCAGATCGCCGAGCAGGCGGTGCTCGAGGCCATCTCGCCGCAGAAGGACGCCGACGGCTTCCACCCCTTCAACGTCGGCTGCCTCTGGACCGGCAAGCCGGCGCCGCGCGCCTGCACCCCGTTCGGCGTGATGCGGCTCCTCGACGAGGCCAAGGTGGAGCTGAAGGGCAAGCACGCCCTGGTGGTCGGCCGCTCCAACATCGTGGGCAAGCCGCAGGCGGCCATGCTGCTGGAGCGCCACGCCACCGTCACCATC
>Ga0209464_10000343_pt1 | contig 15102 bp, 13 predicted proteins | sample DOMMetBare1Fresh_2_FD_187473 | JGI IMG/M metagenome (GOLD analysis project Ga0209464, IMG submission 187473) | Wetland sediment microbial communities from St. Louis River estuary, USA, under dissolved organic matter induced mercury methylation -... | ecosystem: Environmental > Aquatic >...
CTGTGAACAGGCAGCCAGCATCATAACAGCCAGTAGTACAGCGGATATTTTCTTCAAATAAGTTGTCATATCGTATTCGTTTTGCATTTAATTGATTTGTTATTGAAATAGCTTCGCCAATTCCACCTTTGCATTTAGCAGGTTAAGGACGGCGTTGTAATAATCGCCCACAGACTTCAGATACTGGTTCTGCACCTGTGTCAAATCGAGACTGGAAGAGACGCCGGCTTTGAATTTCACGATGGTCTTTTCGTAAATCTTATTGCTGATTTCGCTGCTCTTTTGCTGGTTGAGGAAGGTGTTATAGGCCGTTTCGTAACTCAGTTTTTGTGATTGATACTTAAGCGAAAGGCCTTCTTTGAGCTGCTCTTTACTATTTAGGGATTTTTCCAGTTCCATTTTTGCCTGTTTTACTTTCATGGTGCGGCTACCGCTGGTCAGGATAGGTAAAGACAGTGAGACGCCCATTACATCTTTGGGCTGGAAGTCAAGAACCGGCGTTTTTTGTTTTTCCAGATGTTGATAAAATCCAGAAATGGTAGGCAGATAACTGGTCTGTTCCCGTTTTAGCATCAGCTTTTGTACCGCCACCTGATTTTCCATAATCTTAAAATCAATGTTCCGGTTTGGGTTAAAGTCGGTGTTGGTAATCGGATTTATTGCTGCAATCACATTTTCCAGCTTATCGGTAAGCAGCAATTGTTCTGATAGTTCCATTCCCATCAGGTATTTGAGTTGATTGTGCACCGTTTTCAGTTGGCCTTCCAGGGCTATGGCCAGATTGCTTACCGCAGCCTGGTTTACCCGAAGTTGATCCACATCCGTATCTTCCAGAAAACCGCTTTTGTGCATTTGCTCCATTTGATTAAGCATTTGCTCCATCACCGCCTGATTTTGTCGAACTATCTTCAGATTTTCAGACAGAGTCAGGGCCAGGTAGTAGGTGCTCTCAACAGAGGCTCCGATTTCGATATTGTTCTTTACTAATGCCTGCTCGGAGATAGTCTTATACACCTTGGTAGCCTGAAGGCCAACCAAATATTCACCGCTAAAAATAAGTTGCGATACCTGAAGGGTAAAAACAGTATTGTCACCGAAAGTAACCGGAATCTGGGTATCCCCCATCGGGAAGGTAGGCACTTTAAAAATATGCTGGTAATCCGCCTTTCCGGTCACCTGTGGTAGCCCGATAGCCGTGGTTTCAAGCGCCTTTTTTTTGGCAATAGTCACATCCAGACGGGCATTCTGTATAGTTTTATTATAGGCCTGAGCGATCCGTTTGGCTTCGTCTAGCGACAGCGGTTTCTCCTGAGCCGATAGGTAAGGGGAAACAAGCAATGCTATCAGGATCCATACTAAAACACTCTTTTCTTTGTTTAAACTCATACGTTTTTCAATGTTTATTATGTGATTTAAAAATGATTTCCCAAGACAAAGATCTTTAATGATATATTAATCAGGATATCAAAGTCGACGAAATGCTGTAAATAAGAGATAAAACTCAGTCGTTTAGGGATTAGCGGGATTAACCGGCCCGCTCAAGCATGAGCATAATCATCGCAGCCGCCCGCGCATCGCTCAACGCATCGTGGTGATTGAGCGGAATGTCAAAATATTCAGCGACTGTATTCAGCTTGTGATTGGGTAGATGTGGCAGGTACTTTTTGGCCAGTTTGACGGTACAAGTCGATTGCGGTAGACGACAGGCGATATCGGCATATTCCAGACAGCGCCTCAACACATTCATATCAAAACCGGCATTGTGAGCCACAATAGTTTCAGCCTCCTCAATATATCGGGCTATTTTATGCCAGATATCTTCAAAGCGGGGAGCATACTGCACCTCCCGTGGGGTAATACCATGCACCGCGATGTTGTATTTTGAAAACCAATCGGTATAGGGTTTCAACAGGTACGAAAATTCATGTATAATACGGCTGTTTTCTACAACAATCAGCCCAATGGAGCAAGCGCTTGCAGGATTCCCGTTTGCCGTTTCAAAATCAATTGCAGTAAAGTTCATTTTCGATGTCTATTTATACAGAACAAAGGAAATTATTTTCCGGCAAATAAAATAGTATTTTTTAATCTTACACAACAAAACACGAACAAATTTTGCGATATATCAAAGATTTACCATAAAAGCAGTTGACCTAATGTCTATAAAAAACAAAACCCTGTCTTCCCGACAGGGTTTTGCCATCTTACTAATGAAACTAAAAACTCATATTATGTAACAACTTAGATTGAATTGTCAAAAACGGGCACCAACTACTTCCCAGTCGATCTTGTCCCATAAAGCGGAAAGGTGATCCGGACGACGGTTTTGGTAATCAAGGTAATAAGCATGTTCCCAAACGTCGAATGTGAGGATTGGGCTCAGTCCTTTTGTCATTGGATTACCTGCATTTCCTTCTTTTACGATTTCCAGTTTACCTTCTTTATTTTTTACCAACCAGGCCCAACCTGAGCCAAACAAAGTTACACCGGCTTGAACGAATTCTTTTTTGAAGTTTTCAAATGAACCGAAAGCTGCATCTATTGCAGCAGCCAAGGCACCCTGGGGCACACCACCACCTTTTGGTGAAAAAGAGTTGAAATAGAAGGTATGATTCCAGATCTGAGCGGCGTTATTGAAAATCGGACCGTCAGACTCCCTGACGATAGTTTCCAAGTCGGAGTTTTCAAACTTGGTCCCGGGAACCAGGTTATTCAGGTTGGTCACATGAGCCTGATGGTGCTTTCCGTAGTGAAACTCAATAGTTTTCTGACTGATAACGGGCTCCAGCGCATCAGGAGCATAAGGTAATTGTGGCAATTCGAATTTCATAACTGTTATTTTTTTGAAGTTTGATTATGATTGATGAATCCCCTATGATTTGAGGCAGATCCTTTTTTAAACTTCCTTTAAAACAAGGTCGTCTGTGATGTGTTCAGCGCAAAGTTCAAATATTGAGTTTTTTTCAGAAATTGAGTTCTTCATTTGATGGGTTTATGCCGGAAATAATATGTAAGGTATTTGAAATCAAAAACCAGGTGCTTGTTTGTTTTTAAGTTTTATAGACGGTTATATCTTCTGTTTATTGGGACTTAAATATAAGGCAGCGATGAGCAGACAGTCTGTTATTTTATTTTGAATCAGCACTTTATTTAAATATAGATAACTAACTAATGCCCCTGTACTTTGTTTTATATGTGACAGTGTTCTTCGAAAACAGATAACGCTATTAAACCGAACTTAATGGCATACGTTTTTTACCCGTTATGTAGCCTAAACGATCCGATTGTAGTGAAAATCTTACCTGAAAATAATTGTACACATTCTTCTTGTTATTGCAATTATAGCAATAATATTAAGGGTCATTCAAGAGAAAAGAATATTACAGAACTTTACTAATGATTTAAATGATTGAATTATGAACGTTGGAAAAGCTTTAGCAAGTGTGATAGTTGGCTTGACTGCCGGTGCTTTGATCGGTATGTTATTTGCGCCGGGAAAAGGATCTGATATCAGGATGCAATTATCTGAAAAGGAAGAAGGCTTTGAGGAAGCTTTAATAGATAAATTTGATGAGTTTCTAAATAGCCTCTCTGAAAAATTTGAAAATGCAAAGGATGTTGTATCTGATTTTGCTGAACAGGCACAGATTAGATTAGACAAGATGAAAAAGAATGACAAAAACGTCATGGCTTGAAGACGAGGAATTAAGGCCAAAATTCCTTTTGGAAAAGGTTCTAAAGTCAATCAATCCTTTTAGCAGGGGGAGTATCACGAATTGTTTCACGCGATCGGTACCAGGCAGTAATAATCCTTTAACTAGGTTACTTAGGAGAAATAGGGATAGTTTCGATCATAAATTGGTATAATAATGGAGAAACTGAATATGAACTTACAACAATTAATAAAAATAGCAAAAAAGCTGGTAGTCAACGGTAAGGGTCTTTTGGCGATGGATGAAAGCAATCCGACAATTAACAAACGATTTGCTGCGTTGGGAATCCCCCAGACAGAGGAAACCCGGCGTGCCTACCGGGAGATAATTGTGACTACCCCTGGCCTCAGAGACTGCATCAGTGGGGCAATCCTGTACGACGAGACTGTTCACCAGACACTGACTGATGGAACTCCTTTTGTCAAAGCTGTGATTCAGGCAGGAATCATCCCCGGAATCAAAGTAGATACCGGAGCAAAGGATATGGCAGGCCATCCCGGTGAAAAAATAACAGAAGGTCTGGATGGATTACGTGAGCGACTGGTTGAATATTACCAAATGGGAATCCTCTTTGCCAAGTGGCGCGCAGTGATTACTATCGGTGATGGAATCCCCAGCAGGGCATGCATCGAGGCTAATGCTCATGCGCTGGCTCGTTATGCAGCTCTATGTCAGGAGGTAGGACTGGTCCCCGTGGTAGAACCGGAAGTGCTTATGGATGGAAGTCATTCCCTTGGGCGATGCGAAGAAGTAACAGAGGAAGTCCTGCGGACTGTTTTCTACCAACTATACGTGCAAGGGGTTAAACTGGAAGGGTTGATCCTGAAATCCAACATGGTTCTTCCCGGACTAAAATGCCCGACCCAGGAATCAGTGGATTTAGTGGCCGATATCACGGTGAAGTGTCTTTTACGAGCTGTTCCCGCAGCAGTTCAGGGAATCACATTCTTATCTGGCGGACAAACCAGTGAGCTTGCTTCAGCCCGATTAAATGCCATGAATGTCAGATTTAAGGCGAAGGTGCCCTGGGAACTTTCTTTCTCATTTGCACGTGCTATCCAGCAACCGGGTATGGGAATCTGGCATGGTAAAAGCGATAATGTGTTGGCTGCCCAGCAGGCATTGTATCACCGGGCCTGGTGCAACCGGGCTGCCCGGCGTGGCGAGTATAATGACTCTATGGAAAGATGAAATTGTGTCACTCAGAAGCAGGCGTGGTTTTTATGAAGCCAATGAATGATTTTGGGGACTCTATTTAATTATGGCTTGATGACAAACGCGTTTAGAAAGATGGAGCCCCTTAGTACCCCCTCTATCTCTGATAAAATCACTACTTTTGCAGAAAATAAATTACCGTGGTCGATTTTATTCACGAACTTAATGAAAGCCAAAAGAATGCCGTGCTGCACAACGACAGCGCATCGCTGGTCATCGCCGGTGCAGGGTCAGGAAAAACGCGCGTGCTTACCTATAAAATAGCCTACCTGCTACAGACAGGTTACCCCGCTTATTCCATTCTGGCACTAACCTTTACCAACAAAGCTGCCCGCGAGATGAAAGAGCGTATTGCACGTATCGTGGGAATACGTGAAGCCTCCCGCCTGTGGATGGGTACGTTTCACTCCATCTTTTCACGCATCTTGCGCCGTGAAGCCGAAGCGATCGGTTTTACACCAAATTTCACCATCTACGACTCTGCTGATTCGAAAAGCCTGATCAAAGATATTATCAAAGAACTGGGTCTGGATGAAAAGGTGTATAAACCCGCATCGGTGCAGGGCCGTATTTCGAATGCTAAAAACTGCCTGATTACACCGGGAATGTATACCGCCAACCGGGAATTGGTGGACGATGATTTCAAAATGAAAATGCCGCAGGTTCGCGATATTTACCGCATCTATTCCATTCGTTGTAAAAAGGCGGATGCGATGGATTTCGACGATTTGCTGCTCTATACCAATATCCTGTTCCGCGATTTCCCCGATATTCTGGACAAATACCGCGTGCAATTCCAGTACATCCTGGTAGATGAGTATCAGGATACCAACTTTGCCCAGCACCTGATCGTAAAGCAACTTTCGGGCAGTCACGGTCGCGTTTGCGCCGTAGGCGATGATGCTCAGAGCATCTATTCGTTCCGCGGAGCAAACATCGACAACATCCTGAACTTCAAACAAAATTTCCCCGGCTGCCAGATCTTCAAGCTGGAACAAAACTACCGCTCCACCCAGACGATCGTGGATGCCGCCAACAGCCTGATCAAGAAAAACCGCGCTCAGATCCGGAAGAATGTATTTTCGGAAAATGAACGTGGTGAAAAGATTCAGGTGATGAGCGCCTATTCCGACTTTGAAGAGGGTTACATGGTGGCGGGAAAACTGCTCGAAATGCGGATGCGCAAACATGATGCCTACAGTCAGTTTGCGATTCTGTATCGCACTAATGCTCAGTCACGTATCCTCGAAGAAGCATTGCGCAAACGCAATATACCCTACCGCATTTACGGAGGATTGTCGTTTTACCAACGGCAGGAGATCAGGGATGTGATCGCCTATTTCCGTATGATTACTAATCCGAACGATGAGGAAGCGCTAAAGCGCATCATCAACCGTCCGGCCCGGGGAATCGGAGAGACAACTCTGACCAAGCTGAAAGATTGTGCCATCACACAAGGTACGAGCATGTGGACAGTGCTCAATGACCCTCTTGCATTTGCATTAAATGTAAATAGCGGAACTGCACGCAAGTTGCAATTGTTTCGTGAACTCATACAGGGCTATATCGACGATATGCCCAAAATGTCCGCTTTCGAACTGGCAGATGCCGTCGTAAAAAAGTCGGGACTGTTGACCGAGATGTATTCCGACCGAACGCCTGAAAGCCTGAGCAAGCAGGAAAATATACAGGAATTATTGAACGGGATCAACGAATTCTGCCTCAACAAACAGGAAGAAGGTATTGAACAGGCGGGATTGGTCGAATTTCTTTCCGAAATATCGCTGGCCACCGATCAGGATAACGACAAAGAGGCTGAACAGGAGCGCGTAACGATGATGACCATCCATGCAGCCAAAGGGTTGGAATTCAAAAACGTCTTTGTGGTGGGTATGGAGGAAGATCTTTTCCCCAGCACTTTTGCCAAAGAGAGCGAGAAAAGCCTGGAAGAAGAGCGTCGCCTTTTCTATGTGGCCATCACCCGTGCAGGAGAAAACTGCGTGCTATCGTTTGCCAAGTCTCGCTTTCGCCATGGACAATCGCAGATGTGTTCGCCCAGTCGTTTCCTGAAAGACATTGATGCCGAATACCTCGACATGCCGTCTGAAAACAGAATGGAGACTGCCGTTCGCGAACGGGCTTCCAACTTTAACCGGAATGCATTTTCCGGTCGGGGAATATCCGACAGGCCGGCAGCAACTCCATTTACACAAAACCAACGCTCAGCTGATTCACAGCCATTCAAACAGGACGATACATCGATAAACCCATACCAAACACAGGTTTCTGCAAATGTCGTGGCCGGCCAAACCATTCAGCACGAACGATTCGGCGTAGGTAAAATCACCAAATGCGAAGGAACAGGCGATGACCGCAAAATATTTGTCAGCTTTGAGCATTCGGGCGACCGGGTGCTGCTGCTGAAGTATGCGAAGTTTTCGGTTCTTTGAGAACAGACAAATAACCAAACCATATTTTCAACAAAACGTATTACGTAATACGTACAACGTATAACTTGTAAAACAATGATAGACATCAATACAATCCCCTCACCCTGCTACGTGCTCGAAGAGGACCTGTTGCGCCGCAACCTGGCGCTGATCAAACGCGTAAAAGACGAAGCCGGCGTGGATATCATCCTTGCTTTCAAAGCCTTTGCCAACTGGAAAGCATTTCCTATTATCCGCGAATACATCCCCTGCTCCACAGCCAGCTCTGTATTTGAAGCCCAGTTAGCTTACGAGGAAATGAAGAGTCCGGCTCATACTTTTTCACCGGCTTATACCGATGAGAACTTCCCCGCGTTTCTGAAGTACAGCTCTCACATCACCTTCAACTCATTGACTCAGTTTGAACATTTCTATCCACAAGCGAAAGGAAATGTCTCTTGCGGATTGCGCATCAACCCCGAATACTCTTCGGTGGAAACAGATCTATATAATCCCTGCGCACCGGGATCTCGTCTAGGCGTTATTGCCGATCAAATCGGGAAAGAGCTCCCCGAAGGCATTGAAGGGTTACACTTCCATACGCTGTGTGAATCCAACTCTTTTGATCTGGAAAAAACCTTGCTTAAGGTAGAGCAGAAATTTGGCCATCTTTTACACAAAGTAAAATGGCTCAATATGGGCGGTGGCCACCTGATGACCCGCAAAGGGTACAACGTAGAGCACCTGGTCCTGTTGTTGCGTTCGTTTAAAGGCAAATATCCCAACCTGCAACTGATCATGGAACCGGGTAGCGCATTCCTCTGGCAAACCGGCTTCCTGCTGTCTACCGTTGTGGATATTGTGGAAAACAAAGGAATCCGGACCGCCATACTGGATGTTTCCTTCGCCTGTCACATGCCCGACTGCCTCGAAATGCCCTACAAACCGGCGATCCGTAATGCAACTGACGAAGCGGAAGGCAAACCGACCTACCGCATGGGTGGTAACTCCTGCCTGAGTGGGGATTTCATTGGGAGCTGGTCATTCGACAACGAATTGAAAATCGGTGACCGAATTATTTTCGAAGATATGATACACTATACCACAGTGAAAACCACCATGTTCAACGGTATTTCGCATCCGGCGATGGCTATACTTCATAGCAACGGTGAATTGCAGATTCACCGCGAATTTACTTATGAAGACTACAAACACAGAATGGCGTAACACGCTGTATCATTGACAAATACACAAACAACCCGGTAGAGACGCATGGCTATGCGTCTCTACGTGTTTTCGACCTAACACCCTTCATCAAAACACAATCACGCCATCCATAACCCTTTGTTAGAAAGTCGATTTTGTCGTCGGTAATGAAAATTTCCCTACATTTGCAGGCTTTTCTCTTGAAACAGAGAGATATGTCTAACTTATAAAGCAACTTTGAACAGAAGTCCCCTTTAGCTGTGAAGCTTTTCAGGAGAATCGATGTCGGTTGCCTATTTGAAAATATGAAACAAAACCCTTCTTCCGGAACAGCCTCCAAAGTAACGCTGGCCGGCTTGCTCATTACCCTGGGCATCGTATATGGCGACCTGGGAACATCCCCTTTGTATACAATTCGCGCCATCCTCAACGGGGCATCCATCGTCAACGAATCTTTTGTCCTTGGGGCTATCTCCTGCGTATTCTGGACGCTGACCCTTCAAACCACAGTAAAATATATCATTATCACGCTTCGGGCCGATAACAAAGGGGAAGGGGGGATTCTTTCTCTGTTTGCCTTGCTGAAAATGCGAAAGAGCTGGGTCTATATGATTGCCATTATCGGGGGATGCGCCCTGCTGGCCGACGGTATTATTACCCCCGCTATCACAGTAACCACAGCAATTGAGGGACTGCGGCTTCTAAATCCAGAAATACCGGTTGTGACTGTTGTTCTGGTCATTATTACGATATTATTTGCGATACAGCAGTTTGGCACTTCATTTCTGGGAAAATCCTTTGGTCCGATGATGTTTTTCTGGTTCTCTATGCTGGGCATACTGGGTATCTCTCAGATTATCTATTTCCCCGAAGTATTAAAATCCATCAACCCTTATTACGCGATAAAACTGCTGGCCGAATACCCTAACGGATTTGTCCTTTTAGGGGCTGTATTCCTTTGTACCACCGGAGCCGAAGCGCTTTACTCCGACCTGGGACACTGTGGGATCTCAAACATCCGTATTTCCTGGGTATTTGTAAAAACCACGCTTCTGCTGAATTACTTCGGCCAGGGTGCCTGGATTATCAATCATACCGGACAGATTACCGAAAACGTCAATCCTTTCTACGCTATTATGCCGCAATGGTTCGTCATACCGGGTGTTTTTATCGCCACGATGGCGGCTATTATTGCCAGTCAGGCACTTATCAGTGGCTCATACACCATCATCAGTGAGGCCATTTCTCTCAACTTCTTCCCCAAAGTGCGTATCCACTACCCTACTAGCATAAAAGGGCAAATGTACATTCCGATGATTAACACCACGCTCTATCTGGGCTGTTGTTTTGTGGTGCTGTACTTCAGGGAGTCGTCGGGTATGGAAGCCGCATACGGTCTTTCCATTACGATCGCCATGCTGATGACGTCCATATTACTGATGTTTTATCTGCGTAGCCGGGTATCTATTTTTCTCCAGACTCTGATTGGGATAACCTTCTTTACCATTGAACTTTCGTTTCTGGCGGCAAACATGACCAAGTTTAGCAAAGGTGGTTGGATCTCGGTGTTGATTGCCGGTATTTTTGTGCTCATCATGTACATCTGGCACAAGGGACGTCGCATCAAAAACAGCTTCATCACGTTCGTGAAAATCAAAGATTACCTGCCCGTTATAGAAGCTGTTTCAAAAGATGAAACAATCCCCAAGTTTGCCACAAACCTTGTTTATATTACTCACGCCAACTACACGACCGAGATTGAAAATAAGATCCTCTATTCGATGCTACGCAAGCAACCGAAACGTGCCGATGTCTATTGGTTGCTGCACGTTGATATTGTGGACGATCCACACACTACAGAGTATGAGGTTCATCCGCTTATCCCGGGTATTCTCTACCGTATCGACCTTCGCCTGGGATTCAAGGTTCCAACCAAGGTAAACCTCTACTTCCACAAAATTATCCGGGAGTTAATGGTCGATCAGCAGGTCGATCTGGTTAGTCACTATCCGTCATTGAAAGCCCACGATATTCTGAGTGATTTCCGCTATATCGTTATAGACCGGGTACCCAATAAAGATTATGATTTTGAGAACTTCCAGCAATTCATTATGAATATATACTTCAGAATCCGCAAAATAGGGATGTCTGATGTAAAAACGCTGGGACTTGACGCAACAAATGTCAGGGTAGAGTCAGTACCGCTGCTCGCCAATTCCGAAATATTCCAAAGCGATATCAATTCGGAAAAGTCCACAACTGATTCGCAGAAAATAAAACGCAACGAGCTCAGGTTTACCAAAGTGGTCCGATAAAATAATTTTGAAGATCGGTATCGGATTCACATTTATTTCACTACCTTAGGGCCATCATCAGAACACAGATGATCTTATTCAGAGATTAATTCTCTTCTGTTAATTATTCAACCGGCACTAAACTATTTAAGTTTGTGCTTGTTCTATAATTAAGAATTAATCTAAAGCGTATTCATGAATGGACTTAATACCTATAGAGAGAAAATAGCAAACGCTGGGTTAAAAGTAACCCGTCAGCGCATATCCATGCTATCAATTCTTGAGCATACGTCTCACCCGAGCGCGGATGATATTCTGAAAGAGTTTAGCAAAATTCACCGGAATATTTCTATAGGAACAGTTTACAATACGCTTGAAGCTTTTGTAGAGAAGAGGTTAATTCGGAAGCTGGAGACTGAAGGAGGGGTTGTCCGGTACGAAATATCCCCAGACAGTCACTTCCATCTCTACTCCAGGGAAGAAGAAAGAGTTGAAGATTATGTTGATGAAGAACTTTTGGTATTAATCCGCCGCTATATTGAAGATAAAGGAATAAAAAACTTCACGGTGGATGAAATCCGGCTTCAATTCATTGGTTCATTTACAGATAGACAAACGACACATTCTGACTGAAATCCGCTGCAGGACAACGATTAAGATGTGTTTGTTATCGCATAACTTTCCCGGATTATCGGGGGAGGGTTAATAAAGCTTTTAAAGCCGCTTCTTGAAGCGTACAGCTTTGGGGCTAACCTTCCGATAGGTTACATAAGCGTTGCGTTTTTGGCTTAATGCTTTAAGCCGTAACCTTATGTCAGAAAATCCGATCTGAGCCTGCTTTGTGAAAATCGGACTTTTGAACGGACCCGGGCTGCAATTCTACCGGGCTTTGCCGGGTAGATCTCGAAAAAGCAGCTCTCTTTGTTTCATAATAATTGTCATTGTGTGGTTAATGGGCAACCGTCCGTGAGGGCGGTTGCTTTTTTTGTGCCCTACCGTTATTTCACAACCTATTTTTATCCTCTTATCGGGAAAAGTCGTATTTTTGCTTAGTGCCTGCTTAAATTTTATTGCAATACTTTTTCAGGAGTATTTTGAGGTAGCCTTTTTGCTTTTCTTCCACAGATTTAGCGGGCTAAATCAAAGAGGGAAAGTAAAGAATATGCTCAAAAGAGACTGAAAAAAGGAGCAAAGTAAGGAAGCTATCCTCTTTTATGAAAATATTTCGGTAAAATTCAAACAAGCTCTTATAGCACAACGCTCAATATACAAACACATAAATCACAATGATATGCTAAACGAAAAAGATCTTGAACAACTAAAAAAGAGAGGAATCTCTGAGGCTCAGATTGAAGAGCAACTCAAATGTTTTGAAAACGGATTCCCATACCTCGAACTGCAAGCCGCTGCATCCTTAGAAAAAGGAATAATGGCTATCGACAGTGAATTAGCCACTGTATATGCTACAACCTGGGAACAATACCTCGAAGAGGACAATTCGATTCTTAAATTTGTACCGGCCTCCGGTGCAGCCAGCCGTATGTTTAAGGACCTGTTTGAGTTTATCGATGCCGAATACAACGTACCAACGTCTGGTTTCGAAAAAGACTTTTTCGCCCACATCCAATATTTCGCTTTCTATGCCGACCTGAATGCCGCTTGTCAGAAGTCGCTGGGCAAAGACATCAAAGCTTTGATGACAGAGGGCAACTACAAAGGAATTGTAAGCTTGCTACTCAACAGCGATGGCCTCAACTACGGCAATCTACCCAAGGGCTTACTGAAATTTCACAACTATACCGACGGAGCCCGCACGCCTATGGAAGAACATTTGGTGGAAGGCGCGCTTTATGCAGCCAATAAATCGGGCGATGTCAAAGTCCATTTCACTGTTTCTTCCGAACACAGGGCGTTGTTTGAATCTCTGCTAGCCAGTAAAAAAGGAGATTATGAGCAAACCTTTGAGGTGAAATATGACATATCTTTTTCTGAACAGAAAACATCTACCGACACCGTTGCCGCCGACTCTGAGAATCAGCCTTTCCGCGATAAAGGAGAACTCCTGTTCCGTCCGGGTGGCCACGGTGCATTGATCGAAAACCTCAACGACATTGATGCCGATGTGATTTTCGTAAAAAATATCGACAATGTCGTTCCCGACAATGTCAAAGAAGCGACTATCCTCTATAAAAAAGTACTTGCCGGCGTATTGGTGTCTATCCAGATCAAAGCGCACGAATACCTCAATCTGCTTGATAGCGGCAAATACAGCCAGGATGAACTGATCGACATCGTTTACTTCCTGCAAAACGAATTATGCACCAAAAATCCGGCATTGAAAGAGCTGGAAGATTCAGAACTGGCGCTATACCTGAAACATAAGCTGAATCGCCCTATCCGTGTATGTGGCATGGTGCGTAACGTAGGCGAACCCGGAGGTGGTCCGTTTATTGCTAAAAACAACGACGGTACCTGGTCACTACAGATCCTTGAAAGCTCACAAATTGACATGAAAGATTCGGCTAAAGTGGAAATGCTGAAAAACTCGACTCACTTCAATCCGGTCGATTTGGTTTGCGCGGTGAAAGACTACAAAGGAAATAAGTTTGACCTGACTAAATATGTAGATAAGAAAACCGGTTTCATTTCCCTGAAATCAAAAAGCGGAAAAGAGCTCAAAGCTCTCGAGTTACCTGGCTTATGGAATGGTGCCATGTCTGACTGGAACACGATCTTCGTGGAAGTACCCATCGAAACCTTCAATCCGGTGAAGACTGTAAATGACCTGTTGCGCAAAGAGCATCAGGGAACAACCTCTAATCATTGATTTGAATAAACATCAGATACCCAAACGGCTTCAATCCTGCGATTGAAGCCGTTTTCAGTTTAACCCCACCAGTGGGATTAAACTACAAAAAAGAAAAGCCGCTCCAACTGAATGGAACGGCTTTTTTAGCTTTGGGAAGCAATTTCTTACTTTCTGATACCCAATTCTTTGATGATAGCACGATATCTTTCGATATCACGATCTTTAAGGTAATCCAGCAAACGACGACGTTTACCTACCAACATTTTCAGAGCGCGCTCTGTGCTATAATCTTTGTGATTTGACTTGAGGTGACCAGTCAAATGAGAAATACGATACGAAAATAATGCTATCTGCGCTTCAGGTGAGCCAGTATCAGTATTAGACTTTCCGTACTTCTCAAAGATTTCTTCTTTTTTTTCTGCACTTAAGTACATGTTCTTTTGTATTATATGTTTGAAAAATGTGGCGCAAAGATAAGGCTTTCTTTTTGAACCACAATAGGTTTGGATATCTTTTTAAATCAGAGAGTAATAGAATAGAGATCATTGAAAGCAAAAGCTATATCTATCAGGCGCGCTCCAATGCTTCTTCCTCTTCTTCTGTTAAATCAAGTTCACCTCCAAGCGCCTTGTATTTACGAATGTGATACTCTAATAGGCGGTGTTGCTCTGCAAAATTGCGCATCCAGTCTTCTTTTCTCTTTTTATCTCTGTATTTCTTAATACTGATGATCGCATACACTGCCAGGGGCACAGCGAACATAATTAACAGTAAAATATTGGAATGGTTATTTGCCCAATCCACAAACTCAAGCCACATATCTGATTTGTTTTATTATGATTTATGAAAGACGCCGCAAATGTACAAAGTTATTCCGTTTTCAAAACAAATAAACCGTGCAGACTGTGGTCAATGGTCTCTTTTTTCAATTATCGAATTAGTTTCCGCTTCCGCCACCACCTTTCACGTCGTCATTTGAGATCCCTCGCTTGGCTTTTTTGACCGAAACGTCCATTTTACCGAAGTTGTAGGTCAGATTTAACCGCAATGACCGTACCTGACTGATGTATTCGCTATTCATCTTATAATTCACATCGGTAAAATCTGAAGTGTACTTTTTATATCTGGTAAATGGTTCGGAAACAGAAAGAGTGAGCATTAGTTTCTTCTTAAGCAGATATTGCGACACGCCTATATTGGAGTAAGCATAAGTCGAAGATTTGCTTTGTAAACGAACCGAAGGCGAATATACCCCAAAGTTACCATTAACGGATCCATCTTTCCAAAGCACAAGCCGTGTACCCAAAGAACCCCGATAGCTTATCCCTTCACTGGTTATAGAATAACCATTATTGGCCTGAAGCTTGACATAACTCGCCCCGCCATTGAAATAGACGTTAAACTTCTGATTGGGACGATAGGAGAAGTAGGAACTC
>Ga0209464_10000346_pt1 | contig 15042 bp, 18 predicted proteins | sample DOMMetBare1Fresh_2_FD_187473 | JGI IMG/M metagenome (GOLD analysis project Ga0209464, IMG submission 187473) | Wetland sediment microbial communities from St. Louis River estuary, USA, under dissolved organic matter induced mercury methylation -... | ecosystem: Environmental > Aquatic >...
TAGGGCTGTAGCCATAACGACGAGGCCGAAAGCCTGATGGCCTCGAGAATTGTGTTAACCTTTTCATCGGGCACCCTTTGGCCATTCATCCTTTTGGTGGCGTAACGCCAGCTTAATGCTTTTAAAAGCTCCATATGGTTTGGTTTTGTTTTTTTAATGATAGATAACCAACACGCGGAATTCGAATTTGTTCAGAGCTAGAATGTTGCTTGTTAGCTGTATTAAGAGTGTGTGAATTTTTTTGAAAAAGCTATTGTAATATCATGCAGTTTTCACTAATATTGTGCAAAAGATGAAAATACTTTTAATTGATATATAGTAACACACTGCCCGTGTTTGACTATTTTGAATTGTAGAAGACGAGAGATTCTCTCGTCTTCAATGTTTATAAGAGGGCGTGGCATAGTTCTTGTAAAGAACTAGCAGTCAAACCTAAATACTTAACCTACCATGAAAAGAATAAGCTACTTTATTGCTGCAGCTATAGTGATGCTGAGCACGGCTACCATCTCCTGTAACAACGATGGTTTAGATCCCAAACCCAACTACGATGTGCTGAAAAAGCTGTACACTACTTATAAAGATGGAGAGATATCTATTGGGAAGTATAACAACGAAGTGGTTTACGTAGCAGGGATTAATGCCTTTGATGCCGGATCGGTGATTTACGATAAGAATGGAGATAAAATAGGGGAGTGCAACTTTGCTTGGGGCTCAGTAAGTCCGATATGTGGTAAAATAACCGATCAGGAAGTTGTTTATAGATGTAAGAATCATATAACAGGGATGCCACCAGCGGATAGGTTTGGACTAACATGGATTTATAACTAGATGGTAAAGTGGAAATTACAATAACTTTTAGTAGTAAAGGAGTGCAATGGACAGACATAGCACTCCTTCTTAAGTCTGTAGGAATGGCGAGCTACGCTCCAGAGCTTCATCAAAAAGCATTCGAAAGTAGCTTTGCTGCCGTATTTGTGTACGATCAAGAAACCTTAGTAGGATGTGGAAGGGTACTCTCGGACGGGGCATATCAGGCTGCAATTTACGATGTGGCTATTAGTGAAAAATACCAAGGTGCAGGAATCGGTAGAGCTATTATTGAAGCATTGGAAGGAAAGGTAAAGGGTTGTAACATTGTGCTTTATGCCGCAATGGGGAAGGATGCCTTCTACCGCAAGTTGGGTTACAGAAGAATGCTTACAGGTATGGCTAAGTTTACATCTCAAGAATCTATGGCCGACAAAGGCTTTACAGATTAACAGTAAAGCTCGCAAGGAGAATCGAATGAGCAAAAGAGTAGGGAAGGAATGCATTCTTTTTTCTACTTTTGGCATGTAACATTCGAATTGCTCTTATAATGCTTCACAAAAATGCAATAAGCGATAGGTACCGATTAATTCTGGCTTCCAAATCGCCCCGACGACGACAGCTCCTTGAAGATGCAGGCTTTGAGTTTGAGCTAGCTGATGGTTTTGAAGTTGAGGAAGTTTACCCTAGTGGGACAAACGCTCTTGAAGTAGCAGAGTACCTCTCCAATCTCAAGGCCAACAGCTATCCTTTTGCACTTGCCGATCGCGACTTGCTTATAACATCCGACACGGTTGTGGTTGTAAATGACGAAGTTTTAGGCAAGCCTGCAGACTATGAAGATGGGTTTAGGATGCTTAAAAAGCTTTCGGGAAAGACACATAAGGTGGTTACCGCTGTTTGCCTTCGATCTAAAGAGAAGGTGGTGTCGTTTTCAGATATTTGTGAAGTTTGCTTCGATGAGCTTCAGGATGGGGAGATCGATTTTTACCTTAACCACTTTAAGCCCTACGATAAGGCTGGAGCCTATGGCATTCAGGAGTGGATAGGCTATGTTGGGATTTCCAGAATCGACGGATCCTTTTTTACGGTTATGGGCTTTCCTATTCATAGGGTTTACCAAGAGCTCAAAAAGTTCTAATTTTTGACACCCCAAACGCAAGTATTCTGCACCAGCAGCCTCTAAAAATTTAGAATCAAGCAAACTTAACAATCCATATCAGCTATGAAAAAGCTACTCGCAGTCCTATCCTTCCCTCTACTAATGGCTAACTATGCCATTGCAGACGAAGGAATGTGGCTCCCAATTTTTGCCGAAAAGTACAATCTTAAAGCGATGCAAGCGAAGGGGTTTAAGCTTACGGCGCAAGATATCTACAACGAAAATCAGAGCTCGCTTAAGGAGGCGGTTGTTATTTTCGGAAGGGGATGCACCGGCGAAATTATTTCAAATAGCGGACTTGTGCTAACCAACCACCATTGCGGTTTTGATAACATCCAAAAGCACAGTAGCGTAGAGCACGATTATCTTAAAGATGGTTTTTGGGCCTACACTGCTAGTCAAGAGCTGCCAAATCCGGGGCTATCCGTAAAAATTTTGGTTAGGATGCAAGATGTTACCGATCAGGCGTTGGAAGGTGTTACAGCTGGCATGTCGGAAAAGGATCGCCAGGCCGCAATCACCAAAAATAGCAAGGCTATAGTTGCTGCAGCAGTAAAGGATAACGGTTATACGGCATCTGTAGAAGCTATGTTTTATGGAAACCAGTACATTCTTTTTGTTTACGAAGAGTTTAAGGATGTGAGGTTGGTTGGTGCGCCTCCTTCATCTATAGGCAAATTTGGTGGCGACACCGATAACTGGATGTGGCCAAGGCATACAGGCGATTTTTCAATCTTTAGAATTTACGCAGATAAAAATAACAAGCCCGCAGCATACTCGCCCAATAACGTACCTTATAAGCCCAAGCGAAGCTTGAAGATCTCGCTAAAGGGAGTAAAAGAGGGCGACTTTACCCTAGTTTATGGCTATCCAGGTAGAACCCAAGAGTACCTCCCATCCTCGTCAATAAAGCTAATAACCGAAGTAGGTAACCCTGCAAAGATTAGGCTTAGAACAAAACGTTTGGAGATACAGAATGAGGAGATGGTTAAAAACCAAGCGGTTAGAATTATGTATGCAGCAAAGAATGCAAACATTGCTAATGCTTGGAAAAAGTGGCAAGGCGAGCTAAAAGGTTTGGTAAGGCTGAAGGCCGTTGAAAAAAAGGAGGCCTTTGAAGAGGCGTTCAATGCTTGGGCAAAGCAGAATGGTAAGCAGGAGTATGCCTCCGTTTTAGAGAAGCTCGATGCAAATAACAGCTCATCAAAGCAGCTATCAATAGCCAAAGATTTCCAAACGGAAGCTCTTTTAGCTGTTGAAGCGGTTAGGTTTGCTAGCTCTTTTGATTCGCTTGTTTACTATTCGCATAAGAAGGATGTTGCAGAAGGTGCAATTCAAAAGCAGCTGGAGAAGCTTAAAAAGATAGCCGATCCGTACTTTAAGGATTACTACGAACCAATAGATCGCAAGACTTTTGTTGCTATGATGGAAGAGTTTTGCAATAATGTTCCATTGAACTTTCAGCCTAGAGAGCTGGTTTCTCTGAAAGATAAGTATAAGGACTTTCAGAAGATGGCAGATAAGGTTTACCCTTCATCTATTTTTACAAGTAAGCAGAGGTTTGATGAGTTTGTAGCCGATTACAAAGCAGGCAAGGCAAAGAAGGTAGAAAACGATCCTTTATATGCAATTGTAATTGCTGTTCGTGATATGTATAAAGATTTGGTTGACAAGCCATTGAGTGATTTGAAAAACGAACAAAGCTTGCTTCTTCGAACCTATATGAAGGGGCAGATGGAGTTTCAGCCTAGCAGGATGTTTTATCCTGATGCAAATTCTACGCTGCGCATATCGTACGGAAAAGTAGAGGGGTATAAGCCATTAGATGCCGTTAAGTACGAGTACCAATCTACCATAGAAGGGATAATGCAGAAGGACAATCCTGCCATATACGACTACGATATTCCTGCAAAGCTACGCGAGCTTTATGCACAAAAGGATTACGGGAGGTATGGTACAGATGGAACGTTACCTGTTGCATTTATAGCCAGCAACCATACAACTGGGGGTAATTCTGGTAGTCCGGTGCTTGATGCAGAAGGCAACCTAGTTGGTGTAAATTTTGATAGATGCTGGGAGGGAACCATGAGCGATATCATGTACGATCCAGATCAATGCCGTAACATCGTTCTTGATATCAGGTATATGATGTTTGTTGTAGATAAGCTGGCAGGAGCAAAGCGGCTGGTTGATGAAATAGAGCTAGCGAAGTAGAGAAACTTACTACTATATAAGAGTAAAGCTTAGGAGGTGTCTGGTTGTTGGACACCTCCTTTTTTGTGCCTGCAACCTCTTTAGAATAAGTATAAATAGATGAATAGTAATTCGTAATTATTGTTAATGAACTTGAATTAGACTACATTTCGCATTGAGGCAAGAGGCAAGGTAGCTCCCATAAAAAAAGGCCGATGTTTGCCTCTTGTTGCTTAGTAAGGAGCCTTATAGGTCGTAACTAATAATACGTTCGAATGAAATTGTCGGAAGTGGCCAATCTTGTTGAAGCAGAGGTACTTTGCGGTAACGAGAAAATGAATGTAGAGGTAAAGCAAGGTTTTGCCTCCGATTTGATGAGCGATGTGCTAACCTTATCTACCAATGATGTGATGCTAATAACAGGACTTGCAAATTTGCAGGCAGTTAGAACTGCTGAAATGTCTGATATACAGGTGGTGCTCTTTGTTAGAGATAAACAAATTGGAGACGATATTGTAGAGCTAGGTAATGACCTTGGGCTGGTTCTGCTTCGAACAGAGTTTTCGATGTTTAAGACCGCAGGTTTGCTTTATAATGCTGGTTTACAGCCTGTTTTTTAGCTATGCGTCTCGATTATAAAGTAGAGGGTGGCGATTTTGCTCGTGCAGGATGGGCATCTAGTCAGGTTAAAAAAGTGCTAAAGCAGCTGGGGGTTGACCAGAACATTGTGAAGCGTGTAGTTGTAGCACTTTATGAAGCCGAGGTGAACATTGTAGCTCATGCCTATCGAGGAGAAATAGGCGTGGACATAGATGCAGAAAAGATAGTTATGCGTCTTGAAGATGAAGGACCAGGAATTCCAGACGTTTCGTTAGCCATGCAGCGAGGCTACTCCACAGCAACGCCACAAGTTCGAGAGATGGGCTTTGGAGCAGGAATGGGATTGCCCAATATCAATACTAATGCTGACATCTTTAACATAGAGACAAAGGTTGGCGTTGGAACTACGTTAGAAATAATCATCAATTTTAAAAGCAACCAATAAGAATGAGCACACCTCAATTTTTTCATGCGCTGAAAATTTTGGAAGATGTTTGCATTGGATGCTCACATTGCGTAAGAGTTTGTCCTACCGAGGCTTTGCGTATTAGAGATGGGAAGTCGCACCTCTATCCGGATAGGTGCGTTGATTGTGGCGAGTGCTATAGGGTTTGTCCGGTTAATGCCATAATTAACAACCATGACGATTTTGATAAAATTTTTAGGTACAAGCATCGTATTGCCCTTGTTCCTAGCATTGTTTTAGGGCAATTTAAAGATGGTATTGAGCCCGAACATATTTTTGCCGTGCTCAAAGGCTTGGGCTTTACAGATATTTGCGAAGGAGAAGAAGGAGCCAAGCTGCTAGCCGAGCTCATCAACCAGCGGGTGTCCGATCGGTCGGTTGAACATCCTGTAATTTCATCATTTTGCCCTGCCGTTGTACGCCTCATTCAGGTAAACTTTCCTGGATTAACGCCCAACATAATGCCAATAAAGGCTCCGCTTGATTTTTCGGCCATGTATATAAGGCAAAAGTATCGCGATATGGGCATCCCTGATAGCGAAGTTGGAATATTTTACATCACCCCATGCGCTGCAAAGATTGTGGCAATTGTATCGCCGGTTGCCGATGATAGCTCTGGAATAAACGGGTTTATCAATCTCGACTTCATATACAATAAGGTAATGAAGGTGATAAAATCTACCGGAGGTGTAAAGAATATAGTCCCAGATAGGAAATCGAACCTCGATGGAAGCCAGATGCTGTGGGCGCTAACAGGAGGCGAGGCATCGTGCGTTAAAGGAAGGTCGCTATCGATAGATGGGATGAAAAACGTAATTGATTTTCTGGAAAAATTAGAAAATGAAGAGGTAGATAATGTTGATTTTCTGGAGCTTAGAATGTGCGACCAGAGTTGTGCTGGAGGGATTCTTGCACCCTCTAACCGTTTTTTGGTAGTAGAGAGGATGCAAAAAAGAGCTTTACGGGTTGATGCAGATTCGCTAACCTTTGGAATTGATGAGTATAGGGAGTACCTAAAAGCAAATGCAAAAACCGAAGATATCCGACCAAGAACAAGTCTCCGTTACGATGTAGATGTAAGCAAAGCCATTGCAAAGATGGAGAAGGTAAGACGCTTAATGTGCTTTTTACCTGGAATAGACTGCTCGGTTTGTGGTGCTCCAACCTGCCAAGCTCATGCCGAAGATGTGGTTCAGGGGCGTTCGGTGATTTCTAACTGCATCTTTTTACAAAAAAAGCTCGAAAACCAGCGACTGCTCGATAGCAAGCATGCGCTTCGTATGATTGAAAAGATTTGGGGTAAGGATAGATTTGATAAGAACTGTACAAAAAAAGGAGCTAAGAATGAAGATAGCTGAAGTAGCCGAGCAGCTAAACCTTAAGGTGTGCTCGGGGGAAAATGGGTTAAGCAACGATGTCCTTGGTGGCTATGCGTCTGATTTGCTGAGCGATGTTATGGGAAACGCTCAGGCGGGTGCTATTTGGGTAACTCTACAAACCCATAAAAATATAATGGCGGTTGCCAGCCTAAAAGACTTAGCGGCAGTTGTTTTGGTAAAAGGAGCCGAGCCTGATGCTGATACAGCAGCGCACAGCAACGATGAAGGAATTCCAATCCTTACCACCGAGCTAGATGCTTTTACTATTGTAGGGCAGCTGTATAACCTGCTCAAGTAGCTTTGCGCAAACCTTCTAATTGGCAAGATGAGAGAGTTTAAGGCAGATTTGCATATACACACTGTTCTGTCTCCATGCGGCGACTTGGAGATGAGCCCCTCCAACATTGTTGCTAAGGCAAAGGAGGTTGGCTTATCCATAATCGGGATTGCAGATCATAATAGTACCAAGCATTGTGCATTAGTACGTAAGATTGCTGATAAGGAGGGAATATTTGTACTGATGGGGGTGGAGGTTACAACAAAAGAGGAGGCTCATTGTCTAACCTTTTTTCCCGATGAAGCTTCGCTCAATAGCTTCCAGCGATTCATTGACGACCGTTTACCTTCAATTCCACTTGATGTCGATCTTTTTGGTTATCAGGTGGTAGTAAATGAGGATGATGAGATTGTTGAAGAAGTTCCCTACCTGCTTATTTCCGGATTAAACGCATCGATAGAGGAGATCGAAAAGATGGTTCATGCGCTTGGAGGCCTATTCATTCCAGCGCATATCAATAAGAATAAGTTTAGCGTGATATCGCAGCTTGGCTTTATCCCGTTTGATCTGGTTTACGATGCACTTGAGATATCGCCTCATACTACACCTGCAAAGTTTTGTAGCCTAATTCCGGGTTTAAAAGCGCAAACATTTATCCAGTGCTCAGACTCACATATCCCTGATACTATTGGGTCTGCCTACACCATCTTTAATATTGCTCAACCAACTTTCGACGAGGTTAAGCTTGCCCTACACCGAACAGATGGGCGTTATGTTGCCATTCCATGAAAGATTTAGCCCTGCATATTCTTGATATCGCTCAAAACTCTACTCGAGCCAACGCTTCGTTGGTTGAGATTGCCGTTGTGGAAGATAGCAACAGCCATATTTTAAGTATTGCTATTAAGGACAACGGTTGTGGAATGCCTCCTGATATGGTACAAAGGGTGGCAGATCCTTTTGTAACCTCGCGAACCACCCGTAAGGTAGGGCTCGGAATCCCGTTGCTAAAGCAGAGCGCAGAACAGTGTGGAGGTGATCTGAGCATCCAATCGGACGTGGGGGTAGGAACATGCCTTACCGTGCGCTTTAGGTTGGACAGCATAGATCTTCCTCCGTGGGGAGATATAGCAGGTGTTGTTGCATTGCTAGCGGCAGGGCATCCAGAAGTCGACTTTATATTCTGCTACACCAAGGGCGATTGCTGCTACAGCTTTGATACGCGAGAGGTAAAAGAGGTGCTTGGAGATACCCCAATTTCAAGTCCGCAAATTGTAACTTTTATGAAGGAGATGATTGCTGAGAATTTAACAGAAGAAGGGTGTTTGTGATGGTTTGTTTATGCTTTTTAGCATAAAAACAGGACAAGTAGACAAGTGATAAAATGAAAGCAAAAATGGCTATAAATGTACTGATGTAAATGAATAATGCTATAAAGTGTTTCAAAAGATAATCAAAACTGCCAAAATAGTTGATTTGATTTAATCTAAATAACAACTACGCAGTTTGCTAAAAAAATTAACAGAGTAATTATTTGCTGTTACTATTTTCACATATATTTGACGGCAATTGGAAAAACGACTGGAAAACTAGTAAGCTATGACTAAAGTTAAATCATTGGCAGATCTGAAGCAGATGAAAGCCAACCTCGAGGCAAAAGTTAACCTTCGAGAGAAAGCCGAAACAGTAGAGGAGCATGTACAGGTTAAAGTTGCTATGGCAACCTGTGGTATCGCATCCGGAGCTAAAACCATTATGGAGTACTTAATAGAGGAGCTTGACAAGCGTGAAATATCGGCCGTTGTAACTCAAACAGGTTGTATGGGTTACTGCTATGCCGAGCCTACCATCGAGGTTAAGCTGCCCAACCAAGAGCCTGTAGTTTTTGGGTATGTCGATAAGAAAAAGGTTGACGAAATTATTGAGAAGTACATCAAAACAGGCGAGCTTGTAGATGGCATTATCCCTGTAAACTATCAGTCTATTAAGTAGCAAAGGAGGCCAACAATGTCTAAGTATAAAATGCACATATTGGTTTGCGGAGGCACCGGGTGTAGAGCATCGGAGAGCGACGCAATTGTAACCAACCTAAAGAAAGAGCTGGAAGCTAAAGGCCTAGAAAACGAAGTACAGGTTATTATGACTGGTTGCTTTGGTTTCTGTGAAAAAGGACCTATAGTTAAAATAATGCCTGATAATACGTTTTATGTTCAGGTTAAGCCAGAAGATGTTCCCGAAATTATAGGCGAGCATATCATTAAGGGAAGAAAAGTAATGCGGCTGCTTTACGTTGATCCTACAAGCCAGGATCATATTGCAGACTCTAAGCATATGGAGTTCTACAAGAAGCAAATTCGTATAGCTCTTCGAAACTGTGGGTTTATCAATCCCGAAAATATAGATGAGTATATTGCTCGCGATGGGTATATGGCACTAGGCAAGGCGCTTACCGAGCTAACACCTCAACAGGTTATCGATGAAATCAAGAAATCAGGACTTCGTGGTCGTGGTGGTGGAGGTTTTCCTACTGGGTTGAAGTGGGAACTAGCTTCTAAGAATCCAGCCGATCAGAAGTACGTAGTGTGTAATGCCGACGAAGGAGACCCTGGTGCATTTATGGACAGGTCGATCTTGGAAGGAGATCCACATTCGGTAATTGAAGCAATGGCCATTTGTGGTTACACAATGGGTGCAACAAAAGGGCTTGTATATATTCGTGCCGAGTATCCGTTAGCTATCCATCGTCTTAAAATTGCTATAAATCAGGCTCGTGAGTATGGTTTATTGGGCGATGATATTATGGGCGCTGGCTTTAGCTTTGATATCGAAATTCGCTATGGCGCTGGAGCATTTGTATGTGGCGAAGAAACAGCTCTAATTCATTCGATGGAAGGGTTGAGAGGAGAACCAACTGTAAAGCCTCCTTTCCCTGCCGAATCGGGTTATCGCGAAAAGCCAACCAATGTGAACAACGTTGAAACTTTTGCCAACGTTCCTGTAATTCTTCTCAATGGAGCCGACTGGTTTGCAGGCATTGGAACTGATAAGTCGAAGGGAACCAAAGTTTTTGCCCTAGCTGGTAAGATTAACAACGTTGGGCTTATTGAAGTTCCTATGGGAACAACGCTTCGCGAAGTAATCTTCGAAATTGGGGGAGGCATTAAGAATGGCAAAAAATTTAAAGCGGTACAAACCGGAGGTCCTTCTGGTGGCTGCTTAACCGAGAAGCACCTAGATACTCCTATCGACTTTGATAACCTTATTGCTGCTGGCTCTATGATGGGGTCGGGAGGAATGATTGTTATGGACGAGGATGATTGTATGGTATCGGTTGCCAAGTTTTTCCTCGAGTTTACTGTCGAAGAGTCGTGCGGAAAATGTGCGCCTTGCCGTATAGGAAATAAACGTTTACACGAGCTACTCGAGCGTATAACCAAAGGAAACGGAACTCTTGAAGATTTGGATAGGCTCAGAAACCTTTCTCAAGTAATAAAAGACACTTCGCTTTGTGGATTAGGGCAAACATCCCCCAATCCCGTTCTTTCTACGCTAGACAACTTCTACAACGAATACGTAGATCACGTTACCGAACAAAAATGTACTGCAGGACAATGCAAGGCTCTGATGACCTACGTTATCGATCCAGATGCATGTGTTGGATGTACTGCCTGCGCAAGAAATTGTCCGGTTAATGCAATTTCCGGAGATCGTAAGCAACCACACGTAATTAATCCTGCTATTTGTATCAAGTGTGGAGCTTGTTTGGATAAGTGTAAGTTTAATGCGGTAAGCATAAAATAGTCGAGGAGCTTGAAATGGAAAAGATCACGCTAACCATAGATAATCGCCAAGTAGAAGTAGATAAAGGTACTACTGTCTACAAGGCCGCTAAAATGCTAGGAATTGATATTCCTGTTCTGTGCTACATGAACTTGGAGCACCTAAATATCGAGAATAAGCCCGGTGGATGTCGTATTTGTGTTGTAGAGGTTGAGGGACGAAGGAATCTTGCCCCTTCGTGCAGCACAACATGCACAGAGGGAATGGTTGTTAAAACTAACACCATGCGCGTTCTAAATGCTCGCAAAACAGTTCTTGAGCTCATCTTATCCGACCACCCTAAAGATTGCCTTATTTGCCCAAAGTCGGGTCGTTGCGACTTGCAAGATATGGCGGTTCGTTTAGGAGTTAGGCATATTCCTGGTCAGGAATTTGCCGAGATGTCAACCTATAAGGTTGATTTCTCGCCCTCGATAATTCGTGATATGGATAAGTGTATCATGTGTCGTAGGTGCGAAACAATGTGCAACGATTTTCAAACCGTTGGCGCTCTAAGTGCAATTAATAGAGGTTTTATGGCGGTTGTTGCTCCTGCTTTTGAGCAAGACCTCGAAAAATCGCCATGTACATATTGTGGTCAGTGCGTTGCGGTATGTCCTACTGGTGCTCTTACCGAGGTAGATCATACGCCAAAGGTTGTAAGAGAGCTTGCGAATCCTAAAAAGACTGTAATCGTACAAACTGCACCTGCGGTTCGTGCTGCACTAGGAGAGGAGTTTGGTTTAGAGCCAGGTACGCTTGTTACTGGAAAGCTTGCTGCTGCCCTTCGTCGTTTGGGTTTCGACTATGTGTTTGATACCGACTTTGCTGCCGACCTAACCATTATGGAGGAGGGCACAGAGCTGCTCGATCGTATTTCTAAGTTCTTGGCAGGTAATAAGGACGTTAAGCTGCCTATTCTTACTTCGTGCTGTCCGGGTTGGGTAAATTTCTTTGAAACAAACTACCCTGATATGCTGGATGTACCTTCGACAGCCCGTTCGCCTCAGCAAATGTTTGGTGCTATTGCTAAAACCTACTTTGCAAATAAAATTGGGGTTAATCGTGAGGATTTGGTGGTGGTATCTATCATGCCTTGTCTTGCCAAAAAGTACGAATGCCAACGCGAGGAGTTTTCGGTAAATGGTAATCCGGATGTTGACTATGCAATTTCAACACGAGAGCTTGCCCACCTAATCAAGGAGGCAAACATCAACTTTAACGAGCTCCCAGATGAAGACTTTGATAATCCTTTGGGAGAATCGACTGGTGCGGGTGTGATTTTTGGTGCTACCGGAGGTGTTATTGAGGCCGCTACCCGTACCGCTTACGAAGTGTTTACCAAGAAGAAGCTTGAGAATGTTGATTTCCACCAGCTGAGAGGCATGGATGGTATTCGTTCGGCAGCTGTTGATTTTAATGGAACAGAGATTCGTATTGGTATAGCTCATGGATTGGGCAATGCTCGCAAGCTACTTGATAGGATTCGTAATGGTGAAGAGCAGTACCATGCTATAGAAGTAATGGCTTGTCCAGGTGGTTGTATTGGTGGCGGTGGTCAGCCTTTACACCATGGAAATGCCAACGTGCTAACTGCAAGGACGATGGCTATATATCGTGAAGATGCCAACAAACCACGTCGTAAGTCGCACGAAAACCCGTATATAAAGCTTCTTTACGATGAATTCTTAGGTCACCCTATGAGCGACAAGGCGCATCATTTGCTCCATACTCACTATTTTGATAAGAGCAAGAGCGAAATCATCATTACTAAAGAATAAGGAGGAAATCATCGATGTCACATATAAAGCTAGAGCTTAAGCAAAGTCAGCTCGATAAGATAAAGGCAATCTGTAAAGATTTCCGCAACGATGAAGGCGAGCTGATAAACGTACTCCATAAAACACAGGAGGAATTTGGTTACCTTCCTGCCGAGGTTCAAGAGGTAATCGCTGCGGAGCTAAACATCCCGGTTGCCAAGGTTTACGGTGTGGTTACGTTCTACTCGTTTTTTAACATGCTTCCCAAAGGAAAGTATCCTATATCTATATGCACAGGGACGGCTTGCTACGTGCGCGGTGCAGAGAAGGTGCTAGATGAGTTTAAGCGTTCGTTGAACATCCATGTAGGGGAAACCACCGCTGATGGGAAGTTCTCGTTAAGCTGTCTTCGCTGTGTTGGTGCTTGTGGGTTAGCTCCTGTAGTAACTATAGGCGAAAAGGTTTACGGACGTGTATCGCCAGAGGGTGTTAAAGAGATACTTGCAGAGTATGAGGATAGATAACCCATTTTAAAGCTATTTATACCAAGGAGCCAGATTAATGGCTCCTTTTTTGTTTATCTGCAACAAATGAAGAGGCTGGCTGTTGATATAGTAGCGATAACTCTTAATACCTACAGCCATGAAAGTTGGTGATATGATCCCCGAATTCACGCTTTTTGATCAGAATGGTAAAGCGTTTTCATCGCATTCGTTGCTTGATAAGAAGCACCTTGTTCTATTCTTCTACCCGAAGGATGGTACTCCTATTTGCATTAGGGAAGCTTGTGCCTTTCGTGATTCCTACTACGACTTTGTGGAAAATGGGTTCGAGGTGGTTGGTATAAGCTCCGATTCGATTCGTAACCATAAAGCTTTTGCTAAAAGCTATACGCTGCCCTATCGCCTTCTTTCCGATGAAGATGGAATTGCTAGAAAGCTGATGAAGGTTCCGAATAGCTTCTTTGGCCTTCTTCCGGGAAGGGTAACCTTTGTAATCGATAAAAATGGCATCGTACGGAAAGTATTTAACTCTGCTTTATCGGCTAGTAGCCATGTAAAGGAGGCTATTTCAACCGTTGTTAAGTGAACGAGCTTCTTTTAACGGCAGCCAATCGTAGCGATTGGATTAACATGGTTGGAATGGTAGCTCTTGCTTGTTGGGCTGCTGTGAATATTGTTGTTGGAATTGTAGGGTGGAGGAGTGGTAATGCTTGGACTAGGTACTTCTTTCGTATGGGGCTTTTTTGGAACCTGGTTAATATTACTATTGCGATTTGGGCACTTGCTCATTTGCCCAACGATACTTTGGTAAGTACGGTTGATGAGCTAAAATCGCGCTCAAACGAGCTGCTGTATCTTGTAAATGCAGGATTAGACATTATCTATGCAGGGGGTGGTGTTGTTCTTGTGTGGAGATCTTTAAGAGCTGAGAGTAGTAGAAATTTGCTACAGGGGTTCGGCATTGCCATTGTATTCCAAGCCATTTTTTTGCTGATTTTCGACTTGACGCTGTTTCTTTTGCAATATGGAATAAGAGCTGAGCTAGTGTATGGATAGAAAAGGAGAGTGTCTTAAAAAAGAGAAACACGTATCTCTATATGCGGAATACGAGAAGTTAAACTTCATTACAGCAGGTTTTATCGCTTTTTCGTACTACGTGTGTCGTGATACTTTTTAGACACCCTCTTTATGTATGCTTGTGTTGTTAGGTTACTTTTTGTAGCCAACAGTTTGGGCTAAAATAACCTTTTGCTTGCTGCTTAGCTTTAGGACATTTGCAACTGCTTGTCCGTCAAAGTAGGCACGAACAACGCAACCCAATCCTTCTGACGTGCAGTATAGGTAAACATTCTGAGCTATAAAACCGCTGTTTGCATAAGACGCGTTAAGCTGTTCTGGGCTTTCGCCTTTTGGAGCCCTGCTAAAATCGGCAACGAAAAAGAGGTTAACAGGTGCATCTTCTACGAACCCTTGTTTGCCAGCCACTTTTCTAAAATCGCCTTTTGCAACCAGCTCTAGTGTAAGCTCTTTAGGGTTATACTTATAGCACCCATCTTTAAGAACTATGTAGGTATCTATTTCTTGGTAGTTCATAGAGCTTGGAGCTGTTCGTTTACCATTAGAACGATTAATTCCGTTTGCGGCCCAAAGTAGGTTGGAAATTTGCTGGAGAGTTAAGTCGTCGCTCTTAAAGCTTCGATTCGATTCGCGCTGGTTTAGCGCATCCATAAGAGGCATACCACCTGATTTTATTGGAGATGGTAAGGCTATTTTAGCATCTTGAGCGATTGCTAGGCTTGAACAAAAAAGCGTGGCAGCTAATGCCAACGCAGCTGCATGTAGTTTCATAGTTGTAGCTGTTGAATGAAGCCTAAAAGTAGGAAATGAACTGAAAACTTTTAATGGTAATGTTTAAAAATAGCTCAAAAAAACAGCTACTTTTTGACTTCATTCTTCAGCTATAAAGCTTACTGCTGTTGTTTTAACAGGTAAACGATGGTTGGTAGGTGGTCGCTATAACCATTTAACCAAATACCTTTAGAAAAGGTACGCTTAGGGTATCCCTTAAACTGT
>Ga0209464_10000348_pt1 | contig 14998 bp, 17 predicted proteins | sample DOMMetBare1Fresh_2_FD_187473 | JGI IMG/M metagenome (GOLD analysis project Ga0209464, IMG submission 187473) | Wetland sediment microbial communities from St. Louis River estuary, USA, under dissolved organic matter induced mercury methylation -... | ecosystem: Environmental > Aquatic >...
AATCCCTTGTGGTTGCCCTCAATAGAATTATCGCCCATTCCCCCAAATGCATTCCCCCCATTTTATCGCCCCACGTTTGCCCATCAGGGCGTATGCCATACGCCCCTACATATCGCCCACGCCCCAATGGTATGGGAAATTGCGTTTGCCCCATTTGTAGGGGCGAATCGCATTCGCCCATTCCCAATAAAACGCATTCCCCCAATCATTTGGGTATGCCACGTTCGCCCTTTCCCCAAAATCGCATTTGCCCATTTTGTACGGGCAATCCCTTGTGGTTGCCCTGAACCGAATTGTCGCCCCATTCCCCAAAATTGCGTATTCCCTTTTTCCCAATAAAATGCATTCCCCCCATTTTATCGCCCCACGTTTGCCCATCAGGGCGTATGCCCCATTTTGTACGGGCGAATGGCATTCGCCCATTCCCCAAAAATTGCATTTGCCCATTTTGTACGGGCAATCCCTTGTGGTTGCCCTGAACCGAATTGTCGCCCCATTCCCCCAAAAATGCATTTGCCCAATCATTTGTGTATGCCACGTTCGCCCATTCCCCCAAAATGCATTCCCCCCATTTTATCGCCCCACGTTTGCCCATCAGGGCGTATGCCATACGCCCCTACATATCGCCCACGCCCCAATTGTATGGGAAATTGCGTTTGCCCCATTTTGTAGGGGCGAATCGCATTCGCCCATTCCCCCAAAAACGCATTCGCCCCATTTTGTACAGGCAATCCCTTGTGGTCGCCCTCAATAGAATTATCGCCCACACCCAATGGTAATTGTATTAAACAATAAAATGTAAAAAATATTTGACATATATAAAAAATATAGTACCTTCGAAAAGAGCAAGCAAAATCAATAATAATAAAAGAAGATTAGCTATGATATACTTTACATCAGCGTTTCACAGCGCACTAATAAAGCTAGGCTTTTTCGACGAATTCCGTAGAACACTATTCTTTGCAGCCGAACTGGATATGTTTTCAGATTTACATAATGTTGTAGCAGGTTTAAAAGAAGCAGAAGCGCATGGAGCCAATGGCGTGCTATTCAAACACCACAACGAAGACAACTTTAGCCCACTAGTATATATCTTCGACCGAAGCAAAAAAGAAGAGGTAGAAGATGCCGAAGTAGAAGCGATATACGAAAAAATGAAGATGGCAGCCAAAGTACCAGTGGTATGTGTCGTAACCATGACCGAAATAATAGTCCTCGACCTTACCAAACCGCTAAAAAAGCGCAAAGGGCTACCAATATTTCCCGACCGAGTGCAAATCGAAGACGGCTATCATAGCATTTTCAATGAAACCTTCGCCAACAGCATCCAGGCAGGCCTATACCCACCAAAGAAGGTTGTAAAGCAAAGTTAGCATCCAAGCAAAATAGCAATTATTAGGCAGGAGTCCCCTGTGTAGGTATAGCCACACAAGGCTAAACCTACAATTTATAGCAATACCATTCATCTGTGCATCCACAGATCCGATAGATATACAAATAAATTAAATGCAGTAAACCCCTATGAACTACAACCCCACAAAACATCACCGCCGTAGCATCCGCCTAAACGGATACGATTATTCGCAGGCAGGATTGTATTTTATAACCATATGTGTGCAGGGCAGGTGTTATTTATTTGGGGAAATTGTGGATGGCGAAATGATATTGAACGACGCAGGGCGAATGGTTGAAAAAGAATGGTTGGAATTACCCAAACGATTTTCGAATATTCATTTGTACGAATATGTGGTAATGCCCAACCATTTCCATGCCATCGTTGAAATTGTAGGGGCGACCCTTGTGGTCGCCCTATCCAAAACATTCGTCCCCAATGGCGAATTGGTGCAACCCGCATTGTTTGGGCAACCACAAGGGATTGCCCTTACCACCAAACCAAAAACCATTGGCGAAATGGTTGGTGCATTTAAATCCATTGCAACGGTCGAATACATCCGTGGGGTAACCCAAATGGGTTGGCAACCATTCCCCGGAAAATTATGGCACCGGAATTATTACGAACACATCATCCGCAACGAAAAATCGTTAATAAAAATAACAGAATACATCATAAACAACCCATTAAATTGGGACGACGATTCATTACGGTAATCGTAGGGGCGACCCTTGTGGTCGCCCTATCCCCCCAAAATCGCCCACGCCCCAATGATATGGAAAATCGCATTCCCCCCATTTTGTAGGGGCAATCCCTTGTGGTTGCCCTAAACAGAATTGTCGCCCATTCCCCAATAATGCATTTGCCCAATCATTTGTGTATGCCACGTTCGCCCATTTCCCCCCAAAATGCATTCGCCCCATTCCATCGCCCCACGTTTGATCATCAGGGCGTATGCCATACGCCCCTACATATTTCCCACGCCCCAATGGTATGGAAAATCGTGTATGCCCCATTTGTAGGGGCGAATCGCATTCGCCCTTTTCCAATAAAATGCATTCCCCCCATTTCGTACGGGCAATCCCTTGTGGTTGCCCTAAACAGAATTGTCGCCCATTCCCAATAAAACGCGTTTGCCCAATCATTTGTGTATGGCACGTTCGCCCATTCCCCCAAATGCATTCCCCCCCATTTTATCGCCCCACGTTTGATCATCAGGGCGTATGCCATACGCCCCTACATATTTCCAATGCCCCAATGGTATGGGAAAATTGCGTATGTCCCATTCCCCAAAAAACACCTACCAATATTTTATAAAAACACCTTTAATTACACATAACGACCATATAATTATAATATAAATTCAAAACATATAAAATTCGATATATTATCAATAATAAATCATTTTATTACGAAAAAAATATTGAAAAATATTTGTATAAATAAATCGTGTTTTGTAATTTTATCAATGCAATAATTTAAACGATTCATTTTTATATGGTTTTGTCATATTCTTAGTTGGATATGGCAAAACCTCTCTTTAAGAGTTTAAAATTTAGAAGTTGTGTGCTTGATTTTAACCTTAAATTAGATGTTTTGATTTGGCAAAATAACTTTACAATTCTGATATGACATCGGTGTCGTAAAGTGTTCTGCCAGTAGTGTCCTATTTGGCTGTTGGGTATATTACTTAATGGTATTTTGAATTAATTGTATAATTTGAATAGTGATGATAGCCTTGCAGAGTTAAAGTGGTACATAGATTATTGATATTGTTTTATTTAAAACAGGATGATCTGCAGAGGTGTATTGTATAGTAGAAAGCATTATCAGTTATGGCATATTGCTGAAATATGCATACTCGTAGGTTTGAATTGATTTGAATAGGTGATTTTGCAGTCGGGTTACTGGTTGATATTTGAAGCAGTTTTGGCTGCTTTAATAACGAAGACAAAGCAAAGTTTAGCTGTGCGCATTGCTCTTAGCTTGTGATAGATATTGTAAAAATGGTGCATAGCAGTAAAGGAGCATAGGGGAAGCAATTGGTTGTTGTGAAGTACAACGCATAATTTTTTTACATTTTGCATTGTATAAACAGCATTTAAGCGATTAAAAAGCTACCATTTGCGGTTTACATTTATCAGTCGTAACGACTAACATACCACAGAAGCTTTTTGATATAGATGTAGCATTAATGTTTATACAATCAGGTGTAATCATTTGGTACGAACAAAGCAAAACTATTGCATATACCAATAGTAATTTGGCAGTTTTATTTATAATTAAAAAGTTAAGTATGGACGAAGTAATGACGTTAAACGAACTTAATAAGCGGCTCAACGAACTTTCGGAGGAGGGCCATCGGTTGTATAAGCAGGCACAGTTTCCTGGAAATCCATGCATAGGTGTGCGAACAGAGCGTATTCAGGCAATAGCGCATCGTATAGGAGAGCAGCCTTGGAAAGAAAGTCTTATTGCACAGCTACGAGCTAGCAATATACACGAGCATCGATTGATGCTTGGTTTTATGATAGCCTCCAACAGGTATCAATCTAAAACGGAGGCTTATATCGCAGTAACCAAATTTGTAGAGCTTATAATAAATAACGAGGTTTGCGATCAGTTTGTCTCAAGCATATCTCATCTTGTGGCCGATAATAGAGACGCTTACTATCAGCTTGCCCTTGTTCAGGTGCAGAGTATTTTTCCAACTTCCATCCGTTTTGGAATAGTTATGCTATGGTACTACTTTGTGCAACCCGATCGTATTAGAGAGATTAATACTGCGATTCTGAGCATTAGGTCAGGACACCATAGCGTTAAGCATGCACTTGTTGGATTACTCAACGAATGCTATTCGGTCGATCATAAACAGCTTTTATCATTTATACAAAATCCTCAGCTTGATCCATGGGTGGTAAACCGCACCATCTCTCGAATTGTAGATAGCAACCGTCTGAGAAAGCCAGAGCTCGACGAGCTCTACTTAAACTGGAGGTTGAATTGATAAAATACGTATTACAAAAACACAATTCAGCAAATATGATTTGCGCTGTGCATAGTGCGAATCATATTTGTAACTGTCTGATAACCTGTTTTTCGAATAATTTATAATCAGGAAAATGAGAGCGATCCGAAAAGCTCCTGGGATACTATCGTTGCTGAGTCTGCTACTTTTAGGTTGTGCTGATGATAAGCAGCGGATAGATAACGATTTATTGCCTAGAAGGACAGTGCTTTTTTACCTTGCTACAGATAACAACCTCTCTGGCGAGATACCCGTTAGGATGGAGGAGCTGAAAAAAGCATGGGGTGGGTATGATGGCAATCTTCTTGTATTCCATGACGATAGGCAGGAACCGAAACTTTGGAGGGTACGAAGTGAGGATGGAGGAGATGTTAAAGTAGAGCTAGTACGCTCGTACCCAGAGATGAACAGCGCAAGCAGTGAGGTATTTGCCCAAGTTGTTAATGAGGTGAAGCAGCAATTTCCTGCAAGAGGGTATGGATTGTGGGTCTTCTCGCATGGAACAGGATGGCTACCCTCAGGTATGTACACTTCGCCAAAATCAATAACGATTGATGGTAATCAGGAGATGGAAGTTGCCGATATGGCTAAAGCGATACCCGATGGGTTATTCGATTTTATTGTAATGGAAGCTTGCTATATGGGCAGCGTTGAGGTGGCTTACGAGCTGCGAAATAAGACAAAGTACCTGGTAGCCTCTTCGTCGGAGATCGTAGCACCTGGCTATGTAGGAGTGATGGCTAATGTTATGCCCAAGCTATTTACCGAGCAACCCGATTTGGTTGGACTAGCACAAGGTTTTTTCGGTTACTGGAGTCGCAGAGAGGAGCGCGTAAGGGCAGCAACAGTAAGCGTTGTAAAAAGTAGCGAGCTCGATTCGCTTGCGAGAATAGTGCGTTCAATTAATCAGCAAGATAGCGTTATAAGCTCTGCCGCATCCTTACAGGCGTTTAATCGTTCATCTCCATACCTATTTTACGATTTGTCGGATTGTATAAAAGGAGTTGCCACTAAAAGCGACTATGATAGGTTTTGTTTGCAGCTGCAAAAAAGTGTGGTATATGCCGCTGCAACGCAACAATTTGTAGTAGGAGGGTATGGCTATCCAATTAGGTCGCACTGCGGACTAACAACCTATCTTAAGCAGCGGCAATACCCAATTCTGAATAGCGCTTACTCCAAGACCTCCTGGGGGAAAATGGTAGGAGGATTTTGGCATGCACTTCCATAAGGTTGGGTAGATATAAGGTCGGTAAATTATCGGCTACTAGATGGATTTACGACGTGTTTAGAACTTGGCAAAGGAGTATTGTCAAATCTATGATTAACTGTTAATTCGTGTATTTTCGTTGTGGAGAGTGCAGGTGTTAATGTATTTTTGATGGAGGATTACTTTTAATCGTCCATGCTGTAAAAAACGAATATGGTAGAGGTTGGTGTTATACTACAGCTCATAGGAGGGGTGATGTCTGCCTTTTTTCTGATATTAATTATAACGAAGAAGAAGGTGCAGATTTGGGATAAAGTACTTGCCATTAATTTTGTAGTTCTAGCACTAGCATTGTTTTTAAGCTATACCGACTACTACAATTTAAAAAATGGGTATCCCTATCCTCATCTACTTAAGCTAGCCGTTCCGCTAGTATTGCTGCATGCCCCATTGTTTTTTATCTATATCAAAACAGTTGCACAGCCAAAGTTTAGGTTACGATACGTGGATGTTCTACACCTAACGCCATTCTTATTTGTTTTTATATTGATGCTAGTAGGGTTTTACACCCTAACTCCCAAAGAAAAAGTAGCGCTCGACAATAGTCCAGATCTGGTTAACCATTGGTCGTTTCAAGCAATTTTTGCAGCGATGGTGCTAACCTCTGTAATCTACTACACATGGGGGTATCAGCTAGTACGGCAGCATAGTAAAAACTTATCGCTATTTTTCTCTAATACAGAGGTGTTAGAGCTAAAGTGGTTGCGCTTTATGCTTGTTTTTTCCCTTGTAATATTCCCTCCAGTCGATTTGCTATACATGCTTAATCCTATTTTGGGTATAGCCGATTATATGCTACTACAAGTGATTTCGTATGTAGCAGCCACCATTAATATTGTAGTGTTTGGCTACTTTGGCATAAAGCAATGTAATATATTTAAGGAGAGTAACCTGCAGGACGAGCCATTGCTTCACGAAGAAAAGGTAGCAGAGATAGCCGCCGAAATGCCCCAAGAAGTAGATGTGAGCTTTGAGGCAACGTTGCTAAGGTATATGCAGGAGTGCAAGCCTTACCTGAACCCAGATCTATCGATTCCAATACTTGCACAAGAAATGAACGTTTCGGTAACCTACCTATCCAACGTAATAAACGGAAAGCTGAAGCTGAACTTCAACGACTTTATTAATATGTACCGTATTGAAGAATTTAAGAAAAGCTGTTCGTTACCCCAAAATCGCAACTATACCCTAATAGGTATTGCATACGACTGTGGATTTAACTCTAAGGCCACCTTTTATCGAGTGTTTAAAAATGCAGTAGGAGTTACCCCTAGTCAGTACTACGAAAGTGCAAATGCAAAAGATGCCGTGAGCATGTAGTACTATTTTGTTGAATAGCATTACTTGCTAGAGTTAACTGTTGTTCATAAATTGCAATAAAAGATCATATTGTGTATAAATAATATCAGAAATATATTTGTATCTTGATGATTCCATTCGATATTTATTTTTGATTATTCATATTGCTATATGTAGAATTCATATTATTACTATTACTCCAGCTCTTTTTTGCAAATCATTATTCTTGAAAATATCCATAATTTGTTATTGTGAATTTGTCTAATATGCATTGTATCAGTGTAATGTGTTTGGTGAGACTTTTATTGAGAATTACACAATCCCTTCGTTTGGCATATTAAGACTTTGGATTTGCCTAATGAGACTTTATGCTTTTCTTGATTTGTATTCTTTGCAATGCATATATCTACTAGTTGCTACTAAATGGAGCAATAATTTGAGGTATTTGCTAAATAAAAATTGCTTAAAAGAAGTCAATGATCTATAAGTCGCAAACAAATGGTTGTCGGTTTAAGTTGGATGATTTTAATCGTTATTCATGGTTTTTTGAAACAACAGAAACGCTTCTTACTATATACATATTTAGAGGGAGTGCTGTTGTTACCAGTAATGGGCAGAAGGAGGTTATGTTGTACCAAGAAAGTGTAGTTACAATCCCATCAAGGGTAAATTACAAGATTTTTTTTCCAGAGCCGTCAGAAGTGCTTTTTATTGCACATCACAAATGTGCTGGCTCTGAATTGAGTAATAGGATTGACCATTATCTAAAAAAGAGAGGAGAAGGAGTCGTTGTATTAAACGGTTCTCCATCCTTAGTTCTCAAATTAATGGAGTTTTCAAAAATGATAGATTACCAGCTTGCTACTAACCGCCTGCTTGAGCCAGCTGAACAACAAGTCGGAGAATTGGTAGAAAAATCAATTGTTCAGGATGTTGAAGCAGTTTTAAATCACCTACTAGTCCCAGAAATGTATGGATACTCTAAGATGTAAAACATCTCATTCCTCGGTGAAAAAGAGATTGGAAAGCATGATTGGTGAGCGTTCGCATTTCAGCAGGCACTTTTATGAACGAGGAGACGCTCTTAAAGGGGTTGCAGATCAATTCATGCTAGTGATGCTATTAGAAGGACGGGCCAAGGTGATGTATGACGAGTTCTCCTATACAGAAGTAGAAGGAGGACGGATGTTTTTAATCCCCAAAGTGAGTAAGTACAAGGTTGTATTTAAATCATCTTCAACCGTGTTTTTATTTCTCTTTGATGCTCTAAAGAGCGAGATGGATCGTGATTACTTCGAAAAGCTTGCGCTAACCAGCGAATCGATTACCCCGATCTTTGAAACGCTTCCAATGCGACGTTCTGTAATGGTATTTCTCAATCAGCTTGGGCAATACTTTATAGATGGAACTTACAGCAGCACAGTTGGGTATATAAAAGAGCGAGAGCTGTTTTTTATTATCCGCAGCTACTACACAGCCAATGAAGTTTCAGGAGCATTTTATGCGCTGATATGCAAAAATATGTCGTTCAGAGCATTTGTCCTGAGTCATTATGCAAAAGCAAAGTGTATTAGCGATTTAGCTGTTTGGTCGAACACCAGCTTATCCACCTTTAAGCGTAAGTTTCATGAAAACTTTGGTGAAAGCATCTACCAGTGGATGTTGAAGCAGAAATCGAATCACATTCTACAAACTCTGAAAGAGGAGAACGTAACAATTGCAGATGTAGTAGAAATGTATGAATTCTCATCAGCATCGCATTTTAACCGATTCTGCAAAAAGCAGTTTGGAGAAACACCTGCTGCACTTAGATCTAGATTGCGAAATCAGGTTGTAAAGGTAGAATAGCTTACTACTACTTATGGAGTTTTACCACTCTGTTGTTAATATTTTGAATATATGCTAGTTGGCAAGAAACCTGCAATTTTACTTTGGTTTATTTCGGTTGGCACTTGTTTAGCCGTAAGTAGCTTTTCGTGGGATGATGGTCGGCGTATATCCACATTTACACCATCCCCAATACCGGTAGTAATACAGGGCGATGAAGCAAGAAGAAATTACTTTATTGCCCACTACTGGGACACCTACGACTTTACAGGGCAGAAACAGTATGATAGAGTAGAAGTCGAAAAAGCATTTGCAGCATATGCTGCTTTAATAAACGAAATGCCATATGATGAGGCTTCGGTAGCACTTGTGGGTACAATGCATTTGGCAGCATCCGACACATCGGGTCGTTTGCTTTTCATGAAGTGGTGCGAAAAGTATTTTTACGAACCTGGGTCGCCTATTAGAAACGAAGAGCTCTTTGTTTCAGTGCTTGACGATTGGTTGGTAATGAGCAGCGAAGAAGATCCGATCTACGCTAGGTACGAGCAACTTGCGCGCCAATGCAAAAGGAATAGAGTTGGGTATAACGCCACCAACTTTAGCTTCGAGTTGCAAAATGGTAAAAGCGTTGCTTTAAACGACTTTGCTTCTCCTTTCGTGCTGGTGCTATTCTACGATCCCGAGTGTGAAACATGTCAGGCTTTTATCGGCAGTTTACGAGAATCGGTTATTGTTGACGACCTAGTAAGTAAGCAGAAGCTTGCGGTGATAACCGTATGTGTAGAAGGAGACCAGCAGCAATGGCTAAAAGTATATCCAAAACTTAAATCGTGCTGGATAAATGGGATTGACAGGGAGCAAAAAATAAGGAAGAAGAGCCTTTACGATTTGCGAGCACTACCAACAGCCTACCTTCTAGATCGAAGTAAGCAGGTGATACTAAAGGACGCCACATTCGAAAGGCTTACCAGCTACTTAGAACAGCAAAGGAGTAGGTAGGGCCAAGAGAAAAATACAAATGCCACACTTAGGAATAAAGAGCTGGGATAGGATACTACAAATCCTTTTCCAGCTCTTTGATTTTTTCTTCGAGCATAGAAATATGGGTCTTATACGTGCTAATTAGCGCTTTATGACTACTAATTATAGCAGCAACAGACGCCTTGGTAATGTTTTGGGATATGGACTTGCCCAGTACAGAGCTGCCATCACCAACAACAGAGTTGTACATATCACCTTCGCCAGTTATCAGCCAACGTGCATTAAGCTCGGGGAAGGATTTTAGTATCTTCTCTATGCTTTCCGATTTTAGCTGACCTCCACTTTTTTTGGCTTTCCCTATAAGCCCATTACTTAGCTTGGTTAACGAGCAGAACTTATGCTCGTTTAAGCCCTTAGCGTCCATAAAATGGGCAAGCCGATCAATTATAGAGATGAACATAGTTTAAAATAAGTTAAAATATAGAACGCATTCTAAATTTTATTTTGAAAATTAGAATGCATTCTATATTTTTAAGGGTTCGTTTTATTTATATGCGAATATAGTGCAAAAATGGCTTGAAATTCAAGTTGCACTAGGCTTATAGCTACATTTTGTGAGGTTGTGGGATCTAGGAGTGGGTCAGCTTTTGGGGTAAATATCAGATTGTTGAGTTGATAAAGTACAGTTTTGGTTGTTTTTGGAAATCGTTTTTGAAAATTTTATCCCAGAAAGGTTGGTTTACGTTTCCTGCAAATAAGCATAATTACTATTATTGTATGCATTAAATTAATCTTATTATATGGATGATAAGAAAAATGGATCTCGGCGTAAATCTTTAGACCAGCTCGAATGTAAAGGCATTGAGTTTATCAAAGAAGGAGAACTTGTTGAGTACAGCACGAATGGCACTAGGGAGTTGGTTGTTTGTTTAGATGGTGAGTTAATTTGCACCTTCAAAGGGTGTGGTACATTTTCTATTCCAGCAAAAGTACTAGGAGGAATACCTTGCTTTACTAACGTATTTATAAAAAATAATAGCTCGAAACCCGCAATAAGAATTAAGATTAAAACTGGTGTTGAGGATGAGGGGAATGCTATTGTAGCTTTTGCAGAGATATTAATGGGGTACCAAAAAGACGTTAGCAAGAATAGGTTTGTGGAGGTACTGCCAAATGTTGCGCTGTTTTTTGATCAGCTTTTATTTTACTATGAATCAGGGAGAGTAGATAAGTATCTACTAGAGCTAAAGGGAATGGAGCTCGATTACCTGCTTGAGAATTACTACAGTACAGCGGATATCAATAAGATTTTATCGTATTAGATAGTACCAGCAGGCTCGTTTGAGAGTTTGCCACTATATAGCTAAAAAGGAAGAAATGAAAGGTGAGAGGGGATCTGCATTAGCAAGATCCCCTCTTTTATTTTACGTACACTACTGATTGTTAGACTTGTAGGCAAGGTTGCAAAGCTTGTAGAGCATTCTTGCACCAACATTTGCATCCCATTCGCCAGCTTCGCCTGGTGCAACTTCTACTAGATCGAATCCCACTATTGTCTTTCCACTCTCGGCAACTAGCTTAAGGAGGTAGATTGCCTCTTGGAAAGTTATACCACCAGGAACGGGAGTTCCTGTATTTGGGCAACAATCAGGAGTTAGCCCATCGATATCGAAGCTAACGTACACCTTGTTAGGAAGCTGTTCTATCATCTGCTCGCATTGATCATGCCAGCTCATTCCCTGAAACTTCTCTTCAGAAAGCTCAAAATCAGTAAATGGAACAATTTTAGGGTGGTTCATAGCGAAGCTAATCTCCTCCTCGCTAAAATCGCGAACGGCAACCTGCACTAGACGGTCAACCGCAGGGATTTTATCCAGCACATTATACATAATGGAAGCATGAGAGTAGGTAAAACCCTCATAGGCTACACGTAAATCGCAGTGAGCATCGATGTGCAAAATTCCAAGTCCTTCGTGCTTTTCTGAAAGCGCTTTAATTAGTCCAAATGGAACGCTATGCTCACCTCCAACTACTCCAACAATTTTGCCTTTTTCTATCCACTCCTTAGCGGTTAGGTAAACGTAGTCGTTAAGCTGTTCGGAGGCGCTGTTTATGGTGCTGAGGTTTTTAGTGATAGCAGGCGAATTTTCATCCTCACCATTTTCTAACCTTTCAATAACCTCCTCGGCAAGCTCTCTAAGTTCGGCCGACTTGCTACGCCATTCGTCGCTGATAGGAAGTGTGCCAATGCCTACCTTCCACGCATCTTTAACAAACGGATCATACAAATCGAGCTGAGGAGATGCATTTAAAATGGCCTCTGGCCCATCAGCAGTTCCAGGAGCATACGAAGTTGTTACATCCCAAGGAACAGAAAGTAGTACAACATTCGATTCTTCGGGCGGATAGGGAAGTGCGAAGTAGTTACCGTTGGGCTGACCAACGCCGTTGGGGTTAAACTCCATATAGATTAAAGCTCGTTAAGCATGCGTTTTACATAGTTTGGAAGCGCAAAAGCAGCACGGTGAATGTCTGCATTATAGTAGTTTAGCAGATGGTTGTTGCCAAATCTTTCAGCACAAGCATTCTCTACCATCGAAACATCTACATCGCCTTTTACTGCAAGCTGGAAGCTCCATGTTCCAGAAGGGTATGTTGGGATATGGAAGAGAAGTGTCTTTACTTTGGTTGAGCCGAAGACCTCTTTAAGGCAAACGTTTAGATCAACAAAAGCGTGGCTGTTAAAGAGAGGAGATTCGGCTTGAGTAACGAGAATTCCTTCTGATTTTAGGGCACGTTGGCAGTTCTCGTAGAAGGCTTTAGAAAATAACCCTTCAGCAGGACCAACAGGATCAGAACCATCGACAATAATTAGGTCGTACGTTTCTGGAGCAGCTTCAGCAACGAATTTGATACCATCTCCAACAATAAGCTTTAGCTTAGGGTGGTTGAAGCTTCGAGAGATCTGAGGTAGAAACTCCTTTGATGCTTCAATTACATTAGCATCAATCTCTACCATTGTTACCTTTTCTATAGAAGAGTGACGTAGCACTTCGCGGATTGTTCCGCCATCGCCACCACCAATTACCAGTACATTTTTAATCTTACCATGCGATAGTATTGCGGGATGGCTTATCATTTCATGGTAGTGCGCCTCGTCTTTTTCGGTACACATTACCATATTATCGATGGTAAGAGCAGTGCCGTAGGCATAGGTGTCGATTATGCGAGTTCTTTGGTAATCAGATGTCTTGTCGTACAAAACTTCGCCAGTGTATCGTAGAGAGAGAGCCTGGTTGTCGTCTTTATCTGTAAACCACACGTTGCGATTAAAAGTGTCGGGATTGATGTGCTTTTTCGCCTCCTCACGGATATTGTTCATGTCAAAATCTACTCGTTGAAGAAGGTTAAGTGATCCCCTTTTCATTTCGAGCGCAGAGTAGTTGGTAGATTCGAACACCTTCTTTAAGTAATCGAAAGAGATCCATGGGTCAACAGAGTCTCCACAAGTAAAGAGGTCAACCGCAGCATAGCCATACTCTGGCCATGTGTGAATCGCTAAATGGCTTTCTTGTATAACCACTACTCCCGATACTCCGTAAGGAGAAAAGTGGTGAAAGGTGGAATTGATAACCGTTGCTCCTGCCTTTGAGGCAGCTTTAACCATTCCTTGCTCAATTACAAACACGTCGTTGAGGATTTCTGGGTTACATCCCATAAACTCAACCAAAATGTGCCTTCCTAGTGCTGACATTACGTGGGTTTATTTGTACAACATTCAATAATTCAGCAAAGATAGTTGGTTTGAGACTTTTTTCCAACCGCGTTATTCTTGTTTAGTTTTGAAGCATGTTAAATGTAGTTATGTGCAAAAAGGTGTTTTAAGGGCGTCTATTCTTTTTTTTGATTTAGCTTGCTGTTTTAGCTTCATTTGGCTGAATATTAGCTGCTTGTTAGCTTGCAATAACATCTTATTAACCCATTTGTGCATAGCGAATTCGTACTTTTGTTCTGTAAGCAAAATGTGTTGGATGCGAGCAAGGTTAGACCTTTTCTTTGCTTGCTTTGGATGAGAAGAGCTGCTTACATCTGAACCGTTTTGTAGAAATAGTAGTTTCTCAATTAAAAAATTTAGCAGTTTGTTAGAGAACGCTTCGATGAGATATCGGGGCGTTTTTTTTTAGGTCGGGTCAAGGTGATGGGAGACAAGTTGACGGGAGACAATGAGACGATTTTTGGGAAAAGGGCGAATGCGATTCGCCCGTACAAAGGGGGCATTGGCGGGATATTGCCGTAGTGGCGTATGGCATACGCCCAAATTGGACGAACGTGGGCATTGAAAAAGGGTGAATGCATTCGTCCGTACGGGGATTTGTTGCGAGCAGAAAAGAATTAACAAGTTGTTAGCTAGCTCTAACATCTCATTAACCCATATCGGCTTTTTTAGGTTGTATGTTTGTATTGTAAAACAAGCACTAGTAAGTGCTACAGTTTTCAGGTTTTTTGTTAGAAAATTAGGAATAGTTTTTTCATAGATTTTAGGTGATTGGTTAGACACAGATAGCCCCGATGTGAATCGGGGCTATTTGTTTTATATTGGTTATGGGGTGTTTGGTTTATCAAGGGGATTTGATTTTGTTTGCTGGGGATTGTGTTTATGGATCAATTCATAATTCGGGTGGGGGTAAAATTAGTTGGGGTGTAATTTCAGTGATGAGTGATTGGGAATAGGTAGTCGTATATCGTGTGTCTTATTCTTCTCGGCTATCTAGCCTAACTGTAGGTACATAAGCTTCCTGTCGTTACTTTTTTGTGGTCAAAAAAGTAACCAAAAAACCCTTTGTACGAATTAACTTGCTCGTTCGCGCCAGCGCCCTACCGCTCCACGCTGCGCTGCTGCTGGCGGCGGCACGGTTCACAGCTCGGTTGCTAGCAGATGCTCCCTCGCGCAGACAGAATTCGTACGGTCTGGTGTGGCTTCGCCACGGTGCTTACGGGGGTAGGGGTGCGCTACTTATGGGCGTTGTATGCCGCTGGTAGGGTGGTGGGGAATTGTAAGTCGTAAAAGCAGCCAAGGGTTTAACTCGGTGTAAATCTGAGCCTTTGTGTCCCTGTGCTCATTTTTTCGGTATAAGTATGATTCCCTGTCGTTACTTTTTTGTGGTCAAAAAAGTAACCAAAAAACCCTTTGTACGAA
>Ga0209464_10000350_pt1 | contig 14918 bp, 11 predicted proteins | sample DOMMetBare1Fresh_2_FD_187473 | JGI IMG/M metagenome (GOLD analysis project Ga0209464, IMG submission 187473) | Wetland sediment microbial communities from St. Louis River estuary, USA, under dissolved organic matter induced mercury methylation -... | ecosystem: Environmental > Aquatic >...
GGATAGTCGTAGATCTCGAAGGACATGTTTACTACGTTGCCGACTCTCCCACCTCTAAAAAAGTTAAACGGGCAAAATCTAAGCACAAGAGACATCCCGAGCGTGGAATCCTACCTCCCCTTCCTGCTCCAGTAAGGCTTGTTCGCCGTGCATCTCCACGTCTTCGTCAACAGGAAACCAGCACGCTGCTCTACTCTAGACGAATCCTTCCGATAAAAAGTAGGGAACGAACTTAGGCTTAAATGATTAGCATGTAGCATCCAATACTAAAAGCCAGCACAGGTAGAATTAAATTCTGCTCGGGGTTGACTTTTGCGATCTTAACCCACCTTGCGCTCCTAGCTGAATCAGACTTATTTACATAACGATAGAATTTCAGACGCACACACCTCCTGTAAAAACCGTCGTATAGTGTTAAATATCAATACAAAATCAACAACTACGCAACAACATTTGTTTTAAATTTATGTGTGTCATAAAAACCAAGAAAACTATGAGAAAAAAATTATTTCTAGCAGTATTAGCTATTGCCGCATTAACCGCGTGCTCAGACCTGCCAAAGGATGATGGATCCGACACCTCGGCAGCCTACACAAGAAAAGACTCCAACACTAGCTACATGCCTAATCAGCTGTTGGTGAAGTTTAAGCAGGGGTCAACTCTTAAATCTCGCATTGCACTCCTCGACGAGTATGGTGCTACCCAAATTGAGCTAATCAAAACTCCATCCATGCTTAAGTCTGGTAGCAGCGAAGGCATCTACCTATACAGCATCAAGGGTGATGTACTTGAGGCTGCTGCTAAGCTTTCAGAAGCAGTTGAGATTGAATACGCTGAACCTAACTTTATCTACACTACAGAAGCGACCTCTAACGATCCATACTTCACAAACGGAACTCTTTGGGGTATGTGCGGAGACGCTTCGTCTCCTGCAAATGCCTATGGCAGCCAGGCAGCCGAAGCATGGGCACTTAACCACACTGGCTCGGGTACTGTTTACGTAGGTATCATCGACGAGGGATACATGTACTCCCATACCGACCTAGCGGCAAATGCGGGCGTAAATCCTGGCGAAATTGCTAACAACGGCATAGACGATGACGCCAATGGTTACAAAGATGATATTTACGGCTGGGACTTTGCAGGTGGCAACAACACCATCTTCGATGGAACAAGCGACGATCATGGTACTCACGTTGCTGGAACTATTGGTGCTGTTGGTGGTAATACTGCTGGTGTTGCTGGTGTTTGCTGGAATGTTAAGCTCATAGGATGCAAGTTCTTAGGAGCTAGCGGTGGCACTACTGCAAATGCAATTAAGGCAATTGATTATCTTGTTGATTTAAAGACTAGGCATAACATTAACCTTGTTGCAATCAACAACTCTTGGGGTGGTGGCGGATTCTCGCAGGCGTTGAAGGATGCTATTGAAAGGGCAAACTCTGCAGGAATTCTATTTATGGTTGCTGCTGGCAATGGTGGTAGCGACGGGATTGGCGATAACAACGATGTTACTCCCAGCTATCCTGCTAGCTACGATTGTACAAATATTATTGCGGTTGCTTCTATCACCTCAACAGGTGCTCGATCTTCATTCTCTAACTATGGTGCTACTTCTGTTGATATAGGAGCGCCTGGTTCAAACATCTATTCGTGCATTCCTAAATCTGGGGGTAAGTCGGGATATGGCTATATGAGCGGAACCTCCATGGCTACTCCTCATGTAACTGGGGCTGCAGCTCTTTATGCATCAACCCATCCAGGTGCAAGTATGGCTACTATAAAAAACGCTATCCTTTCTTCTGCAGTTCCTACAGCATCGCTTAGCGGTAAATGTACTACTGGCGGCAGACTGAATGTAAGCGGATTCTAGCAAAACACTACTTTCCCTCGAATCAAAATAGGGGTTGTCTATCAATATAGGCAACCCTTTTCTTTTTTACATTGAAACTAACGAGGCTTACCAAACTCCTGAGTCCAGTAGGCGCCATCGCGAGCCACCCCCATCTCTGTAAACATCGAGCTCATTATGTTTTTACAATGACCTTCGCTTGCGAGCCAAGCATCTACAACTGCTTTTTCAGAGGTGTACCCCATTGCAATATTTTCGCCCCATGCCAACCAAACATAGCCCAATCGTGTTATTCTATCGCCTGCAGATGAGCCATCGCTTCCGGTGTGACTGAAATAGCCCTTCTGGTTCATGTCCTTCGAATGAGCTAAAGCAGCTTGTTCGAGCGTACTATTCCATACCAACGCTTTGACAGGGGGCATATAGGTTGACCCGCAGTTGCAACCCGATGTTCTTGCTGCATTAACCAGCTGAAGTAACGTCTCCTTGCTTGTTGTTGCCGTTGTTGAGCCTGTTGACGGAGGAGTCTGCGTTCCAGATGTGCCTGTAGTGCTGCCCACCTGCACTGGGGCATCTTCATCCTTTGTACACCCTACGGTAATGCCTACTAACATAATTCCGATAAGGGCAATTGAATACCTTTTCATTGGTGTAAGATTCTAATTTATAGAAATATCCCCACCTCACACAATTCGAATGCCCAAAGATATCTTTTACTTTAAAGCTGGTGCTCTATGTTAAGCCTTTTTATGGCTTATTGTTACTCTATAAAGTACAATAAGCTAAATCACCTCTTTGTGCATAAAAAAATCCCACAGGAGACCTTCTCGGATTCCTGTGGGAAAGGACGGACTATAAACCTAAAGCTGACCTATTTAGGATTAATCTTATATCAACAGTAGTAGTTCGCGATACTTAGGTAATGGCCATTGCTCATCATCGATAAGAGTTTCGAGCTTGTCAACATGGTAGCGAATCTCTTCGAAGAAAGGTAGAACTTTGTGGTAGTAATGCTCGGCCTTAGCTTCTAGGTCTTCGGTATTGTTGGCAACCTTACGCTCCTCAATCATCTCATGAACCTTGTTTCTAATTACCATAACATGGTCTGATAACATTTTCAAAGTTTCGATCTGTGGACTTGAGTATAGCTTACAGTCATCTCCAAAAATTTCCTTCATACCCCTAAGATTTTCTATGAGGGTATTTTGATACTTAATTGCAGTTGGAATAATGTGGTTTATTGCCATATCGCCAAGCAATCTCGATTCGATCTGAATCTTCTTAGCAAGTGCTTCAAGACGCACATCATAACGTGCATGAATTTCTGGTACATTAAGCACACCAAACTCCTCGAAAAGCGCAACAGACTTTGGATCCAAGAACGCCTTGAATGCAACTAGCAAATCAGGAATGCTTGCAAGACCTCTACGATTAGCCTCTTCTACCCACTCCTTGCTGTAGCCATTACCTTCAAAACGAACATTCTTTGTTTCTACAATTATTTGACGTAGAACCTGAAGAATTGCTTCGTCCTTCTTTATTCCTTTTTTCTCAATAAGCACATCTACTTCGTCTTTAAACCTAACAAGTTGCTGCGCAACAGCGGCATTAAGAACTATAAGTGGCGAAGCGGTATTGCTCGATGAACCAACTGCGCGGAACTCGAAACGATTACCTGTAAATGCAAAAGGAGACGTTCTATTTCTGTCTGTATTGTCAAGAAGAATGTCTGGAATTCGTCCAATATCTAGCTTGATCTCTGTTTTTTCGTCTGGAGTTAGCTTCTTATCAGAAATGCGCTCCTCAATTTGATCTAGGATATTTGACAGGGTAGAACCCAAGAAAACCGACATAATTGAAGGAGGAGCTTCGTTTCCTCCTAAACGATGAGAGTTCGAGAAGCTAGCAATGCTGCTTAGCAGTAGTGGAGCGTGCTCTTGTACTGCCTTTAGCGTATTAATTAGGAAAGTTAAGAACTGAATGTTTGTTTTAGGAGTCTTGCCTGGAGATAGAAGGTTGGTGCCATTATCGGTCATCATCGACCAGTTAGCATGCTTTCCTGAACCATTAATCCCTTTAAATGGCTTTTCATGGAATAAAACGCGAAGCTTATGACGGCGAGCAATACGGTGCATAAGCGTCATCAATAGCAGGTTATGATCTACTGCAAGATTAGCCTCTTCGAACATTGGCGCACACTCGTACTGGTTCGGTGCAACCTCATTATGTCTGGTCTTTAATGGTATTCCTAGACGGTAAGATTCAACCTCGAAGTCTTCCATAAACGCTTTCACACGGTTTGGAATCGACCCAAAATAGTGATCTTCTAGCTGCTGATCTTTGGCAGAGATATTCCCCATAAGAGTCCTTCCAGACACCATAAGGTCAGGACGAGCCAAGAATAACCCTTCGTCAACAAGGAAGTACTCTTGCTCCCATCCTAAGGTTACAATTACCTTTTTTGTATCCTTATCAAAGTACTGGCATACCTCTGTTGCTGCTTTGTCAAGAGCATTAAGCGATTTAATGTGTGGCGTCTTAAAATCTAGCGCTTCACCGGTGTAAGCAACAAAAATTGTTGGAATACATAGCGTACCTTCCAATACAAATGCTGGAGACGAAGGATCCCAAGCAGTGTATCCACGAGCCTCAAAAGTGTTACGCAACCCTCCGTTTGGAAAGCTCGACGCATCTGGTTCTTGTTGAACAAGCATAGAGCCCTTAAAAGCTTCAAACGAACCTCCATTTCTTAGCGGTTCGAAGAATGAATCATGCTTTTCAGCTGTCGAATCATTTAGTGGCTGAAACCAGTGTGCATAGTGAGTTGCACCTCTATCCATTGCCCATGCCTTCATTCCAGCTGCAATTTGATCTGCCACTTTGCGATCTATTCTTCTCCCCTCTTCAATAGCACTTACGACTGCATCGTATGCTTCTGGAGATAGGTATTGGCGCATCTTAGCGCGATCGAATACATTTTCGCTGAAATACTTTGAGATGTTCTCGCTACTCGGAGAAAATCGCTCAGCTTTCTTGTTCACAAGTTCTGATAATGCTCTAAATCGAAGAGTTGCCATAGTGTAATTTTTAAATCCTTCGCCCAAAAATACATATTTTTTATTCCATCCCACAAATCAAGCCCCCTTTTTTAAATATTTAGCACTTTTTACACATATACCCCAGTTTTAAAAACACCCAAAACACACGTAACGCCTACTTTTTAAACAAACACCCCCATTCTGAATATTTTTATGCGCATTTGTAATACAATGTTTATATGCTGTTATTCAGAATGTTACAAATAAGACAAAATAATACTGTAATGAACTTTAGCCAATACAGCTTAAGTGCTAAGCTAAAATCGAAAAATACATTTCTAATTAACACCCTCCTGTTTTTAAGGCATCATCCTGCCTAGATAATGCTGCTTTTTTGAAAAGAAACTCCGTAAACAAGCCCCCCTCACTCTAAGCTAGCTCTAATCCGTCCTATTCGGATCTTCCTGTTCACATAACAAGCTCCATCATAAGTTGCACTTTGTTTGTGCACGTGCCTTAACAAACCTTCAACCTCATCCCCGCGCAGATATATCAAATTGACATACTGAATATTAACTCATACCTATTCTCCTCAATCTCTTACATAAAAATCGTTCAAAAGTGTAAAAAAGAAGGATGGTTCAACTCTAAAAAAACGACATTCAATAACACAATTTTTCCTTTTAACCTTAAAATGTCTAAAATAAACGGATGCACCAAAGTCCATTTAAGCGAACAAAGCAGGCCAATCTCCCGAATGTGTTTTATAACATCAACCCAGCACATGCCACACAAAATGCTATTTATCTGCTACATACAAAAACCAGAACAACGCATCGGCGTAACCTTTTGCATTTTTAGTTCTTTTTTTACTCAATAAAGTCGTTTTTTCAAACTAAATCATATCTTTGCACTAATTAAGATCATGAAAAGTTATTTGGCTGTTGGTCATATATATTTAAGTTTAGGTAGCAAAACCTTTCAAACCTCAAACTTTCTTATAGCTAAACCTTAACCGAAAAAAAGCGACCGCGGAGTAGCGGACGCTTTTTTGCTTTTTATAGGTATTCAATTTGCTGAAAATCTTAATTCTTTACATATCTTAGGATGCTTTTTTGAAGAAATCTTCACATAAATGGTAAAACGTCTTTTATTCCTAGCAAGCTTCTTAATATCAACATCTTTAGGGTACAGCCAAAGCCTAAAGAACACTACTGTAAGCCTCATTACCTTTTCGCCTGGAGCCGAGCTATACTCGCTTTTTGGGCATAGCGCAATCAGAATAAACAATCCATTAACTGGCGACGATAGGGTTTACAATTTTGGCACCTTTGATTTCGGCACCCCAAACTTTGGGCTAAAGTTTACATCCGGACGACTCGATTATATGCTTGCAGTAAATTCGTACAGCGAAGTTTACCAAAACTACCTGTGGGAGCAGCGCGAAATGTCCGAACAAATTCTTAATCTTGACAATGCTCAAAAAGCAAAGATTATTGAGCTTCTTGAAACAAACTACCTACCCGAAAATCGGTTCTACCGATACGATTTTTTAAATGACAACTGTGCAACCCGCTTAAGAGACATTATTGAGAAGGCTACTGGTGATAGTAGCTTGTTTAGCCGTGCCCAAACAAGCTACTCGAAGCTAACCTACCGTCAGCTGCTCCGCCAGTTTTTAACCGACTATCCTTGGGTTGACCTGGGGATAGACCTTGCAATTGGCCTCCCTGGGGATAAGGTTACCAATAATCGCGAAAAGATGTTCCTACCTGAGTATCTTCGACAGGTTGTTGCTGTTTCGAAGCTCAGCAATGGGGAAAAGCTTGTTTCAGAAAGCAGGCCTCTTCTAACTGACATTCGTGAAAAGTTTGATTCTATTAATTTCCTTACACCGCTCTCTATTTTCTTCGCCCTACTTACGCTATCTCTGCTAGGTTTTTCTTCGAGACAGTTTTCGAGAGCTTTTGCTGGCTTATTTTACTTTGCGCTTGGATTGCTAGGCATTATCCTGACGCTTACCACTTTTGCAACAGACCATGCTGCAATGAAAAGCAATCTCAACCTTCTTTGGGCTCTGCCATTTCATATTGTAATGTTCCGTGCAGCGGCCAAAAGAAGCATCAGCAAATTTGCTAGATACTACTTTATTGGAACAGGAATTATAGCCCTTTATTTACTTGCTAGCTGGGGTCGATTCCCTCAGGAATTTAATAAGGCTATTATTCCTATATTAATAGCAATCGTAGTTACTTCGGTACAGATTTGCTTTCACAGGTATAGCCCTGTGATTGCGAAGCAAACAAAAAAAGAAAAGAAGGCTTCTTCGGTTTAGCTGTTGGCGAATACAATCGAGCTAAAAGAAGTTCATACATAACATCGTTAGAGATATGAAAAGAATAATTGCTGGAATATTGGTGATCCTTGCTGCAAACCAAGTTTTTGGGCAGCAGATCAAACGGGTGGCAGAAGCCAATGCTCTTTTTGAAGCAGGCGCATATAACGAGGTTATAAAAAACCTCCGTAAGGACGATCTTATACTAGCAGTTCCGAAATCGGAACGTGGAGAGATATTTTTTAAAATAGCAGAATCCTACAGGCTGATTGGCCAATACAAGCAGGCCGAAATATTCTACGATAAGGCCTTAGAAAAGGAGTACAAAACCCCTGAGTTTTACTTGGGCTATGCAAAGGTGCTTCTAATAAATGAAAATTACGAGAAAGCAAAAACCTACTTCGAAGAGCTAAAGAAGCTCAGACCAAACAGTCCGGATGCCGAAATTGGCTTAAAAAGCATAGAGTTTGCGCAAAAACAGAAGCAAAACCCCACCAGCTACGTTGTAGAGCCTCTTTCCTTTATAAACGGAAAAACAAATGACTTTGCTCCTTCGGCCATCTCTAGCGACACAAAAAAGCTATTCTTTTCGTCATCCCGTTCTTCATCTACAGGAATAGGAATCCATGGCGCCACGGGCGAAGAATTCTCCGACATCTTTGTGAGCGAGCTTGATAAGAGAGAAAAATGGGTAGAGCCAAAACCTCTTGCTGGAATTAACTCCGAAATGGAAGAAGCAACCTGCTCCTTTAGCCAGGATGGTTCAGAGATTTTTTTCTCGAAAGCAAGAATTGTTAAGCATAAAAAGATGGGATGCGAAATCTATGTGGCAAAAAAAGAGGGCGAACGATACGGCACTCCTGCGCTAGTTCCTATTGCGGACGATACCACAATAGCTACCCACCCAAGCCTATCTGCTGATGGCAAAACCTTATACTTTGCTGCCAATCTTAAAGGTGGTTCGGGAGGAATTGACATTTGGAAAATAACCAGAGATGGCGATAAGGGCGAATGGAGCAAGCCCCAAAACTTAGGTGCTGAAATCAACACTTCTGGGAATGAAGTTTTCCCATACATCCATGCTGATGGAACACTTTACTTCTCTTCGAGTAACAGGATTGGAATGGGCGGACTAGATATCTACAAAGCTACACCCAAAGGTAATGGCTGGGTTGTCGAGAATATGGGATTCCCTGTAAACTCTTCGTCTGATGACTTTGGGATTACATTTCTCCCAAATAAAGAGACTGGTTACTTAGCATCTCGAAGACCTGGAGGCAAGGGCGGCGATGATATATATATGTTCCATCTGCCTCCTATTGCAATCAACATCTCGGGAGGAGTGCACGATTCTAAAAGCAAAAAGCCTGTCGAAGGAACGATTGTAAAGCTTCTTGGCAACGACGGTTCCACCGTAAATACGCAAACTGGAGTTGATGGTTCGTTTAAATTTATGATGAAACCGAATACCGACTACATCCTTGTTGCTACAAAAAAGGGGTATCTCAACGGAAAGTACAAAGTTAACACCTACGACATTAAAGGCGATAAGGAGTTTAAAACAAAAATTGAAATGACCTCGTACGAGAAGCCTGTTGAGGTTCCTAATATATTCTATGATTTTAACAGATGGGAGCTGAAGCCTGAATCGAAGGCAGCCCTTGATCTTCTTATAGAAACATTGAACGACAACCCATCGATAATCATCGAATTAGGTAGCCACACCGACAGCAGAGGAGGAATGGAATACAACTATAAGCTCTCGCAAAATAGGGCACAAGCAGCTGTCGATTATTTAATAGAGAAAGGCATTCCGACAGCTCGACTTAGGGCAAAAGGCTACGCTTCTTCTACCCCAAAAATGGTTGATGAAGCAATTGCCAAACAGTACCCTTTCCTAACAGCAGGATCTACCCTCAACGAGGAGACTATCAACAAGCTCGATTCGGAACAAAAAAGGGACATTGCCCATCAGCTTAACCGAAGAACTGAATTTAGGGTAATCTCTTCAACTTATCTACCGAAGGAAGATTAAGCGACGATTTGCTTTCAGAATGCAGCCATTCTCCAAAATAGCAATGGGCATGCGTAGTGAAAGAATTAAAAGCAAAAGGCTAGCAAGGAAATCTTGCGAGCCTTTTGCTATAATATGCGATACGCTACTTTACAGGCTTATAGTACCTCATTACCTCTGGCATTGCAGCTCTTATCTTATCTATTCTGGCAGCCTCGGCAGGGTGTGTTGATAAAAATTGTGGCGGACGGCCTCCCTTGCTTGAAGAGGCCATTCTCTCCCAAAATGCAATTGCTGTTTCGGGATTATAACCAGCCATAGCCATAAAAATAAGTCCCATCTTGTCGGCCTCCAGCTCATGGTTTCTACTGTAGGGAAGTATCACGCCAACCTGCGCCCCAATAGGGTAAAGCGTTTCGAATGCTTTTTGAGTTTCAGGCGATCTTCCGCTCAGAAGAATAGACCCAACCTGTCCCCCTAAGTTAAGAGCCATTGCCTGAGACATACGCTCGCCACTATGATTGGCAATTGCGTGCGCTATTTCGTGTCCCATAACAACAGCAATCCCATTGTCATCTTTACAAATAGGTATGATCCCCGTGTAAAAGGCAACTTTTCCCCCTGGCATACACCATGCATTTACAATGGTATCGTTCTCTATCAGGTTAAACTCCCATACAAAACCTTCAACCTGCGCACTCAACCCATTTTGCGACATGTACTGCTCTACTGCTTTCTGAATTCGAAGCCCTACCCTCTTAATTCTGTCAACCTGTGCTTTGTTAGTTGACAACTTTGATTGCGATAATGTTTGCTTGTAGTTCTGCTCACCCAAAGACACCATCTCGCCGCTCGACACCAACGACAGCTGGCGCCTCCCTGTAACAGGCACTGTGGAGCATGCTGTAAAGATAAGTACAGCCACTAACCCTTGTAAGATAACGTTTCTCATACGTCCATTTTTTGTTTATTTACTTACCCTATCGGCAAATTACCTCGTCATGTTGGTTAATCTTAATACTTAAGCTATTCTACTTCGTCACCAACAAACACAAATATAAGCCATCTAGGACAATACTGCTAGTACGGTATAAAGGTCAATTTGCAATTCTGTAAAACAAGGCTAACAACAAAAAGGAAAATAACAAAACAAAAAAACCTATGAAACAGTAAAGTTTCATAGGTTTTTTAAGTTGAAATTTCAAATAAAGTGGTGCCACCAGGAATCGAACCGGGGACACAAGGATTTTCAGTCCTTTGCTCTACCAACTGAGCTATGGCACCTTATTCTCTTTCTATTTTTATCAAAACAAAAGCGCAACTCTCGCTGCGCTTTGATGGTGGTGCCACCAGGAATCGAACCGGGGACACAAGGATTTTCAGTCCTTTGCTCTACCAACTGAGCTATGGCACCATCGTTAGTAACGCCTTATTTCAAAGACGTTGCAAAGGTACTTCAAATTTCCAATTCTGCAATACACCTCTTCTTATTTTTTTCCCAGCAACACAGTTTTAAATCTTATCTGCTGAAAATCAACGTGCTTATTTTCTAAAAAAATAGCGTAAAAACATCAATATCCCCATTCAAACCATCAATTCAGGATAAGATTGCTAAATTTGCCCAAATTTTAGCTATGAACGTGGAGATATTCCAACTTCCTAACGGGATCAGATTCATTCATCAGTACAACAAGTCGGCCGTTGCTCATTGTGGTCTAATCATAAACACTGGCACTAGAGACGAGCTAGAAAAGGAGCATGGACTTGCTCACTTTATCGAGCATGTTATATTTAAAGGAACCAAAAAACGAAAAACGTTCCACATCAACTCTCGCCTCGAAGATGTTGGTGGAGAGCTTAACGCATACACATCTAAAGAAGAAACGGCTATCCACGCAACCGTTTTAAAGGGCGATTTCGAGAAGGCTGTTGAGCTTATTGCCGATATTGTGTTTAGCTCAACATTTCCAGAGAAGGAGATAGAAAAGGAGAAGGAGGTTATCTACGATGAGATAAACTCTTACAAGGATAGCCCTGCCGATCTTATCTTTGACGATTTCGAAGACTTGCTATTTTCAGGCTCTTCGTTAGGCCATAATATCCTGGGCACCAAACAACAGCTTAAAAGGTTCAACAGGGAAGATATTTTGTCGTTTATCTCTAGGACGTACAATACCAACCAAATGGTATTTTCTAGTATTGGCAAGATTAAGCCAGAGAAAGCTCTTGCAATTGTTAGCAAATACTTCTCGTCAATCCCCGAAAATCCTCGCAGCTACGAGCGCACCCAAATCCTTCCCTATACTCCATTTAGCAAAACGGTGTCAAAAAAAACTTTTCAGGCCCACTCTGTAATTGGCAAGAGAGGCTTTGCCTTCTCCGATAGTAAAAGGATTCCGCTGCTCCTCCTCACCAACATACTTGGTGGCCCTGCTGCCAATTCGCGCTTAAATCTTTCCATTCGCGAAAAGCACGGGCTTACCTACAATGTCGAATCGTCGTACACCCCCTACTCTGATACCGGACTGTTTACCATATATTTTGGGACAGACAAGGCCAACTTCGAAAGGTGTAATGACCTTGTATTCGAAGAAGTAAACAGGCTTAAGGTTCAGAGAATGGGTTTAATGCAGCTTCATCGTGCTAAGAAACAAGTACTAGGGCAGCTCGCCATTTCGAGCGAAAGCAACGAGCAGGCAATGCTAATCAACGGTAAAAGCGTGCTTGTTTATAACTCAATCGACAGCATGGAAGCTATCGCTGCAAAAATCAACAGCATCTCTTCTGACATTATACTTGACATTGCCAACGAAATTTTTGAAGAAGGCACCCTATCTACCTTAACATACCTGTAAAATGCTTGCTAAAGATTTATTAATAGAACGTTACATTCTAGACCACACATCACCCGAAGATCCTATCCTTTCCGAATTAAACAGGCGCACTCACCTTCAAGTTCTACAACCACGAATGGTTTCTGGACATCTTCAGGGTGTAATTCTAGAGATGATTGGGCATATGATTAAACCAAAGAATGTACTCGAAATCGGGACATTTACGGGCTACTCCGCTATATGCCTAGCCAAAAGCCTCCAAAAGGACGGAACCATTCACACCTTCGAGATTAACGATGAGCTGGAAGAGATTGCCGCTGAATTTATAGAACGGAGCGGGTACAGAGATCAAATCGTCCAGCATATTGGGTCTGCGCTAGACCACGCTCCCAACCTTGGCATCTATTTCGACCTGATTTTTATCGATGGGGATAAAAGGGAGTACCCTGAGTACTACCTTATGGCTAAAAAGCTCATCAAGCCTGGTGGCTTTATTTTGGCTGATAATGTTCTATGGGATGGGAAAGTGGTAGAAACTCCGACCCCCAAGGATGACTACACCCAAAAGATACTTCAATTCAACCAAATGGTACAGAATGATCCTGATGTACAAAATGTTATCCTTCCTTTTAGGGACGGTATGACCTTAATAAAAATGCTGTAATTAAACATATTGTCTACTTTTCTGTTTTTCTTTCGTTTAGAAAAAGTATGGGAGCATTTTCGATTAAGGATATTGAGCAAATTAGCGGAATCAAAGCACACACCATTCGCATTTGGGAAAAGCGATATGGTATTCTTGCGCCATGCAGAAGCGAAACTAACATCAGACAGTACACCGATAACGACTTAAGAAAAATACTAAACATTGCAACTCTCAATAAAAATGGTCGTAAAATTTCTCGACTAGCGAAGCTTTCTGATGATGAGCTGTATGCTGAAACCTACGAATTTCTTGCAAACCAATCCGACTTCAGCAACATTATCGACTCTCTTATTTTGTATATGCTAGATTACGATGAGGCAAGGTATAGGCAAAGTCTTGATAAGCACATCGCAAATTATGGGTTCGAACTAACGCTTAAGGATATCATATTCCCATTTTTGATGAGAGTTGGATTAAGATGGCAAACAGGCATCCTAGACCCTTCCCACGAACATTTTGCCACATCAATAATAAGAGAGTACATTTTTTCTGAAATTAAAGCGCTTCCTGTACCATCAAGCAATGCCAACCCTGTAGTTTTTTTCCTTCCCGAAAACGAGTATCACGATATTACACTACTCTCCTACCTCTACGTTACTAAAAAGTCGGGAATTGCAACGTTAAACCTAGGGCAGTCAATTCCTCTTGAGTACTTAGTCGGCACCGTAAAAAGCATTAACGCTAAAGCCCTATTTACCTCCATCACAACCACAAGCATGTCCGAGAGTGTTGAGCACTTTGTTGAAGAATTGGCGACATTGTTCCCCGATAGCATTATCTTTATTTCCTGCCGACATATTACTTCTTCGGCGCTGGCTATGTATCCCAACATGCATTTAATCACCTCCTACCACGATTATCTCCATAAAATTGAGTCTTGTTAGCTTTTATTAGCTTAAAAATAATGATTTGACTTTCAGCTCGTTCGTAAATTGACTCTAATAGGTTCTAAAATTATTTTTATTTAGAATTAATTTAGATTTAAGAGGGCGATCATTGACTTTCAGGGTATTGCTATTGTTGGTATTTAGACTAATTCTTAAAAACAAGGGGAATAACCCTTGCCAATTTGGGAATGTTTAAAAGGCGAAGTATATTTGTTAAACAGTTATCTTGATTTAGTTTAAATAAACATAAAACCTACATCCATGACTGCAGCTGAATTTAGTACCCAATTGCTCAACTTAGAGCCAAGTCTAGAACGCTTCGCGTACAGCCTCACTGCAAACAGAGAGGATGCAAAGGACTTACTTCAGGAAACATTTCTGAAGGCATTGACTTATAGAGACAAGTTTGAGGAGAATACTAATCTTAAAGCTTGGACCTTTACGATTATGAAGAATACCTTCATAAACAACTATCGCAAAAACTTAAAGCAGAATACTACTTTTGACACAAGCGACAACCAATACTTGATGAATAGCAAGCCAGACCAGATCAATCCGGAGGCTGAATTTTCGCATAGTGAAATTAGCAAGAAGGTTGATATGCTTGAAGACGAGTTCCGCATCCCATTCCAGATGCACAATTCTGGGTTTCAGTATAAAGAAATTGCTGAGATGCTAAATCTCAAAATAGGCACAGTTAAAAGTAGAATTTTCTTTTCGAGACAGAAGTTGATGAGTTCTCTTAAGGATTTTGAGTTTAAGTACTAGCCCATAATACAAAAAGCGAACTTTAAAAGTTCGCTTTTTTTGTTGCTATAGCAGTACTCTATCTAGCATCCACACAGAAAAACAGCATCGTAGGAGCTTTCCTCCTCCGCATCAACAACGAGCCTAACTAGATACTTATATCCAGCGCCTCCTGCCAAAGTTGTAGTCTCTCCTTTGAACTCATAATCAATACATTGCCTATCACAAAGTTCTCCAAAATAGCTAAAAGCATCTCTAAAATTATCGAAATGCGAGTTCAAAAAAGAAAGGTCGGGAACGCTTTCTTTTACCTTGCTTATTAAAACATGGAAAGGTGCCATATTACATCAGTTCTAGTCAACTCTTGCTTATTTCCGAAGGCAATGTATAAAATTTAAGAATCGGGTATTCTCCTATTTTCTGTTTTTGAACATTCCACATTTGTTAATGTGTGTTGCACAAATTCGAAATTAGGAAACCATTTATCCCCAAAATGCTCTTGCGT
>Ga0209464_10000351_pt1 | contig 14892 bp, 19 predicted proteins | sample DOMMetBare1Fresh_2_FD_187473 | JGI IMG/M metagenome (GOLD analysis project Ga0209464, IMG submission 187473) | Wetland sediment microbial communities from St. Louis River estuary, USA, under dissolved organic matter induced mercury methylation -... | ecosystem: Environmental > Aquatic >...
TGGTAGTGGGCAGGGGCAAAGCACCAGCGCGCGGGAGGTCCGGTTGAAGACAGAAGAGCAGAAGAAGGCGGACGGGCTTTTAGAGGAAGCAATTGATGCCTCACTGAGAGCCTATTCCCCTGAAGGTGAGGATAGAACCTTCCTCACCACAGACTTTGTGGTGGTCTGCGCCGGGGTCCATTTCGACTCTGACGGTGATCAGATAACGGCGTACGATATCCTATATCGAAATGGTTCGGTGCCGCATTATCGTTCCATGGGATTGCTGACTTGGGCACTCGCTAGCCTGAAGACAAGCTGTACAGATCATGACTGAAAGGATCTAGATTGATCCCCTGTCAGATGGTACGAACGGAACGCTGCAGTACCCGGGTATAATTCCGGAACCAAGCGAAGGGCAGGGGCGATGTCCCAAAGTTATCCATTGCTTCCATCAGCGGCCAGGACCACGACAACTTCGAGCTCTGCACGCGGCTCGGGCGGGAACTCGAGAGCCCACTTCCTAGTCAATGTTACCGCTGGCGATGCTGGATTCTCGGTAGTCCCATCTGTAGAGGCGTACGATGATGGTACTGCTGCATGGTATCCGGTGCTGCCGGGGAACGCCATCACTACGACAGGGATGAATGTTCTGAAGGTCGGCGTTGGATTCGTGCCGATCGCTGGAGCGGTAGCTTCGGATGTGCTACCGTCGTCGTTCCGGGTGACGATGACTCCGGCAGATGCCAAGTCGATCACCTATTCTGTCGGTGTCAAGGTCTATCCGTAAGGGGTTGGCATGGGCAATAGTTACAACACGATGGATGTCAATCCATTTGAGATGCTGAACTTCCCGTCTGTCGGGGACGAAGTCATCCCAAGGACCAGCGCAACCGTTGGTGGCACCCAGACCACTGCTGTGGCCAGGTTCTCATTCTTCACGGCTCGGCGTACTTTCCTGGCGAGGAGCCTATCGGCCTGCACCTCTACCACCGCTGCTGGGGCCACCCCGACACTGGCAAAAATGGGCATTTTCTCTGTGGCAGCCAACGGTAACGGTACCAGGATCGGTGTTACAGGGAATGATGTAACACTATTCTCTGTGGCTTCTACTGTGTTCAATAGGAACCTCCTGGCACCTGCCCAGATCGTGGCAGGCCAGCGGTACGCATTCTGCATTATGCTGTACACCACAGCAGCCGCTCCCACAGTTCTGGGGAGTTCTTTCGGGCAGCTTGGAGCGCAGGAGCCCCGGTTGTCTGGATATCTAAGCGCTCAGGCGGACATCCCGGGGTCATTCAACGAGGCTGACCTACAGGTCACCCAATCCACATTAACTTCCTGGGGGAGGATTCTTCCGTGACCAAGGTTCTCAACGAGGAACTTTCGACGAAGTCGTACAATCATTACGACATCTATGATGACGAAGGTAACTACGTCGGATACAACCAGGAGCCTGTCGGGGTTCCGGAAGACTGAACGGGGAGAATCAGATGCCTGCCGTTGATGTCTATTCGACAGCCGTACAGATGAAGGGTTCCTCTGCGCCATCCCATGCGGTCACCGAATTGGACAGACGTAGGTGTCTGGCCTACTACCTGTACGAGAACCTATACCGCAACAGCTTCGAGGCGTTTGCGGGGAGCCTGCGGGACACTGCCGGAGAGGAACTGTCCCGCAGGCTAGTGCCGGTGGCCCGGAAGGTTATTGAGGCTACTAACCGATACCTCGCTGCGAATCCGCATTTTTCACTTCCCGCCCAGCCGGCCGGAGGGACCAATCCGACCGAGGAGCAGGCGGCTGCTGCGGTTGCAGCTCTGAACTCGTTATGGGAGCGTGAGGAGGTCCTGGCCAAGCTTCTATCGTTGAAGCGTTGGACACTCACCCGTGGTGATGGTATCTGGCACTTGACTGCAGACATGTCCAAGCCGCCAGGCTCCAGGCTGAGCATATCGGAACTCACCCCGGATGCGTACTTCCCCATCCACGACCCACTCAACTCCGAGCGAGTGATCGGATGCTACCTGGTCAATATCGTCGATGTTGACGACCAGACCCAGGTAGCTATGCGGATGGAGTACCGACGCATCCTGACGCCAGAGGACTCGGCGAACTATAGCAGCCCGATCGGTACTGTGTGGCAGCGGTTGTCGTTCTGGGAGCCTGACGGTTGGGACGACCGCGCTGAGCATGGCCTTTCCGAGGAGGACCTGGCTCCTGCTGCAGCAGCCCCCTCCTGGGCGGGCAGCCCCTCTATGGCTGCAATCCTGCAGGGTACCACGCTACCGGCTCGCATAACCTCGATTCCTGTGTACCACTTCCGCAATCAGCGTGAGGGTGCAGGAGCATTCGGAGTGAGCGAGTTGCAGGGGATGGAGACCCTGCTGGCCGGAATCACTCAAGTGGCCACCGACGAGGACATCTCGGTAGTGCTGCAGGGTATCGGTGTATACTGGACAGACTCTGGAAAGCCCACCGACGAATCTGGCCAGGAAGTCGACTGGGAGATCAGCCCGGCAACAATTCTCGAGTTGGAAGCCGGAAAGAAGATCGGTAGGCTCCAGGGGGCCACTGACATCACATCTCTGCTGCAGCACAGGACGATGCTGGAGGGCGGAGTTCAGGACGGTACCGGAACCCCGTCGGTGGCGTTCGGTAGCGTCGACCAGGCACCGGAAAGTGGTGTAGCGCTAGAGATCAGGTTCGCTCCGATAGTCTCGAAGAACCGGGAGAAGGAGCTCGAGCTCAGCTCTCGGCTGAATCATCTCGTCTATGACCTGCTTAATGGTTGGTTCCCAGAGTTCGAGCAGCTAGACTTCTCGGGTGTTCTGGTTCATGTGGACTTCGACGACGCCCTGCCGATTGACCGGGCAGCGGTATTCTCCGAGATCATGGAGATGGTGAAGAACAAGATCCTGTCGGCTTCATATGCCCGTAGGCTGTTGAACGAACGTCTGGGGTACCAAATCCCCGAAGAGGTCGGAACGGAGCTCCTGGACGAGCAGGCAGCCGTTCTCGACATGACAGGGACAAGGCTCGATGAGGCGATGCCCGGTGACGGCGAGCCGGCCTGACGAGAGGTGGCGGTATGCCAACGAATGCGGCTGCCGCCGCAGAGGCAGTAGACTGGCTTGGAGGGTACGCCAAGATCCAGAGGTTGTCTGATCGTCAGATCATAGGGCTGCTGAAGGACTCCTTGCGACAGGTCAATGAGACCATCAACAGGTTGCATCTCAGAAGAGGCGTTGGGGACGCTGTTCGGTTGGGGCAGTTGAAGATCCTCAAGAAGGAGATGCTGCTCAACCAAGCTTCTCTATTCAAGAAGGCCGGAGATGTTATTCGGCAGCGTAGGCTGGAGGCCGCTTCCCGGGCGGTGCAGCTTTCCGGCATGATGGACCAGGTGGTGTTCGCCTCAGTTGGGCATGGCCAGTTGGGGACAGAACTAGCCAGGTCGATGCAGGTTGCTAGCCAGCGTACATTAGACGCTGCTCTAGCCCGGATGGGTTCCTCCTCGATCCCGCTCAGCCAGCAGGTATACAGAACCTCGGTAGCGACCGGATCTGTACTGCAGCGTCGGATCAACTCTGCCCTGGCCCGGGGGCTGTCTGCTAGGGAGTTCGCGTCCGAGGTCGTTGATTGGGCCTCTCCGAATACCCCTGGAGGGGCTCGGTACGCGGCCATGAGGTTGGCCCGTACAGAGATCAACAATGCCTACCATGCAATGGCTGCTATGTCGATGGCCGAGAAGCCTTGGGTGGTCGGAGCGAGATGGAACCTATCCAGCTCTCATCCAAAGGCTGATGATTGCGATAAGTACGCCAAGGATAACCATGCCGGGTTGGGGCCTGGGGTTTTCAAGAAAGAGGATGTTCCGAGGAAGCCGCATCCGCACTGTTTGTGCTATATAACGGGTGTTCTGGAAGATGACGAACTGTTCCTAGACCGCCTCGGGGGCGGGCAGTACGACAAGTACCTGAAGGAAAGAATGGTTGGGAATTCCGATGGATTGCGATTGCTAGGAGAAGTATCCGCTAGGGCAATAGTTGCAACTGCTGAGGGTACATCTCGTAGTGGTGGGAATGCTCATGATGGAGCAGCGTAGTAGCAATCAACCCGGTTACCCTTCTCGGTAGAGAGCAGCTATACTGATGGGAGTGAGGCAATGCCTGAAGACCTGAGTTCCGGAGTCCAGAGTGGTTCCGAAGCTGGCCAGGGTGCCGGCGAGACAGGTGAGGGCGATGGTGTCCAGAGCGGCACTGATTCGAATTCCGGAACGGGGCAAGACCAGTCTGCCCGGCAGGGGCAGGAACGGTCACCAGAGCGTGACCAGGAACTGGAGACAGTTCGGAACCGAATGCGAGCTGCAGACCAGCGAGCCAGCAAGCTGGAAGCAGAACTCCGCCAGCTGAAGGACAAGGATCTCCCGGAAGCAGATAAGATCAAGCGCGACGTGGAGGACCTCACCCAGCAGAATAAGCAGCTGGTCGAAGACCTCCGTAAGGCACGGATCGACAACGCCTTCCTCAAGGACAACACCCACGAATGGCACGACCCAAGCTCTGCGCTCCGGATGGCTGATCTTTCGACCATCGTCATCGACGAGGACGGAAAGGTCACCGGCCTGAAGGAGGTGCTGAATCGACTGGCCAAGGACAACCCCTGGATGGTACGTCCGAAGAGCCCCTCGGAAGGCGACGGCAAGGGGGCTGATGGCCAGCAGGGGAATGGAAGTGCAGGAGCTACAGCACCACCGATGAACAGTGGTACCGGTACTGGGAAGCCCCCTACGGCTGGGCTTCAGCGTCGGTTCCCGATGCTAGGTACCAGGCCAGTTCGTCCTCGTTAGTCAGCAATTCATAGCGGGACAGATTCCGACGACTCACCTATGAAGGAGGTTTGGTGTCACGTTTTGACAAGTACGATCCGTACAGTGGCGGTTTCCGCGCGAAGCTGGAAGCCGCAATCACTGCGCCTGAGGTCGGTGTAGTTCAGGCAATCTCGATCAATGCCAGCGGCAAGGTGGTCGTCGGCGGGGCAACGCTCAACCTGATCCGTGGTATTATCTGCCCGGTTCAGACGATGGCTGCCGGCGATGTCATCGACGTGATGACTGGCGGGGAGATCGTGGATTGCCTCACTACTGCCGGACCGGCGTTCTCGGCTGGGGCTGTGGTCTACGCCCACACCGCTGGCACGCTTGATGGGGTGGCCACTGCAGGCCTGGCCGTGGGACAGATGATCGAGGCGACTAGGATGGTCGTCCGCATCGGGCTGGGGGCCATGTCGGCTGCGGTAGCGAATACCGCCCCGACGCTGGCGCTCAACGATCTCGCCGACGTCAATACTGCTGGTGTTGCCGATGGCCAGCAGCTGACCTACGTTGCTGCTGCCGCTGCGGGCGACAAGTGGCAGCCCGGCGCGAGTGGCGTGTAAGGGAGAGATGACAGATGCCCAAGGGATACAACACCTCAGCTGACATCCTCACCAAGACACGTGACGGGCAGGATCTCAATGCGCTATGGGCTACCTACGCCGAAGCGCTACGGGAATTCAATGCTGCCAGGCAGCCTCTGGTCGATCTCCTCTCTGGTGGTGTGGACACCATCATCGAGGATCTCGTTCAGGCCGGCACGAACCGGTTCGAGGAGGCCAGCGAGTTCGGCATCCCGACCAGCATTCGTACCCAGCCGACCGTCACTCAGCGTGCGTACCCCTTCAAGTGGTACGACCTGCGTGCGGCCTACACGTTCCAGTTCCTTTCGGGCGGGGCATCGGGAGTCTCTGCGAGCTCTGGCCAGCTGGACGCCATCATGCAGTCTGCGATGGAGGCTGACAACGCCTTGCTCTTCGAGCAGGTCATGAAGGCACTGTTCAACAGTGCTAACCGTACGGCAGCCATCAATGGTAGTGCCTACACGGTGACGGCGCTCTACAATGCGGACGGATCGTATATTCCCAGCTACAAGGGGAATAACTACGACGGTTCGACGCACACGCATTACCTGGCGTCGGGTGCAGCTTCGCTCGACAGTACCGACCTGATGGACGTTGCTGCGCATGTCGAGCACCACGGCCACACGAGGGCTGAGGGCTACAACGTCGTACTGCTGGTGAACCCGGCGGAGGCGGACGTCATCGCTAACTTCCGTCGCGGTGTAGTCAACAACAACGGCCAGACGTCGCTCTACGACTTCATTCCGACCAGCGGTAACAACTTCAGCCTCATGCTGCCCCCGGGGTATACCCTGGTTGGTGGTCTGGCGCCGACTTCGTTTGCCGGCCTGGAGGTCGCTGGTTCTTGGGGTCCTTACCTCGTGGTCAAGGACTACCAGATCCCGGCGGGCTGGGTGGTCGCTGCGGCCACCGCCGGAATGAATACCTCTATGAACATCATCGGTGTTCGGGAGCACTCCAACGCGGCACTTCGAGGCCTGGTCCTACGGCCGGGCAACAACAACTCTTACCCGCTCATCGACTCCTTCTTCGTTCGGGGCGTCGGTACTGGTGTTCGGCAGCGTGGAGCCGCAGCGATCATGAAGGTGACCGCTGCAGCGTATACGGTTCCGACCACGATGGCCTGGTAAGGAGACGACGTGGCACGGGAGATTCCTACCAACCAGCCGCTATCCCCGGAGGACCGGGAGTACCTGGTGGCTCGGTGCCGGCAGTCGAAGATCGAGCAGATCGACTCGCAGTTCCCGCCCTCGGGGAGTGGCGAATCTGCGGACGCAGTAAATGTTGAGGATGCAGAGTCGGAGTCGGAGGTCCCGGCTAAGATCTTCGCCCAGCCTGTCGATCAACCGCTGGAAGACAACTACGACTCGTGGTCAGTGGCTGATCTCAAGCGAGAGTGCAGCGCAAGGCATCTCGTGCAGGACGGCAAGAAGGCTGATCTCGTGATCCGGCTTCGGGAAGACGATCTGGAGACGGACGACCAGGAAGATTAAGGACAATTCCCGGTCGGGATCTCGAGGGGCTGCCCGGGGAGGAAGGAAGATCCTCCCCGGGTGCCCTGTAAGGGGGAAAGATGGCTACTGCTTCCGATATCGCCCGGTTGCGGGGATTCGTCGACGAGCCGACAGAGGAGAGCTGGACCGACGTCCAACTCGGAGACCTGATCGATAGTCTCGGCGGGACTGATGCAGCTGCATACGAGATCTGGACCAGGAAGGCAGCTTCTTACTCCACAGCTGTCGACATCACTGAGGCTGGATCATCGCGGAAGAACTCCGAGCTACACACGAACGCCCTGAGGATGGCCGGGCTATTCGAGGCTAGGTCCAGTTCAGAAACGGCCGGCTCTGGGCGGGTAGGGACCAGAGTTTCGAAAATCAGGAGGAGATAGTGTCTCCTTCCGAGCTTGCTATCAATCGCAAGAATACGAAGATATTCATAGATGCAAATCCGATCTTGATAGATCTTCGAATGAGAGATCGCCAGAGGGATGCTAACGGCCCATTGTGGGTTGACAGTGGTATTCGTTCTGTACAGACCTTTCGATTGATAGATCAGAGCTCCAATTCCCAACCGGTGCCGGGTACGATCCGGTCCTCTACCTCGGATGGTATCCAGCGTACGGTCCAGTTCGTGTTGCTAGGAGAGCACGATTCGGACATTGGGCTTTACGACTACTGGTTGGACCCATCGGGGATCCGCTGGGAGGTCATAGAATTGCTTCCGGACAACGGTTACGAGCGCAAGGCTCTGGTATCTAGATTCGGGGAGGTGTGATGTACGAGTGGAACTTCAGACCGCTAGAGCGAGGGATTGAGGATCTCAATCCGAAGATCGAAATGTACCTCACTGCCATCTTCGATCGTGCCGGTACGGCGGCAGAGGGTTGGATGAAGGAGAATGCTCCTTGGACCGACAGAACTTCGAATGCCAGGAATTCTTTGCGTGCCAAACCATCTAGGTCGGCAAGTTCCTGGTTCCTGGACTTGATGCACGGAATGCCTTATGGTGTCTGGCTCGAAGTCCGCTGGGCAGGAAAGTACAGCATTGTGAGGCCGGCTCTGGGTAGATTCTCGGCTTCCATTTTCAGACAGGTCGACGGAATGTTGGACAGGTTGCGATAATGGGAATCAGAGAGTTCGTATACCAGAAACTGCTAACCGATGAGCGTTACCTTGGGCTATTCGGTGGCTCAGCCGAGATGGCAGGATCGGCATTATACGCTTCTGGTGCACCGGACTCCCCGCCCGAGCGGCGGTTCGTCATCCTTTCCTGGCAGGAGTCATCTGCATTCTTCGGACTAGACTCTACTGCCAGGAAAGCAGACTTGTTGGTCTGGACATACGATCGAGACAATCGGTTCGATTGGATCGACGAAGCTTTGTTCCAGATAGAGGCGATCCTTCTTTCCTTTGCAGGATCCAAGAGTAGTTCTTGCAGCATTATCGGGATCAATTCTCTCGGTAGGGAGCCGGACACATTTGACGACTCCTACCAGGCATCAACCAAGAACTCTCGTTTCTCCATAGCATTCTCGGGGAGATGAGATGGATCTCCGGTGCAGCTCTAAGAAGCATGCGGTACTGACCAATGGCACAATAGAGGTACGTTGCAGGAGCATCTTCTGCGGGTATGAACCGGGTAAGGTAATACTGCATCAATTCGACGCTGGCTCTGGCGAGCTACTGTCGACGAAGGAATATAGGGACCCTAGCAACGAAAGGGGGCATTGATGGCACTGAACACCATTCCGCTTCCGTACGGCGTGCGGGATATCAAGCTGACCGCATTCACAGACGATACGTGTACTGCATATGCGGCATCCTCGGTGGACCTACCGAACTCCAGGACCCTGTCCTTCACGGAGACCGAGGACTTCTCGCAGCTTCGTGGTGACGATCGAGTTGTAGCCAGCCATGGCAACGGAGCGATGGTCGAGTGGGAGCTGGAGGGTGGCGGTATTTCTCTGGAAGCCGTCAAGACCATGTACGGTGGTACGCTCGCGACGACCGGAGTGGCTCCGAACCAGGTGAAGAAGCTCACCAAGCTGGTTACTGATCAGAGGCCCTACTTCAAGATCGAAGGACAGGCCATCTCTGATTCTGGTGGCGACTTCCATATCGTCATCTTCCGCGCTAAGGCCACCGACGACCTCAGCGGCGAGATGAAGGATGGTGAGTTCCTACTCACCGGTGCTTCCGGCGAGGGATACGCTTCGCTGGTGGCTGCAGACCTCAACAAGGTCTGGGACTTCGTCCAGAACGAGACTGCAACTTCGATCGCGTAGGGAGGCCCTCTCCGATATGACTGACATGACTTCTGCCGTTCAGGCCGGGGCACTCGCAGGGGTAGCCCCGACCTACACCCAGTGCACTGCGACGGATAAGTTCTTGGCCGTTAGTGGCGGTCGGTACATGCTGCACTACAAGAACGGCGCCACCCCGACCAGCACCCTGAAGATCACCGACCAGACCTCGGTCGCGCCAGCGAGCGCGAGTGGCGCTGGCGCCGGTTGGGCGGATGTCCAGGTGTCCGCTGCACTCGCCGGTGCTGCTGAGAGGGTGGTGTGGATCGACAACTCCACAAGATTCCGGGACTCTTCGGGATTCATCAACATGGCCCACACGACCCCGACGACGCTGACAGTGGCGATCTTCGGACCGTTCTAAGGCATACAGGCGAGGAGCACTAGGATGCCAGCCAAGTCCAGGAACAACAAGAAGAAGTATTCTTTCAATACCACCAAGGCTCCGATCGAGTTGGAATTGCCATCCTTCGATCCGGAGACTAATGAGCCTCGGGTTTGCCTTGCTCGCCGGCCCGGACCGCAGGGCCTGATCAAGGCCGGGCTGCTGGACTCGCTAGACACCCTGTCGGCCATTGCGTCAGGTGGGGATCACAAGCAGTCGGCCCTGAAGATCATGGAAGACCCCTCACAGCTTGCCAAGGCAACCAACCTGATTGATCGGGTGGTGGTGCACTGCGTGGTTGAGCCTGCAGTGCACATGTCCGGGGAGCAATGTCTAAGATGCAAGAAGCAGCATCTAGAGGATGACCCGGACTACGACGATCTGCTGTTCGCTGAGGACGTCGATCTGGAGGACAAGACATTTATCCTCCAGTGGGTGATGGGCGGTACCAGCGACCTGGAGACGTTTCGTCGGGAAACCAGCGAACTTATGGGCAGCGTGGCGGTTAGCCAAAGCGTACCGGACAAGACCAAGTGAGATATTCGGAATAGAGGAACAGCCTACAGCCTTCTACTTCGACCGGGCAGTCGCAACCTTTTCCTTGGCACTCGAGGCGGAGATCGACTCGATCAGGAATGCCAAGAAGAAGTCGGAGCGGCAGAAGGAGATGGCCATTAGGATGTTGCTGGCGAGGCGCCTAGGCGAGCAGCAATCGTTCAGGAGTGCGAAGTAGGGAAGGTGCCCGGTGAGCTATTCCCTCGGGACCGCCTCGGGGCGGATCCGCATCGATTATGACAGTCGTGGAGTTGCACAAGCCAGAGACGATCTCGGAAGGTTCGTTGCCTCCAACAATAAGACCAAGGAGAGCCTGAACGACACTGCCCGGGCAGCAGGTATAACCTCAATTGCTATCGGTGTTGGATTCGCATATGCTGCAAAGAAAGCCATCGAGTTCGAGAAGCAAATCTCGGCAATCGGGGCGGTCTCAGGGGCTACCAAGCAGGATCTAGAACTACTGAGGAAGAAGGCCCTGCAGCTTGGGTCGGACACCTCCTTCTCGGCGACCGAAGCAGCTATGGCGATGGAGGAGCTCGCCAAGGCTGGGATCGGAGTATCAGACATCCTGAATGGGGCTGCAGATGCGGCGGTCGCACTTGCAGCTGCGGGTGGGGTAACCCTTCCAGAGGCTGCCACGCTGGCAGCTGACGCTATGTCCTCCTTCGGGCTCCGCGCTCAGGATATGATGAAGGTCGTTGACCTAATCGCAGGTGCAGCGAATGCTTCATCCATCGATGTCAGTCAGTTCGGGCTCGCCCTAAAGGCTGTTGGTGCAGTGGCCCACCTTGCTGGGATATCATTCGCAGATACTGCGACTGCTATCGCTCTCATGGGCAAGATGGGAATCAAGGGTTCCGACGCCGGCACGTCGCTCAAGACGATGCTGATGAATCTCAACCCGACGACCTCCAAGCAGATCACCTTAATGCGAGAGCTCGGGATCATCACTGGGGATGGTGCTAACAAATTCTTCGACGCTGCCGGCAAAGCGAAGTCCCTGGCTGACATCTCGCAGATCCTGAATGAGGCACTGAAGGACCAAACTCAACAACAGCGGTTGGCCACGCTGGAGATCCTGTTCGGATCAGATGCTATTCGTGCTGCAGCTATTCTTTCCGACCAGGGGGCTGCAGGGTTCAACAACATGGCTAATGCCATGGGCAAGGTATCAGCGGCTGATGTAGCCAAGACTCGACTCGATAATGTTTCGGGAGCTATCGAGCAGTTTAAGGGCAGCGCCGAGACACTGGCGATAACCCTTGGTACGATGATGCTTCCGGCCATCAAGCGGGTCACTGAGTTCCTTACGAAGCTGACAAACTGGCTGAACAATCTAGATCCGAAGTGGCAGAAGCTAATCGGTTACGGATTGCTTGCCGGAATGGTTTTGTTTGCGCTAATAGCAGTCGTGGCTGCTATCGGTGCAGCGATCATCGGGCTTGGCGCATCAGTGGTTGGGCTAAAGATTGCAGCCATCGTTACTGCAATCGTGGTCGGTTTGGTAGCCCTTGGCGTTGCATTCAAGAAGGCCTGGGACTCCTCGACTGCATTCAGGTCTGCCATATCATCATTTATCGATGTTGCCAAGGAAGCCGCGACCAAGATAGGTTCTGCTCTTCGACCATTGTTTGACTATGTGGTTAAAGAGCTGCTCCCCGCCCTGAAAGAGGCATTCATCTCGGCATGGGCCAAGATGCAACCGGCGTTCGAGGCGATAGCGAGCTTCCTAGAGACCAGGGTACGTCCGGCATTCGATAAGCTTGCACCAGCCATCACTCGAATCATGCCGGTTGTAGTGACAGTGGCTAAGTTCCTGGGCGGGCTACTGGTCGGAGCGATCAAACTGATAGGTGCAGCGATCGGTTGGCTAGTACCGAAGTGGTTGCAGTTTGCTGGGCCGGTGTTCTCATTCGTGGTTACGGCAATTGTCGCTATCATTCGAACTGTAGCTTGGTTGGTGGATGCTTTCCGGACTGGCTTCAGTGCAGTGGTCGGGTTCGTATCAAGTGCCATATCCACCATCATTGCAGTTATCAGCTTCATCACAGCACCGGCCAGGGCTGTGTTCGGATTGCTGGTGACGATCATATCGACCGCGATATCAATCATCACGGCTGTGATAGCGATATGGATGGCATTCTTCAAGGCGACATTCAGTGCAATATGGTCATTCATAGGGCCACCTCTGGTCGCCACATTCGAGTTCCTGAAGTCGTTGTTCTCTACGGTATTCTCATTCCTGAAGGACCTTGTCTCGAATGCCTGGAGTGCTATCACTGGTTTCTTCTCTAGTGCCGGGGACAAAGTCAGCTCTATTGTAGGTAGTGTCTTTGGTTGGGTCGTAGGATTCGTTATGAGTTCTGTGGCCAAGATCGTGGCTGTGATCAATGGTATATCTGCAATCGTAGGAATGATCAGGTCATTCTTCAACCAACTTCGGGACGCCGCCTCTGGAGGGGTTGGATCCCTAGTCAGTTTCGTTTCTGGGATACCGGGCAAAGTTCTATCGGCCTTGGGTAATCTTGGGTCCCTGTTATATGGGGCTGGCAGGGATGTCATCCAGGGTCTGATCAACGGGATCTCGAACATGATCGGTTCGTTGATGGACAAGGCCAGGAGCGTGGCCAACTCTGTGAAGGACACTATCGCAGGAGCGCTCCACATAGGTTCTCCGAGCCGTGTTATGATGCAGATTGGTAAGTGGACTGTCCAGGGGCTCGCGCTCGGCATCGAGAAGGCCAATGGGCTCGTTCGTCGGGCTGCTAGTGCAACTCTTAGCGCAATTAGTAATGGGCTCGGAAGTGCCCCTGTCATGTACGCCACCTCTGGTGGTAGCTCAGCTACGAGCAACTTCAGCAATAGCTCCGGTGACGGAAGATCATCGAGAGGGTTCGGATATGACGGTAGTCCGCCTCCGAGTTCGCCGGGGATCCAGGTTAATCAGTCGTTCAATGTGCCGAACGCAATGGGTGAGGCAGACGTGGCCAACTATGCCGCTCGCAGACTAGTCAGTGCTCTCGATGGAGTCGGTGTGGGGGCGGGGAGGTAGTCATGTCCACCATCAGAGGCCACAAGGTCGTAGCTGGTGCCATCACATTTAACGAGGCAGTCTCGTACCCCTCTGGAGCACTCAAGTTCTGCATCGACCAGTTGGACGGCTGGGACGACACCGCTGAGCTAGAGTCACAGTCCTCCATGATCGGAGGCACTACGGATGGTGAGGAGGCAGGTAGCTTCTTCCCATTCCGTGCGCGGCACCTCCTCCTGGGCGGGTATGTGTATGCTGGAAGCGCTCTCGGTGCAGAGAGCCTGAAGGATGTCATCTACAGGGATGCCTTCTCCAGGAATGTAGATGTGGTGTTGACTAGATACGAGGCAGTCCCAAAATGGATGACAGTTAGGGTAAGCGACAAGAAAGAAGTGATGTGGCACAGGGACGGTTTCGGGTTCCGATTTACGGTCCCGTTGATGGCACCGGATCCGTTCAAATATGCACTGAACCCATTGACAGTTGGGCCTGTGGGGGTAGCAGGACTATCTACCGGGGGTCGAAGCTACCCTCGGACCTACCCATTAGAGTATTCGTCAGTGGATGGGGGTTCTCCGAACGCTGTATATATCAACAATACTGGGACCGCTGATACTAGTCCTGTAGTTACAATTAACGGGCCATTGGTATCTGGAGCCTGGAGATTGATCAATGAGACCAACGGCGGAGATATCAGGTTCGGCGTAGGTCTAGCAGTGGATGATACCTTGGTAATTGACTTCAAGCATGGGACTGCATATCTAAATGGATATCCAGTAACTGCTACGATCACTGGAGATTTCTGGAAGATCAATCCAGGGATCAACACAATCAGGCTGTATGCGGATTATGATCCGGCAGCATCGATGACAGTAGTTGCATATCCCGCCTGGGAGTGAGTGAGGGGATCGCAGTGGTGCTGCAAACCGCACCGGCATATATCAGCGCGGCTGGGTACCAACACCCCGCAGAGCTAGACAGGAACATCCTCAAGGGCCTGTTCCAGCGCTCTGGGCGGATCAGGTACGGTGATCTGGTCGTCACCCCAACGCTAGTCGCCCAGCAGTACTCTATCGCGTCTGGGGGAGCATTCTTACTCGGGGCGGAGTCTAATCAGCAAGGCGGATACTTCGCTTGGTCGAATACTGCAGAGCTCGGTAGCGTGAATGCCCCCTCGGCTAGTCCCAGGATTGATACCCTGTTGTTGAGGGTGATCGATAGTCAGTACGGATCAATATCTGGTCAGCCCCGGGCAGCTTGGGACTTGGTGGCTGGGACCCCAGCTGGCTCCCCGACTGCCCATCCAGACTCAGACTTCAACTCGGGAGGTCCGAACTACATTCCGGGTGCCTGGTGGCGAGTAGCGGACATTCGCGTCAATCCAGGGGATGGAGTGATTCCGTCAAACCAGATCACGAACAACCAAAGATATGTTCGTGTACCGGGTGGGACAGTAATTTGCACCTCTACCACTCGCCCGTCGGATCCAGTTGCAGGCGACAAAATCTACGAGACTGACACCAAGCTACAGTATCTTCACGATGGTTCTGGATGGGTGCTGGAGTCACAGTTCCGTAGGATTGACTGCAAGGAGCAGTCGGCTGACATTGGAGCCACCACTGCAGAGGTCTATCACTCCTCACTATCGATCACAGCTACGTTGATCCAGGGGCATCGATACCG
>Ga0209464_10000353_pt1 | contig 14866 bp, 7 predicted proteins | sample DOMMetBare1Fresh_2_FD_187473 | JGI IMG/M metagenome (GOLD analysis project Ga0209464, IMG submission 187473) | Wetland sediment microbial communities from St. Louis River estuary, USA, under dissolved organic matter induced mercury methylation -... | ecosystem: Environmental > Aquatic >...
TTTGCAGTTTGAGTTCGTAGTTGTACCAATTCGTAAAATCCTTACTGACCCACACCTGCGGAGTCCCCGAAGCCAGTTTGATGCCGTCGGTGGTGGCGTAGATGTAGTAGGTGTCGCCGAATTTTTTCACCGAGGGGTCGGCAAAGTAACCGGGGAGGAGGGGATTGCCTGTTTTATTTGTTGAAGGCTTACTCTTCGCATTGAGGGAACTCAATGTTCCGCCCAATAAGAGGCTTAAAGCCAGTAGCTTGATTTTATTCATATATTTAACTTCCAGATTATCATATTTACCTATTTCGTCCCTACCGGATAATTTGCAATTACGGTTGTCATATAGTTGACCCGGTTGGACAACCACTGATGTAAGTACAAAGTCTCCGTTTGAAAATTCTTGTCAATCGGCCAACGGGAGGCATTACGTGCCATAGCCCCGGCGATTGCGTCTCCATAATTTTGGGTAGTTTTCCAATACCCGGTCATGATTTTGTCTTTGATGGCCAGCCATCGGGTTTTGTATTCGCTGACAAATCTCTTGCTTTTAAACAAATCGGTAAAAAAAGAGGGAACGTTGTATCCTTTAGTGTGATTGACAGGATCAGTTCCCAGCACCAACTCCTTATAACTGCTAAAATAGTTATGTCCGGTGTACATCGTTGACCAGTCAAAATCAAAACCAGCATCGAAATCCCACAACGGCCCCATTGTCCAACGTCCGCCTTTATCTTTATAGAGGTAAATGCTGCGGGGTGCATCGACCTCTACATTGTAAACCAACTCCTGAATGAGCATATAGTCGATAAACGACTGAATATTGAATAATTTTTCTACTGCGTTGTAATCTGCATTTTTGATTGCCGTCTCCAGTTGGGCTAAATCACTTTTGATAGTCGAAAGTTTTGCGATCGAAGAGATATCCGGACTTTTCACGCAGACTGGCATTCCGTAAATCGACGACCAGAAGTTATCCACCGCATCGGGACTCAGTTCTGGGCCATCATCGGCATCAAGAGAAAGCAGCCACCCATCTTTTGCATCGATTGCAACACGATTACTGCCTTGTTCTACCTGCTCGGTCAACAAATATAGCCCGATGTAGTCGCCATTCAAAGTAACCTCAGCGTAGCGGGCATGGTTAGTGAATGGTATTCCCAGACCTTGTCCGATGGTAAATACAAATGTATTCATCAGATGAGTAGGGTCGCGGTAATTGGATAATAACACCCAATCTTTTTCCGATTTCAGTCCTAGTATTTCGGTTTTTTCATCCAGTTTTATCCGGTATGGTTTCTTCGGGTACCAAAGCCAACTTGAATTTCCTCGCCCCCGGATTTTCCCCTTGCCTGAATAGTTCCAGTTTAGAATATCCGACTTTACCGTAATTGAGCAATTGACATAATCATCCTTTGAATTCACCGAAGCCGAATTATTAGTAGAGATATTGATTTGAGCAACCTGAAAGCTGTCAACCTGAGTTGTTCCCGTCTTGTTGTCAGGTTCAATGGGTTCATTGGTTTTGGAACAACTAAAAAGGATTGCCACCCCAAATGTTACCAGAAGAATATATAATCTCATGCGTGATTAGTCTTTTTGTATTGGTGGCACATGAAGCCCGCACACCAATATGCTTGCTTCATGTGTTAACCTGTATTTAACTTGCTTTAGCGTTACTTTATCGTAACGTTAAAGACGAAAGTCGCCTGATACTGATTGCCGCCTTTGGTGTACACTAAAGCTTCCTTGACGATGTATTGGTCTCCCGCTTTACTTTTACCCGGGTATTGTCCGATGGTGAATTCCATCGTCCCTGGATTAAATTCAGTAAACAACTTGCTGTCATTGTCTTTTCCCCAACTGATTGCATTCCCCAGGCTACTAAACCAGAAACCGTATCCGTTGGCGGTCGTATTGTAATTGAGAGTTCCGTTTGACTCTACAGCAGCGAAGGCTATTTTACCCTCTTGCGGTGTTGCTTTAGCATTGAGCAGTGCGCCGGAAATGGCCGATGGTTGCATGACAAGTGCCTGTGCTACTTTGGCAATATCCCCGTTGCTGTTCAGATTCACCGTAGTGCCCGTATAGGCTGCGGCATCAGCTGCAAACGATACATTATAGGTCAATGTTAGATCCTTTGGCGTGTTGTTCGGATTGATCGTAATATTCCCCAGAATGTCGGTGTTGGTAAATTTTACCGTATAAGGCCACTGGTCATCAGTGCTTTCTTTCTCGTCCCAGGCGCAGGAGGTATAGGTAGAGGGAGCGCCTAAAACGACAAACCAAAGTTTTGCACATCCTACCGGAATGGTAAAGGCCACATCCGTAGATGTTTTACGGTTCATCTCGCCATAGACACGTTGACCGTTATTAAGCAAAGCGACGTACCCATAGCGCCATCCGGCACGAGTGAGCGAGCTGCTGTTGTATTTGGTTGTAGTCAACGTTTTTCCATCTTCTGAATATTGGCCGGGGTCACCTGATGCCAAGGGCGAGCCCGGAGTCAGGGCGGTAAAGTTAGTGGAGATAACGGTTCCGGCAGCAGGTACATTCAGTGGTATCACATTGTATCCGGTAGTACCCGGGCATTTAGCGTAAGCCACCTGATATGTTCCGTCTGTCTGTTGATAGAATTTGTAAGAATGCTTACCAATATAGTCCGTTCCGTTTGCACGGATAGCATTGAGATCCCAAGTGACAAATTTGGTCGCAGCATCGTACAATTCAGCATTCATCTGATCGACGGTCAATCCATTCAAACGCATATAAGTTTGTATTGGATCTTCGGGGCTTTTTGATTCCCTCCATATCTTGCCGATGAAATCGATACCATGCTTGTCTGCCCAGTAATAGTGAATGAAGTAGCTGGCATATCGTTGCCATTCGTGGCCGATGTGTCGGTGGTAGTTGTCGGTATAGACTCCAAAATTATACGAGTCGAAAGCTTGCGTCGGAAAAGATTGATAAGACTGCCACTGAGCGGTTTGTTCCCAGAAACCATTACCTCCGTTTCCTCCGTAACCGTAGCGGAATCCGCGTGTGAAGTCGTTTGGACAAGCCCCGGAAGCCAATAAATCGGAATAAACCTGGTATTGAAAACTGTGGCCTATTTCATGGGCAATGACAGAACCGACAGGCTTGCATGTGGCCGGATTGACCCACAAACATCCAATTATATTGTCGTATCCACCACCGTATGCAGCCCATTCGGTCTGATACAGCAGGTAGATCTGCATCTTGTATTTATCGAGGTTTGATTTCCCGCTTCCTACTTCTGCAAATTTCAACTTGTTGACATTCAGATCGTAAAATTCTTCAGCCTTTTTCAACATATCATCTACGTCAATACGCATTTCGGAAGATACGGTACTTGCATTAGGGTCGTTGCCGAAACCAGCTTCCCAAAACACAAAGAAGTGAGCGGATTGTTTGCTCCGTACAAACGACCACTTACTGTCGCTCCGAAGCATGTCCATGCTCTTTAATTCTTCTGCTTTGTAAAATTTATTGTAGTCCTTGATGTCCGATGGCTTGAGGATTACGACGGCAGATGAATCTTTTTTGGTTGTATCAGTATTGCCGGGGGCAACAATGTCATTTTCCGTTCCGCATCCGACTAAAGTCAGCGACGTGACTCCTACGAACGAAAAAGAAAGGAGGAAAGAAATGCATAAGCCGAGAAGTCCCGGCTTATGCAATGTTAAATATGATTTGTTCATCTTTCAATAATGTTGAATTATTGTACTTTGAAAGTGATATTGAATGTCACTGAACCACCGTTGTATGTGGCTATTAGTTTGGTATCTACAGTAGTACCTGTTACTGCATTGTCAGGATGATTAATGCCAGAGATAAACAATTCAGTTTCGGTGTGTCCGATGCTGCACATAACTACGCCTTTTGCCCACTCAATGGCAGTACCGTCTGCTTTCAACCAGTAGCCAGGAGTTTCACCTGTATATTTTGGTGCAGTTTCTGTTACAGCACCCTGATAGAGTTTCAACTCACCTGAAATAATGGCTTGGTGGATTTGATAGGTCGTCTTTTTAAATGCATCACGCAATAGCTCCTTGATGTCAACTTTTACACTCGCATTGTCGTTGCTGTAGGGCTTGGTTATTTCAATTGTTTTTTCAACGGCTTTAGGAGTGCCTGTCGGTGCCGTTTCCGGATCTTGATAAGCTTTGACATTGATCTTGACTTTCAGCATTACGATTTTATTATTGGCCAGCATGCCGTACTGGATCGTAACTGATTGACCTCCTTGTAGGTGTCCCGGGAACTGACCGATTCCGATTTTGTTTTCAGAGAAATCTCCATAAGAGGTATATACGCTGGCATTGTCTCCCCATGATCCCGCAAAACCGTTCATATCGAACCAGAAGCCAGTAGGAGGTGCTGAGTTTTCCTGATTATATGAACCATCCTCATTAACGGCGATAAACTTGACACCAGCCAGAGATGTTACTCCCAAATCTGATTTTGCCTGAGTTGCGTTAAACAGAAGTGAATCCATACTATAATCTTCACCGCTCTTGGCGATAACATCTATGGTTAGATCCTGAGTGCGTACTACCGGTGCGGTAATTTTAGCAGCAGCTTTTGCATTGATTGTAATGACTACGGCTACGCGTTTTTCGTTGTATTTCAAGCATTCGATGAACTTGAGTGTTTGTCCGTCTGTTAAATGAGCAGGATATTGTCCGATATTGAATTTACCCTCCTCTGTATTAAATTCCGCAAATACCATCGCTGTTTCCCCCCATTTGGTCACGTTGCCATTGGCGTCCCACCAGTGACCCCACGGTGAGTTTGTGTTGGCAGCAGTTCCGTTATCGGCGTGGGTAGAGCCTTCGATGGCAAAGCCTTTGATTTCCGGCGCTCCACTTTTACCTTCAATACCTGCTAAAAGCTCCTCTTTGGTAATGCCAAAGAGTTTAGCGATTCTATCAACATCAATAGCCAGAGCGGCTCCATCATACGATGTTTTGCTAATATTCACATCCAGAGAATATTCGAGGATCAGATTGGCATTAATATTAAGTCTTTGAGCTTCCTTGATGGAATCTTGCCGAGCCATTTCGGCTTTTTCCTGATCGGTCAGGAAGTGAAGGCTACTAAAGTCAATATTGTCTCCACAACTGGCAAGTCCTGTCATCAACAGTGACAGAAATGCGATATATAAATATATTTTCTTCATGGTTTAATTCTTGTTTTGGGGTGTCGAAAGAGATTGTCTGAAGTTTTTACATTCAGTGCACTTCTACAGTTGTTGAATGTAAACCTAACAGGATTTAAAACCTGTTAGGTTTGGCCTTTGGGACAATCTTATCCTGTATTTGATTAATTACTAATTTGAAGAGCTTGAATATCCGGTGTTCTGTTTTAGTGAGATATTCGCATCCAGAGCAGATTTAGGAATCGGGAAATAGTTCCAGTGAGTCTCAGTAGTAGCATCTTTGCAGAACCACGATTTACCATTGAAAACGTTACGTCCGTCTGTCATTTTGAAGCGGATCAAGTCCTGTCGACGGTGATGTTCGCCCACGAATTCCCATCCCAGATCATCGAGCAGACCACCCAATTGAATGTCAGCCCCCCCCTCGGTGGTTGTTTTATAAGAAGCAGGATCCCAGTTGGCAAATCCTTCACAGGTATATTCCCGGTGTCCGTAGTCATAGCGGCTGCCTCCTTTAAGTTGAGCAACGGTGCGCACTGCTTTGGCGGCAGAGCTGAAAGAACGTTTGCGAACCTCAGTAACCAGATCAGCAGCGACTTGCTCGTCACGACCGAGACGCAGCAGGCACTCGGCTTTGATAAACATGGCATCAGCCAATCGGAAGAAAGCAACGTCATCACCGGATGTACCTCCGTCACCGGCCACGATCTCATTTTTCACGAAACGATAACCTTCCTGCTGATAAGCACCCGGATTGTCGATAGAGTGTACTTTCAGGGAGTAGTTCAGTACGCCTTGTCCTGACCAGTCATCAGCAGAGAATGCAATCGGTTCACCGGATTGAGGAATGGTTTTGCCACTGGCATCTTTGGTTGCTAATCGTTGAACGCCTCCAGTCCAGGTATATCCCAGACGATTATCTCCGACTTCGTAGCTTTCGATAAATTGAGGTACGGCACAGCTTCCGTTCCAAGGAGAGCCATCGTAACCGTAAGCGGCAGCACCGGCACCTACCAGACATTTGTTCATAAGATAATTGTGAGATGCATTCTTTTTATCAAGTGGTAGTGCGAAAATCACTTCAGGAGAGCTTGTGATATCTTCCTTGAAATTGTCCTGATAATTGGTAGCCAGAGAATAACCTCCATTTGCAATAACTTCATTTACCTCAGCAAGGGCTTTTTCATAATACTGCGGATCGTTTTTACCGAAATAGGTATTGTAATTCAGGTAAAGTTTTGCCAATGCCATATTAGCCGCATAGCGGTTGGGATAACCGAATTTCTTTGCTGTGCCTAGATCGTCTTTGATGGCATTTAACTCGCTGACACAGAATTTGAAGATTGAATCGGCTTCTACCTGTTTCGGCAAATAGCCTTTAGGCTGGTTTTGAGTTGTTTCCAACGGAACATTGCGAAATGCATCAAGCAGAACGTAGTAATTCATCGCGCGCAGGAATCGCATTTGAGCCTGATTTTGCCCTGTTTTAGGCAATACGTCCAGGCATTTGTTGGTGTATCCGATGCCTACATAGGCGTAATACCACAGCCCGTCAATATGTCCCAGTGTGTAGTTCCAGCTGTGTTTGTGCATGTTGACATAAAGGTCGCCCCAGCCGATACCGATTCGTTTCGGGGTCATATAGGTGTCAGCACACTCTTCATTCAAGTCGAAATAGCCGTTCCATCCCCAATAAAGGAAGCGAAACTGGGCATAAGCTTCTCCCATCATCGATCCTACGACCCCGGGGTCATTGACATCAATAGTTTCGTCTGTAAGTACGTCGTAAACGGTTTCTTTCAGGTCGGTACAGGCACTGAATGTTAGAACCGAACTAACCGCAAGTCCTAAAATGGAATATTTTAAAAGTTTCATGATATTCGAGGTATTAGAAGTTTATAGAAAGTCCTACGGTATAAGAGCGGATAGTTGGGTATTTATCGCGGTCGTCAATACCAGGCGCTAAGAAATAATTTGACACTTCAGGGTCGAGGCCGGAATAGCCGGTAATGCAGAAAAGGTTCTGACCTGAAACGTAAAGGCGTGCATTGTTGATATACTTTTTCACAGAAGCTGAAAGAGGAATGGTATATCCCAATGTCGCACTTGACAATTTGATGAAATCTCCATCTTCAATGTAGTCACTCCAAACTCCCTGAGACATTGAGCTGGATAGTTTTACCATTTTTTGTTTGCCGGTTGTTTCGTCAATCACTGCAACTCCTGAGGCATCCACAGCGCCATACAAATTCGCTGCTGATTTCAGTCGATTATATGCGATAGAGTTGTTCTCGTAAAACGCACGTTGAACATTCAGAATCTGGAAACCGAATTGTCCTGTAAATTGCAGGCTCAGGTCAAATCCTTTGTAACGGAAAGTATTGTTCCATCCTGCATACACCTGTGGAAGACCGTTGCCCAAACGCTGGCGGTTAGGCTGTTCGTTGTATTTTGTGTCAAATTCTTTGGCTACCCAGCCACCATTACCATCTGAAACTTGTACCAATACAAAACCATCTTTACTAACACCTACTGACTTTAATCCCCAGAAATCACCCAAACGGTGGCCAACTTCCATACAGTGGGTCGGTACCGAAATAGGATCGCTTACTCCTCCTTCTTCTTTAAAGTTTTCAGTTTCGTATAAATCGTTTGACAGACTTAATAGTTTGTTTTCATTATGAGAAAGAGTCAATGTAGTGTTCCATTCGAAATCACGAGTCCTCACCGGAATAGCATTAATCATTACCTCGATACCATTGTTGCGCATTTGTCCAACGTTGGCCAGTGTAGATCCATACATATTTGGAGGAACTGGTACAGCATAATTATAGAGCAGATCAACGGTTTTCTTAGAGTAGAGATCAACAGATCCGCTTAAGCGGGAATTTAATACCGCCCAGTCTAATCCTAAGTTCCATTCACGCGTCTTTTCCCATTTCAAATCGGCATTTGGGTTTTGGGCAACCTTTAGAGAAGGTGTCCATACGCCATCCGTACTTAGGTGCTTGCCATAAGCATCATAGTCGAAGGTGGTCAATGAGAGGTAAGACTCGGAAGGAATTACCCCTGTGATACCATATCCTAAACGTACTTTGGCATTATTCAGCCAATTGAAGCTTTTCATGAACTTTTCGTTGCTCATTGTCCAGCCCAATGATGCCGATGGGAAAGTCCCCCATTTGTTATTAGCTCCGAATTTCGAAGAACCTTCGCGACGTACGCTTACCATGGCATTGTAACGATCATCATACCCGTAGCTGGCGCGACCGAAGAACCCGATCAGTTTGTTGTCGTTCTTGTAAGAACTCATGCTCGCCGAGTGATCTTTGTCGGTCAGATAGCTACCTTGTCCCAGGCTGTTGTACAGGTACGACTCTGATGGGAAGTTTGAGTTTCCGGCGTAGAATCCGTCATAAACGTTGTACAAGTGGCTGTAACCAACAAGTGCTGTAACACGACTTTTCTCAATCGAGAAATTATATTTTGATGTTAACTCCATGTTTTCGCTACGACCGTTGGATGAAGATTTTGTAGCTGTACCACGTATCTTGGTTTTAGCATGAGTTTCATCATCGATCGAGCTCTGTGAATAGAATTGACCGGTATAGTAATTTTCAGAAGTTGACTCATCCTTTTTCATGGATAACATCAGGTTGGTTTGCCAACCTTTGATGGGTTCGATAGTTACGTTACCGGTCAGGCGGGCGTAGCTTGAGCGGGTATCACCAATCAGTTCGTTCTGAATAGCAACCGGGTTGAAATACTGGAACCGGCCAAACTCTTCATAATACGATCCGTCTGTATTGTAAATCGGCGATGATGGATTGCGTATCAATGCCTGACGATAAACGTATGCGTTATTGTTGTTGGTATTTTTATGGGAACCATATAGCACATTTACGTTAAGCTTCAATATATCGTTCAATGCATATTGGTTTAAGTCAAGCTGGGCTTTCAGGTTACGGCTGTCGCTTTTGCGCATAATCCCTTCCTCATCCGTATAGGTGATGTTGGAAGAATAGGACGAGGTTTTAGATCCTCCCTCCAGACTTAACGAATGATTTTGTGTATATCCTGCTTTACGGGTAACAGCCTTCAACCAGTCGGTATCATATCCTCCATAAGGGAAGGTTGTCCGGGCGTAGATGATGTCATTGGTATTCATGAAATCGGCAGTTTTGTACCATTCTGACAAGGACGCATAATTTGTGTAGGTAACCCGGGATGGAGTATCACGTTTGCCTCCTTTAGTGGTAATCAAGATAACGCCATTGGCACCGCGGGTTCCATAAATGGCTGCCGCCGAGGCATCCTTCAATACATCAATAGACGAGATGTTCTCCGGAGCCACTGTTGTCAGCGAACCCTCTATTCCATCTATTAAAACGAGCGGCGATACATTTCCAATGAGAGTGGTAATACCACGGAGCATAATGCTGGAAGTGGCATTTGGGTCCCCCGATGATTTAACAATGCTCAAACCGGCAATTTTACCTTTTACCAATTCGGCAGCATCACCGATCTTACCTTTGATGAAGTCTTCCGATTTAACGCTGGCAACGGCGCTGGTCACATCTCCTTTTTTCTGGGTACCGTAACCGATCACCACCACCTCGTCAATGAGTTTGGTATTTTCTCTCAGTGTAACATTCAACGTCTGGGATTTGCTGACTACAATTTCCTGGGAAATATACCCCATAAAGGAAATGACAACCACTGATTTTGGACTGGCCTGAAGCTTAAATTTACCGTTGATGTCTGTAATCGTCCCGTTAGTGGTGCCTTTTACCACGATATTTACACCGGGCAGACTTTCTCCTTTGTCGCTGACAACCCTGCCTGTGATTGTCACTCCATTTTGTTGGCTTACAGTTACGGCTGCATTTTCCATGTTTCCGGGGGATGCCCACATCTGATTGATGCCGGCTCCGGAGGTCAGGAGAACACAGGCTGCAACTCTTAACAGGCTTTCACTGAGAAAGCCATTTGCGCTAAAATTTACTTTCATGTTTTTACTGATTTTGGAATTAAGGTGTTTGTTTCGATGAAATATCTTTGTTGCTGTTTTGTTGTCGAGTTATTAGTCGGTAGGCTTATTCTACATTCCAGGCTAACCCTCATGCACAGGTCTTGTAGAATATGCCTAACCCAACTATCTGGAAAAGATACTTATATAACTACCTATTGTTATCTTTAATTTACTTTCCACTCCAATACACCGCCGGAAACCCCTTTTTGCAGCTTGGCTATGATCTTCAGTCCGGTCGTTTTTACGGGGCTGAAATTGAGCGTGTTGTAGCAATCTTTCCGGGTCGTGTATTTATCTGATGGTTGTACCTCTTTCCATTCATTTCCCTCTTTGTAATAGAGTTTCCAACTTTCGGGCACCCGGAAATCTCCATCGTAGTGGTCAAGCTCGAGCCAGTACACCTGAACGCTGGATACAGTTTCTTCTTTTTCAAACTCATAGGCAATCGCTTCCGGGGTTCCCTTTTTCAACCACCAGTAATGATAAGGTTTGGAAATATCTGAAGAACTTTTAGGTTCCCATTGATCATTTACCCCCCAGGTCGATTCTTCGGGAGAAGGGATCAGCGGCGCATCATTTTGAATAGGAACTCTCATAACCACGGTTTGTGCTTTAGAAGCGATGGTTGGTTCCGGAGTTGGCTTTGCATAGGATGCGGAAGCCGGTATCCATACCGCCATTTCGTCGCTGCCGCGGTTATCCCAGGTAGAGTAGGGGATGGCCATGACGGAAACCTCTTTCTCTGTCATTTTATTGCTGCCGTCTTTGCTGACTTCGATAGCCGTTCCACTGAGTGTTCCCACACCGTTCAGCAAATCTTTCTGGAATTTGAATTCAAACTTTGCATTTTCAGGAATGTATTTGTTGAAAACGTGTTTGTCTCCCTGATCCCAACCTTCGAGGCAATATATGATCGGACCGCGCTCGATGGCCAGTTTTCCCTGATCGTCTTTTGCTTCGGAATTAGCCTGAATGCGGCGAACCGGCATCGGTAGCTTCAACTCAATCACATCGCCGCTTTTCCAGTTGCGGGAAATCGCTGCATATCCGTTTAGACTGGTAGAGGCGATTTTTTTGCCATTTACCAGGATTTCGTAGTTGGCTCCTGCTTTCTGGGTGAATTTGTAAAGGTCAGATGGGACCGGTTCGTCTTTTGCCCAACCCGGGATACGGAGTTTTATGGCAAAAATGCCCGGCTTCAAAGGTTTCACCGAAATCTTCACATTGCCGTCCCACGGATACTGGCTCGTTTGGCTCAGTTGTACGGTGTTGGTCGCGGTTTTAATTTTGCTGTTGCTTTGCACGTAAAGATTGACCAGGATATCATTGGCCTGAGTAGCATAAGCATAACCCGGAGCCGATGCTACGAAACGGGTGATATTTCCCGGGCAACAGGCACAACCAAACCACGGCTGGCGGTCGTGTTGTCCCATCGATTCCAATGGGTTATCATAGAAAAATTTATCCCCGCTTAACGATACCCCCGAGATCACTCCGTTGTACAGAGCGCGTTCGAGCACGTCAATGTATTTTGTATTGCCGGTAGCCAGGAACATGCGTTCATTCCAGTAGACATTGGCAATCGCAGCACAGGTCTCGCAATAAGCGGTCTGGTTGTTCAGTTCGTAATTCGGACCGAAACCTTCACCCTGCGCTCGGGAGCCTATTCCGCCGGTGATGAACATCTTCTTGCTCACCATATTTTCCCAGATCCGGGTCAGGGCATGGAAATATGCGTCATCATGGGTCAATGCAGCCACATCGGCAACTCCGGAATAAAGATAACCCGCTCTCACGGCATGCCCTTTAATCTCATCCTGTTTAAGAATGGGCATGTGATCCTGACTGTATTCGCTCAGGTGGTGGCCGTCGGTACCGCGACCGGTCTCCTCCACAAAATATTTTGCGAGATCCAGGTAGCGTTTGTTACCGGTCACTTTGTATAATTTAGCCAAAGCCATTTCCACGATCGGGTGGCCTGACGGACGGTGAATCTGACCAGCATTCGGACCGAATACTTTACAAATCAGATCCGCATTTTTGATGGCAATGTTGAGGAATGTTCTTTTGCCGGTCGCCTGATAGTGGGCTACAGCCGCTTCGTACATGTGGCCGCAGTTGTAAAGCTCGTGACTGTTGATCTTTTCCCAGCGGGCATTTCCCCACCAGCCCGAAAGACGGGTGCATTTATTGGTTACGCAGGTGGTCAGGTAGCCGTCCGGCTCCTGAGCCGCACCAATCAGGTTGATCACGCTGTCAAGGTAAGCATCCAGTTTCTTATCGTACTTAGCCGCTAAAGAATAGGAAGCACCTTCGATCACCTTGTAGGGGTCGGTATCGTCAAACGAGAAGTCGCCTTTGTGTTCGCCTTTGATTAGCTTTCCTGCCAGCGCAAAGTTGTCGAAACGTCCATTCTTCTCACATTCGTTGAATGCAGAAGGAATGGATACGGTACGGTTGATTTCGATACGCGGCGCCCAGAAATTGTCAGTGAAATGAACATTGGTAAACGGCACCTGTTTGATCGGTTGTGCCGGTTTATTAACAGCAGAAGCGCAGATAAAGATGCCGGCTGCTGTCCAAATAGTAAAGGATGATAGTTTGTGTCTCATGGTGAAAAATTGATGCCAGAATTGCCTTTTGGCTGTATTGCAAATATAGGTTCTTGGTGTGTGAACGGGTAGAACTATCGTCTAAATGAGTAGAAAAATAGTCTATCCGGGGTATTTGCTGTGTTTTGTGTAACAGGTTGTGTATGTGTGTATTAATATAGATGAGAGGACTGTTTTTTGCTATTGTGGATGATTTTTGCAGGATGAATCTGTAGTTTTCCGCTCATATCGAATTAAAAATCCACCTATTCCGGGTAAGGGGTTCTATTATCAATATTAGATTCCACAAAGAACAGACGATCAAATCCTGCAAAGCCTGAAGTCTCCGGATAGCTTCGGAAAGGTCTGTGAAATATGGTTGTTGGGGCTTAGATTTACTAACAGGTTCCTTATAGGTTTTCTATAGGTTGAGTATAGGTTTACTTTAGGATATAATAGTGATAACATAGTGATTTAATAGTAATGTAATAGTGATAAGATACTCTTTATAAGGACTATGTTATCTCTGTGTCACCTCAGTGTCGCATTATTGTTAGTAAAGTGAATACCTAAAGTGAACCTATATACAACCTATACTGAACCATAGTACAACCCAGAGGATGATAGGACAGAAAAGTGGAATATGAGCCGTGAGTTAATCATTCAAGCTCCGGATAAGGTAGTTTCGGAGAAATGGATAAGGATATCCTGTTGCTGTTAGTTGGAGACGTCCATTCAAAAGAAAGATGGCGGAATAGGCATCTGATTGGATTAATAGGAGCCGGATGACGGGAGACTGTCGTGTCCGGTTTTGTGAGCGGCTTGGGCAGAAATGCCTTTGCCTGCCCGACCGTGCTGAGTGGATTTACATCAGGGGAAGATCAGTAGGTCTTGGTTTATTACCACGACGGAGCCTGTCGCCGAAGGGCTGAATGCTGTTTTGATGTGTTCGTTAGAAATGGCTACCAGATAGATTGTAGTCCGTTTTTTACCGCGTCATCGTAAATATCTTTATTGAAAGCATAGAGTTTAGGAGAGCGATGACCTTTTGTTGTTTTTATTTCCCCGGTATCAATCAGCAGATTATAATTCATTATTTTACGGTAAAAATTACCCCGGTTCAATGTTCTGCCCAGAATAATTTCGTAGAGTGATTGTAATTCGGGAAGGGTAAATTGTTCGGGCAATAAACTTCGTCCTACCGGATGCAAACTCAGGCTTTCTCTCAAACTGAATAAGCCATTGTGTAGAATATGACTATGGTCCAGACCCAGTTCAGGCAATGCATCTATTTCCTTCCATTGAATATCCTCCGAAACATTATCCTGAGCAATGTTTACAGATTTATAATCTACCAGAGCGTAGTAGCCAATTGAGATAAACCGTTGATTAAACCATGGATTCCTAATCTGATCAGCTCCTTCTATATGTTCTTTTGATCGGTTGGGGTCACCAAATACAGCGAATTGTTTCAGAAAAATATTGTCGAGTCCGGTACGGTTTTTCAGAACCCGATAAGCAGCTTCTTCGACTGGTTCATTCTTAAGAATAAACCCTCCCGGTAAAACCCACTTCTTTGCTCCCTGAAATCTTAACAGTAGCACCTTCAGGCTTTTCTCTTCAGAATGATACCCTAAAATAACACAATCTATAGCTACGTGCGGAAGACTATTCTCAATTATGTCCTGAACTTCTTTATGTTGTATCTCCTCTCTCATATTGTTTGCAATATTACATATTTGGTATGATTAAATGGTCGAATCTATTCTACTTTCTCGAATTTTTACATCAAAATAAAGTTTTTAAAGACTAGGTTTTTTAATACTTATCCGAACATTTACCCTTCTGTTTTTTATTCAGATTTCCCCATGAATAGGTTACTTTGGAACAAATGTTAATCATAAAATATGATTTAAAAAGAATAATGTATATCAATTGTAATTGAGAGATTGTGTTTTTATATATCTTTGCTTCGAACTAAAGCAAAGGTTGTTCTGAAGTTCATTGACCTGAATTAAAATACTGTTTGCCCGCGCATTAGATGGGAGGAACCCAATATATACACAAGCTAAT
>Ga0209464_10000356_pt1 | contig 14844 bp, 15 predicted proteins | sample DOMMetBare1Fresh_2_FD_187473 | JGI IMG/M metagenome (GOLD analysis project Ga0209464, IMG submission 187473) | Wetland sediment microbial communities from St. Louis River estuary, USA, under dissolved organic matter induced mercury methylation -... | ecosystem: Environmental > Aquatic >...
CGCCGCGCGCGCGGCACCCCGCGCATCGCCATCCGGCTCCTCCAGCGGGCGCGCGACTTCGCCGAGGTGGAGGGCGACGGCCGCCTCACCCGCCAGATCGTCGAGACCACGCTGGCGCGCCTCGAGGTGGACGAGCGCGGCCTCGACGCGATGGACCGGCGGATCCTCACGGTGGTGCTCGACGCGTTCGGCGGCGGCCCGGTGGGCATCGAGGCGATCGCCGCGGCGGTGGGCGAGGAGCGCGACACCATCGAGGACGTCTACGAGCCGTTCCTCGTGCGCGAGGGCTTCCTCGCGCGCACGCCGCGCGGGCGGGTCGCGCTGCCGCCCGTCTACGCCCATCTCGGCCGCGAGCGGCCGGGAGGGCGGCAGGGCAACCTGGTGTGACGGGGAGCGGAGCCGGACGGCCGATCCGGCCCCGACCCCGCCTCAGAACTCCGCCCGCACCGACGCGTTCGCCGAGAGGAACCGGTCGGTCGCGTCCGTGGCCACGTAGGTCCCCGTGGGATCCGGGTCGAGATCGTACGACGTGCTCGAGTACTGCGCGACCAGGCGCAGCGAGACGCGGCCGGCGACGGCGACGTCGAGGCCGGCCTCGCCCTCGAGCGCGAAGGCCTTTCCTCCCGGGAAATACGGCACGTCCCCCTCGACGAGGTCGCGGGCGGTGAGCCACGACACGTACCCGGCGCCGACGAGCAGCTTCACCGGGCGCGCGACCCGGAGCTCCGCCCCGAGCCGCACGGCGACCCCGGAGAGGTCCGCCTCGGGGAGCCCGGTGATGGGCGGATCGACCCGGAGCTTCAGCGAGTCGTACGCCAGCGAGGGCACGAGGGTGACGCTCGCGCCGACGGGCAGCCGCCAGAGCACGCCGCCGGCGAGGCGCGAGTAGGTGGAGTCGCGCTTCTCGCTGCCGTCCGGCGTCGCCGTGGTGAGGCCGATCGAGAGGGACGCATCGACGAAGACCCCGAGCCCGGCCGCGGCACCCTCGGTGAACCCGGCCGCGGGGTAGAGCTCGACGCGGCCGCGCGGGCCGGCGATCCCGCTCGCATCGAACTCGTAGAGCGTGCCGGTGCTGGCGCCCACGCCGCCGTACGAGAGGTGTCGGGAGCTCAGGAACCCGCCCGCCTCCAGGGCGAGCCGCAGCGGCGGCCGCGCGGGCGCGCTCCGCTGCGCGGAGGCGGCCGGAGGCGGCGCGGGCGCGGGCCTCGCCGCGGCGGGCGGAGGCGCGGCGGGCGGAGGCGCGGCGGGCGGAGGCGCGGCGGCGCGCTCCGGCGCCGGCCCGGGCTCCGCCGGTGGCGCCACCTTCGCCGGAGGCTGCGCCGGGGACGGGGCGGGGGCGGGGGGCGCCGCCGGGGCCGGAGGCGCCGCGACCGCACCGGCGGCGGCGGCCGGGGGCGCGGCGCTGCGCTGCGGCGCGAGGCGGCGGTTCACGTCGGCGGCCACGCGGTCGACCGCGTCGCCGCGGAGCTTCCGCCCCGGTCCGAGGTCGAACGCCCAGCGGTCGAGCACGCCCGCCGGGCCCTGGAGCACCAGCGCCGCCCGCGAGCCGGTCACCTTCCCGGTCAGCACCCCCGAGACGCCCTCGCGCCTCAGCTTGGCGACGTCCACCCTGCCGCCCGTCGAGACGCGCGACCACAGCACGCACTCGAACGAGGCGCACAGCGCCTCGGCGAGCTGCGCGGGGATCCTCGCGCTCCGATCGCCCGCGACCGAGCCGACGGAGATCCGGCGCGGCGCCGCGCCCGCGGTGAGCGGCAGGGCGAGGGTGAGGCCGAGGGCGAGGGCGAGCAGGACGGGGAGCGGGGGACGCGCCATGGGACCTCCGACGTCGAGGCCCGCGACGCTAGCACGCCGGACGGCGGCCACGCGCTGCTCGCTTCACCCACAGATCCGGCGCGCGTCCCGGCCTCTGCGCCTTCCGAGGGTGCGAACGAGCACGAGGCCCGCCACGAACCCGCCGATGTGCGCGAAGAACGCCACGCCCGGTCCCCCGCCGAAGAGCACCGAGGCGATCTGGAGCACGAACCAGGCGCCGATCAGCGCCGGGACCGGAAGCGCGAGCACCCTCGCCCGGGGGAAGAGGGTCATGTACGCGGCGAGCACCCCCGCGATGGCGCCGCTCGCCCCGACGATGGGGACCATCAGATCGCCGGCCGCGGCAGCGGCCACCGTCTGGGCGAGCGCGCCGGCGACGCCCGCGGCGAGATGGAGCGCGGCGAGCCGGCCCGGCCCGAGCGCGCTCTCGACGCCGCGCCCGAGCATCCAGAGGACGAGGAGGTTCGACGAGAGGTGCAGGAACCCGGCGTGAAGGAACAGGCTCGTGAGGATCGTCAGCGGCGGCGGCACGAGGTCCGGCAGGTCGACGTCGGTGAGGGTCAGGATCTCGAACGGGATCGCGCCGCCGCGGAACGCGGAGACGTCGACGCCGGCCCCGAGCTGCCAGACGAACGCGGCGGCGTTCGCGGCGAGGAGGACGTACGTCGCCACCGGCGCACGCACGGCAGCGTTCTCGTCCCTCGCCCGGCTCACGGCTCCGCACCTCGGGCGGGCATGCTATAAGCCACTGCGTCCAAAACTGCGGGATGACCGTGGTGGTCTGACAGCATTGTCGCGTTCCTGAGCGGCCGCCGACGGAGCTCCGCTCACCCTTCCGGCCGAGCGAGCGGCACCTCCTTCCGCCCGTCCGTGAAATGGAGCGTTGGAACGGGACTTTACGAGCCTGCGTCTCGCATGCGAAAAACCGTACGAAATCCGGAGCGGTGGCACGTCGATTGCTCGGTCGGGTGCAGCCCGGGCAGCAAGCCCCTGAACGGATCCCACGACATGGCCTACTGGACTCAGCGGACGGTGTCGAAGCGCGTGAGCGCGACCGGTGTCGGCCTGCACTCCGGCAAGCCGGCCACCCTGACGCTCGCGCCCGCCTCCGCCGACGCCGGCATCACGTTCGTGCGCATGGACCTGGGCGTCGAGATCCCGGGCCGCAACGAGTTCGTCGTCGACACCACCCTCTCGACCAGCGTCGCGTCGGGCAAGGCGCGCATCGCCACCGTGGAGCACGTCCTCGCCGCGCTGCACGGGATGGGCATCGACAACTGCCGCGTCGAGGTGGACGGCCCCGAGATCCCGATCCTCGACGGCTCGTCGGCCCCGTTCGTCTGCCTCGTGCGCGAGGCGGGCGTGAAGGTCCAGCGCGCCGGCCGCCGCTACCTCGTCGTCGATCAGCCCGTCGAGATCCGCGACGGCGACAAGTTCGCGCGCCTCGAGCCGTTCGACGGCTTCTCGGTCGAGTTCACCGCCGACTTCGACCATCCGCTCATCACCAACCAGGCGTTCCGCGCCATCGTGAACGAGCGCACCTTCGAGCGCGAGATCGCCCGGGCGCGCACCTTCTGCTTCCGGCGCGACATCGAGCGGATGCAGGCCGCCGGCCTCGCCAAGGGCGGCAGCCTCGAGAACGCCATCGTGGTGGACGAGTTCTCGATCCTGAACCCGGACGGCCTGCGCTTCGCCGACGAGTTCGCGCGCCACAAGGTGCTCGACGCGATCGGGGATCTCGCCCTGCTCGGCATGCCGGTGCTCGGCGCGCTCACCGCGGTGAAGAGCGGGCACGCGATGAACCAGGCCCTCGTGCGCAAGGTGCTCGCCGATCCGGCCGCGCACCGGATCGTGCGCGCCACCGCGGAGTCCGGCTCGACCGTGCGGCACCCCGCCCCGGCCAGGCTTCCGCAGGGGCAGGTCGCCTAGGCCTTGCAGCTCTTCCACCGGCTCGCCGAGCCGGCTTCGGCGGCCGCCCGCAGGCTCGTGCTCGAGCTCGGCCTCGAGGCGCGGGTCACCTTCCGGAACGTCGACTTCGACTCGCACCGCGACGCGCTCGCCGCGCTGGGCGGCGCCCCGACGCCGGCGCTCTGGGACGGCGCCCGCCTGCACGAGGGGCTCGAGGCGGTGCGCGCGGCGCTCGAGGCCGCGGCCCGGCCCTGAGCGAGCCGATACGAGCGGAGACGGAAGGGCCCCGGCCGCCGCCCTCGCGGGCGCGCCGGGGCCCCGGTCGCGGGCCAGAGTGGACGAGCCTACGCCCGCGTCGGAGAGGTCGTGAGCGGCCCCGTCCCGACGGGCCCCTCGCGCGTGACCACCCGGCGCTCCCTCGGCACGCCGACGCCGCCGCCCACCGCCGCCGCGAGCAGCGTGAGCAGCCCGTACACGAAGAAGCCCCAGGCGCCCGCGCTGGCGCCCGCCGAGGCCTTCTCGGCGATCTGATCGGCGTTCTGCTCGATCTGCTGCCGAGCCTCCTCCGCCTTCTGCTGGATCCCCTGCTGCTGCTGCTTCATCTCGCGCCGCGCGTCCTTGCGGAGCGAGGGGTCCTGCGCGGCCTGGCCGGCGGCCTGGGCGGCGCCGCCCACCACGCTCGCCGCGGCGCCCGCGGTGCGCGTGACCGCCATGGTGGCGATCCACAACCCGGCGACGATCATGAGCCCCCAGACCGCCATGCCGTGCATGATGCCGGCGGGCTTCTCGTCGGCGGCGGACAGGCGCGCGGCGAGCCAGCCGGCGAAGAACATCGACACGATGCCGGCGATCACGCCCCAGATCCCGAAGCCGATGCCGAGCCCTTGCCAGTTGGAGATGTCCTTCGGGTCGAAGGTGGCGAGACCGATGCCCGCGCCGAGCGCGAGCATCAGCAGCCAGAGGCCGAAGCCGAAGAAGAAGCCCGCGAAGAGCGCACCCCAGCTCACGCGGTGGACGATCGGATCCTTGAGCGACCAGGTAACCATTTAGAGTCCCCTCCCATTGTGGTCCCCGCGGGAGGCGCGGACCGTCTCACGGCGCAAGGATCCTCACTCCCGGTCCAATGGGGAAGCGGCGGGCGCATCTGACCGCGCGCGGAGCTCAGCGCGGGAGGGGCACGGCGCGATCCACGAGGCGTCGTGCGAGCGCGGTCGCCGCCACCACGCCCGCCGCCGCGAGGATCTTGTGGCCGAGGCTGGGCTCGGCCGCGACGCGATCGGGATGGTCGAGCAGGCGCGCGAGCGCTCCCCGGACCTCCCGCGCCCGGTGCACCGGGCTCCGCCTCTGCCTGCGCCGCCGCACCGCGAGCGCCACGAGCCCGCCGAGCACGGCCGCGGCCGCGCCGACCGCGATCGCCGCGGCGAGGGGATGCCGCCGGAGCTGCAGCCTCACGTCGAGGGCCTCGTGCCCCCGGCGGTCCAGCTCGGACACGATCCGGCCCAGCTCCCCGCGGAGGCGATCGATGTCCCCCGCCACGCGGTCCGGCGCCGAGTCGTTCACGCGATCCGCTCCTTCGCCCATCGGACGTTCTCCCGCACCGAGCCACGGGTCCGGCGCAGCGGGACGCGCACGCGCCTGGACCAGCCCCAGAGGCCCGCCGCGCTGCCGACCGCGAGCACCACCGCCGCGACGACCAGCGCCGCCGCCCAGCCCGCGAGGACGCCGGCCTCCATCAGCGCGAGCACCACGGCGGTGAGGCCGAGCTGGAGCGCGCAGAGCGCGCAGACGCCCGCCACGCCGAGCCCGCCCGCCATCTTGATCTCGGAGCGAAGATCGGCGCGCAGCTCCGCCTTCGCGAGCTCGATCTCCTTCTTCACGAGCTCGCTCGCGGTGCGCGCCGCGTCGGCGACGAGGTCCCTCGTCGGTCGAGCCCGCAGCGGATCGGGCGGCGCGCGCCGCGGATCTGGCCAGGGCCCGGCGATCTTCCCGTCGTCCATGTCGCTCCCTCCCCCGCGCGTACGCCGGGCGACAGGAGGAAGGTGCGTCCGAGTGCGCGGCGCGGCAGGAGCCCGCGCGGGCGAGGGCGCGCGCCCCGGCGGCGCGGGAGGGGGTCCCGCCCGGTGGCCGGGCGCCGCCCCGCCGGTCAGCCCTTCCGGCGCGCCGCCCGGCGCCGTCCCGTGGTGCGGGCCGCCGCCGCGGGGGCGTGCCGGCGTGCGCCGCGTGCGGGGTGGTGGGCGCCGTCCGTCGCGTCGCCTCGCGGCGCCCGGCGGCGCGCCGCCTCGAGGCTCGCGGTGAGGGCGTCGGCGAGGCTCACCACCTCGGCCGGACCCCGCTCCTCCGGCTCCGGCGCCTCGATCGTCTGCCCCTCCGCCTTCCGCTCGACGAGCTCGAGCACGCGCTCCCGGTGGCGGTCGGGGTAGCGCTCCGGCTCGAACGGGGAGGTGAGGGACGCGACGAGCTGCTCGGCCATCTGCAGCTCGCGCTCGGCGGGCTTCGCCTGCTCGGGCAGGTCGAGCGACTCCTCGGAAATCACCTCGTCCGCCCGGTTCATGGTCGAGAGCGCCAGCACCGCGCCGCGCGGGCGCACGCAGCAGAGGCTCTCGCGCGTGCGCAGCACGAACGACGCGATCGCCACCTTCCCGGTGCGCCGCATCGCCTCGCGCAGGAGCGCGTAGGGCCGGGCGGCGCTCGCCTCGGGCACGAGGTAGTAGGTCGCCTCGTAGAAGATGGGGTCGATCCGGGCGAGCTCGACGAAGTCCTGGATCTCGATGGTGCGCGAGGCGCGCGGGGCGAGCGCCTCGAGCTCCTCCTTCTCGAGCGTCACGTAGCGGCCGCGCGAGACCTGGAAGCCCTTCACGATCTCCTCGTAGGGGACCTCCTTCTCCTCCTTCGAGCAGAACCGCTTGAGCTGGATCCGGCCACCGTCCTTCCCGTGGAGCATGTTGAAGCGGACCTCCTTCTGCGTCACGGCGGTGACGAGCTTCACCGGGACGTTCACGAGGCCGAAGGACAGGGCTCCACTCCAGATCGCGCGTGCCATGCGATGGAACGTTCGTGTCCCGCCCGGGCGGCGGCAACACGCGCCCGCGCGGGCCGCACGCCTCACGCCGGGCGCGCCCCTCTGCGAGCCTTCCCGAGGAGGGAACCTGATGGCCGAGCAGCCAGGCAGGCGGCGAGGGGATCGCGGCCGGGGCGACGAGCCGGATGGCGGGCGATCCTGCGCGGGCCCGCGGCGACCCCGGGGGCGTCAGTGCACGTTCACCCCGAAGTAGCGGAACATCCTGAGCTGGTGCGCGCACAGGCCGCGCACCGACAGGCGTCGGTCGCGCACGCTCGCGAGGTCGCTCGCGAGCACCGCGACGCAGAGATCCGCGAACTCGCGCACGTGGCTGAAATCCAGCACGAGGTCCTCGCCCCTGCAGCGCGCGAGCTCCGCGCGCAGCTCGGACGCGGAGTCGCGGTCGAGCACACCCGACAGGCGCAGGACCGTACGGGCCCCCTCCGTCTCGCGGCTCATCGAGCAGGACGCGGTCATGGAGCGCGTTCCTCCGCGGGCGCCTCGCGGCGTCCCGTCGTCCGGGGTCGACGACGAGCTTTTTCATTATCGGTCGCCCCGGCAACCCGGAGACCGCTCTGGGACCGGGCGAGCCGGGAGGCCCTCGCACGCGGCGCGGCGGCGCGTCGCGGAGGCGACCCTCCGGGACGACGCAGCCCGGTACGGAGGCGCTACCAGCTCCCGAAGCGGCGGTGCGCCTCGGCGGCGAGGGCGTCGCGGTCGGCCGGATGGGCGATCGCGATCAGCGCGGCGGCGCGCTGGCGGAGGTTCTTGCCGAACAGATCGGCGATCCCGTGCTCGGTCACGACGAAGTGCACGTGGGCTCGGGTGGTGACGACCCCCGCGCCCTGCTTCAGGTACGAGACGATGCGGGACTCCCCGGCGCTGGTGCGCGAGGGCAGGGCGATGATGGGCCGACCGCCCTCCGAGAGCGCCGCGCCGCGGATGAAGTCCATCTGCCCGCCCACGCCCGAGTACTGGAGATCGCCGATCGAGTCGGCGCAGACCTGCCCCGTGAGGTCGACCTCGAGCGCGCCGTTGATGGCGGTGACCCGGGGGTTCCGGCGGATCGTGGCGGTGTCGTTCACGTAGGCGACGTCGAGCATCGCGACGAGCGGGTTGTCGTCGAGGAAGTCGTAGAGCCTCCGCGTCCCGAGGGCGAACGTGGCCACCACCTTGCCCGGGTGGACGCGCTTCGCCTCGCCGGTGACCACGCCCTTCTCGACGAGGTCGGCCACCCCGTCGGAGAGCATCTCGGTGTGGATCCCGAGCCGCTGGTGATCGCGGAGCGCCGCGAGCGTGGCCTGGGGGATGGCGCCGATCCCGAGCTGGAGCGTGGCGCCGTCGTCCACCAGCTCGGCGCAGTGGCGGCCGATGGCGCGCTCGAGATCGCCGAGGGGCTGCGCGGCCAGCTCGTGGATCTCGTCGTCGCCCTCCACGAGCCGGTGGATCTGGTCGACGTGGATGAGGCCGTCGCCGTGGGTGCGCGGCATGCGCCGGTTCACCTGGGCGATGACCACCTTCGCGGTCTGCACCGCCGCGCGCGAGACGTCCACCGAGACGCCGAGCGAGCAGAAGCCGTGGCGGTCCGGCGGCGAGACCTGCACGAGCGCCACGTCGAGCGGGAGGATGCGCTCCCGGAAGAGCCGCGGCACCTCGGAGAGGAAGACGGGCAGGTAGTCGGCGCGCGCCTCGTTCACGGCCCGCCGCACGTTCGGGCCGACGAACAGGGCGTTCACCCGGAAGCTCTTCGCGAGCTCCGGGGCGGCGTAGGGAGCGGGCCCCTCGGTGTGGAGCTTCACGATCTCGACCACCCGCAGCTCGGAGGCACGCGCGGCGAGCGCCTCGACGAGCCGGCGGGGCGCCGCGGCGACGCTGTGGACGAACACCCGATCGCCGGACTTGACGGCGGAGAGGGCCTCGGCGGCGGAGACGGTGCGGTTCATCGCTCGGAGCTCCCGATCGTGAGTTGGCGCGCGAGTGTACCAGCGGCGGCGCGGCGGGGGCGAGGGCGGGTCAGCCGCGCATGTCCCACGCCAGCTTGACGGCGGCGGCGAGGGCGACGAGCACCACGCCGAGCCTCACCAGCGCGTCGCCGCGGCGGATCGCGAGGTGGGCGCCGAGGAAGCCCCCGAGGAGCTGGCCCGCGGCCATCGGCAGCGCGATCCGCCAGACCACCACGCCGCGGGCCGCGAAGAGCGCGAGGGCGGCGAGGTTCGAGGCGAAGTTGACCACCTTGGCGCTCGCCGAGGCACGGGCGAGCCCGTCGCCGAGCAGCGCGACGAACGCGACGATGAGGAAGGTCCCCGTGCCCGGGCCGAAGAACCCGTCGTACGCGCCGACGACGAGCGCCACCGCGCCGGCGATCCCGAGCGAGCCGCGCCGCGGCGGAGCTCCCTCGGCGCGCGGCGGGGGAGCGGGGCGCAGCCCGGCGAAGAGGGCGGCGAGGGCGAGCAGCACGATCACCACCGGCCTGAGCACCGCGGGAGGCATCGCGAGCACGAGCGCGGCGCCGGCGAGCGCGCCGGCCAGGCCGAGCGGGAAGGTGACCCGGGCCCGGCGCCCGTCGACGAGCCCACCGCCGGTGAAGCGCACCAGCGCCGCGAACGAGCCGAACACCGACTGGCCCTTGTTCGTGCCGAGCGCGAGGTGGGGCGGGAGGCCGGCCCACAGCAGGGCCGGCACGGTGAGCAGGCCGCCGCCGCCGGCGACCGCGTCCACCGTGCCGGCGGCGAGGCTCACCGCGGCGAGGATCGCGATCTGGGCGACGCCGGGCTCGCTCACGGCGGCGCCTTGTATCACCGTCACGATGAGAGAACCAGGCGCGCACGCCCCGGCGAGGGCCCCATTTGCACCCTTGCGCGACCGGCGCCGCGCTCTAGTAGGCTTGGTTCACCGTCGGCTGGATCTCATCGTGAAGGGGCCCGTCTTGGCGACAGCGGAGTCCCGGCGCGTCCTCGAGGACGCGCCGTCTGCCATCGAGATCGAGGGCGTCTCCCGCTCCTTCGGCGACTTCAAGGCGCTCGACGCGGTCTCGCTCCGGATCCGGCAGGGCGAGCTCTTCTCGCTGCTCGGGCCCTCCGGCTGCGGCAAGACCACGCTGCTCCGCATCATCGGGGGGCTCGACCTCGCCGACGACGGGGTGGTCCGCATCGGCGGGGTCGACGCCCGCGCCATCCCCGCCCACAAGCGCCCGGTCAACACCGTCTTCCAGTCGTACGCGCTCTTCCCGCACCTGAACGTGCGGGACAACGTGGCGTTCGGGCTCAGGATGAAGAAGGTGCCCGAGCGCGAGGTGGCGGCGCGCGTCGCGAGGGCGCTCGAGCTCGTCCAGATCGGCGGCTTCGCCGACCGCAAGCCGCTCCAGCTCTCGGGCGGTCAGAAGCAGCGGGTCGCGCTCGCGCGCGCGCTCGTGAACGAGCCGCAGGTGCTGCTGCTCGACGAGCCGCTCGGCGCGCTCGATCTCAAGCTCCGAAAGGAGCTCCAGGTCGAGCTGCTCTCCCTCCAGCGCCGGCTCGGGATCACCTTCGTGTTCGTCACCCATGATCAGGAGGAGGCGCTGGTCCTGAGCGACCGGATCGCGGTGATGCGCGCGGGCCGCATCGAGCAGCTCGGGCCCGCGCACGCGCTCTACGAGCGTCCCCGCAACCGGTTCGTGGGCTCGTTCCTCGGCGAGGTGAACCTCGTCGAGGGCACGGTGGAGCGAACCGCGCCGGGGGAGTTCGTCGCCGTGACCGCGCTCGGGCCGCTCCGCGCCGAGACCCGCCCCGGCGACCCGGCGCCCTACGGCAAGGTGACCCTCGCCATCCGCCCGGAGAAGGTGCGCATGGTGACGGACGGCACGCCGGGCGAGAACCGCGCCCAGGCCACGGTCGAGGCGGTCATCTACATCGGGTCCGAGTCCCACTACCAGCTGCGGGCGGGCGAGCTGCGCTTCACCGCCTACGCCATGAACGCGCGCGCCACCTCGCGCGAGCTGCGCGAGGGCGAGCGCGTGCAGGTCGAGCTGCCGGCGAGCGCCCTCATCGTGCTGGAGGACTGATGGGCGATCCCGCTCCCGCGGCCAGGCTGCGCCCGGCTCGGCGCGAGATCCGCTTCGGCGAGGCGCTCACCCCGCTCCAGGGGCTCGCCCGCTCCGCCCTCACGGCCGGCCCGGCGATCGGGTGGGTGACGCTGTTCCTGCTCCTCCCGCTCCTCGGCATCGTGCTCTTCAGCGTCCTGACGCGGGGACCGTACGGCGAGCTCCAGCTCCCGTTCACGTTCGGGAGCTACTCGCGGCTCGCCGGCTTCGGGCTGTTCGGCTTCGATCCGCAGTACCCGCTCATCATCCTGCGCAGCGTGGTGCTCGCGGCCGGCACCACCGCCGTGTGCCTGCTCGCCGCCTTCCCGCTCGCCTTCTTCATCGCCGGGCTGCCCGGGCGGGCCAAGGGGATCGCGCTCACCCTGGTGGTGATCCCGTTCTGGACCAACCTCCTCATCCGCACCTACGCCTGGCAGATCCTGTTCGCGCCCGACGCGCTCCTCACCCGCGCCGCCGTCGCGGTGGGCCTCGCCGAGGAGGGCATGCCGCTCTACCCGAGCGCGTTCGCGGTCTACGTCGGGATGCTCTGCGCCTACCTGCCCTTCCTGGTGCTCCCGCTCTACACCGCGGTCGAGAAGATCGACTGGTCCATCGCCGAGGCGGCGAGCGACCTCGGCGCCGACGGCCGGCGGGTCTTCCGCCACGCGATCCTTCCCCAGGTCATGCCCGGCATGGTCGCCGGGATGATCCTCGTCTTCGTCCCGGCGACCGGGCAGTTCGTGATCCCCGACCTGCTCGGGGGCGCGAAGACCGTCCTGATCGGCAACGCGATCCAGCAGCAGTTCGGCGCGAGCCGCGACTGGCCGTTCGGCTCCGCCATCGCGCTCGTCGCCATGGCGCTCGTGCTGCTCGGCCTCTGGCTCCAGACGCGGACCGCCGGGAAGCGCGGCGAGGAGGGGCTCCTCTGATGACGAGGCGGATCCCGCTCCCGGTGTGGCTCACCTCGCTGCTGCTCTACGTGTTCCTGTATGCGCCGATCGCGGTGGTGATCGTCTACAGCTTCAACGCGGCCCGCTACGGCGGGCCCTGGCGCGGCTTCACGCTCCGCTGGTACCAGTCGCTGCTCGACAACGCCGACAAGGTCGCGGCGGCGCGCAACACGATCGTGCTCGGGCTCGCCTCGACGGCGGTCTCCACCCTGCTCGGCACCGGCCTCGGCTACGGGCTCTCCCGCTACCGGTTCCCCGGCAAGAGGCTCTTCGCCTGGCTCATGTACATCCCGGTGGTCATCCCCGACATCGTGATGGCGGTGGCGATGCTGATGTTCTACGCGCTCGCCCGCGACCTGCTCGGCCTCTTCGAGCTCGGCATGACCACGATGGTGATCGCGCACGTCACCTTCCAGATCCCGTTCGTCGCCATCGTGGTCCGCTCGCGGCTCGTGGGCATGGACCCCGCCATCGAGGAGGCCGCGCACGACCTCGGGGCCACGTCCTGGCAGACCTTCCGCCACGTCACGCTGCCCCAGATCCTGCCCGCGGTGGTCGCGGGCGCGATGCTCGCCTTCACCCTGTCGCTCGACGACTTCGTGGTGAGCTTCTTCACGACCGGTCCCGGGGCGACCACCCTGCCCATCCTCATCTACTCGTCGGTCAAGCGCGGCATCACGCCGGACATCAACGCGCTCTCGTCCATCATCGTGCTCGTCTCGGTCGTCGGCACCGTCGCCGTCGCCCTCCTGCAGCGCCCTCCCCGAACGGAAGGAACGAAGACATGAAGCGCATCGCCCCTGGAACCTTCGCGGCCGCCGCCCTCGCGGCGCTCGCCCTGACGTCGTGCAGCGGCAAGAAGGAGGAGCCGGCCCCCGCCGGGCAGGCCGCCGCGCCCGCCGCCGCCCCGAAGCCCGCCGAGCCCTGCCAGCTGAACCTCTTCATCTGGTCCGAGTACATGGACCCGGAGATCGTCAAGGCGTTCGAGGCGAAGCACTCGTGCAAGGTCACCATCGACCTCTACGAGGACAATGAGTCGATGATCGCCAAGCTCCAGGGCGGCGGCACCTCGCTCTACGACGTGGTGGTCCCCGGGAACTACGTCATCCCGGCGATGGTGAAGCTCGGGCTGCTCGCGCCGCTGCGCAAGGAGAACATCCCCAACCTCAAGAACCTCGACGACAAGTTCGTGAACCCGCCGTACGACAAGGACAACCAGTACAGCGCGGCCTATCAGTGGGGCACGGTCGGCATCTTCATCCGCCCGAAGAAGGGGCAGAAGGTCGACGAGACCTGGGGGCTGCTCTTCGATCCGAAGATGGCGAAGCAGGCGGGCGCGTTCCTCCTGATGGACTCCATCCGCGAGATGATGGGGTCGGCCCTCAAGTACAAGGGGTACCCCGCCAACACCAGCGATCCGAAGCAGCTCCAGGAGATCGGCAAGCTGCTCGGCGACGCGAAGAAGCGCTCCCAGGGGTTCGAGGGCGGCGTCGGCGGCAAGAACAAGGTGCTCGCCCGCGCGGCCAACGCGGCCGTCGTCTACAACGGCGACGCGGTGAAGGGCACCAAGGACGACCCGGAGACCTACTACTTCGTGCCCCGCGAGGGCGGGATCATCTGGGTGGACAACCTCGCCATCCCGGCCAAGGCGCCGCACCGCGACGTCGCGGAGAAGTTCATCGACTTCATCCTCGACGCGAAGATCGGGGCGCAGCTCTCCGACTTCAACCAGTACGCGACGCCCAACAAGGCCTCGCGCGAGCTGGTGAACGCGGACGACAAGAAGAACCCCGCCATCTATCCGTCGGCCGAGATGATGCAGAAGCTCGAGTTCGTGGTCGACCTCGGCGACAAGAACCGGCTCTACGACGAGATCTGGACGCAGGTGAAGTCGCGCTGACCGCGATGGCCCGCGTCGATCGCAGCAAGCTGGCCGCCGCCACGGCGGACGAGCTCGAGCGCTTCCGCGCCGAGCACCCGCGCTCGCGCGCGCTCTCCGAGCGCGCCCGGGCGCACCTGCACGACGGCGTGCCGATGAGCTGGATGGTGCGCTGGGCGGGCGGGTTCCCGCTGTTCGTGGAGCGCGCGGTGGGGGCGCGCTTCACGGACGTGGACGGCCGCGAGTACGTCGACTTCTGCCTGGGCGACACCGGGGCGATGACGGGCCACGCCCCGCCCCGCGCGGTGGCGGCGGTCCGCGCCCAGCTCGAGCGCGGCCTCACCTTCATGCTCCCCACCGAGGACGCCCTGGCGGTCGCGGCGGAGCTGTCGCGCCGCTTCGGGCTCCCCGCCTGGCAGGTGGCGATGACCGCCACCGACGCCAACCGCTTCGCCATCCGCATCGCGCGCCACGTGACCGGCCGGCCGAGGATCCTGGTCTTCAACTGGTGCTACCACGGCACCGTGGACGAGACCTTCGCGACGCTCCGGGACGGCCGGGTGGTGGCGCGCCCCGGCAACCTCGGGCCGCCCGTCGACCCGGCCCTCACCACGCGCGTGGTCGAGTTCAACGACCCCGCCGCGCTCGAGCGGGAGCTCGCCCACGGCGACGTCGCCTGCGTCCTCGCCGAGCCGGCCCTGACCAACGTCGGCATCGTGCTGCCCGAGCCCGGCTTCCACGAGGCGCTCCGCGCCCTCACCCGCAGGCACGGCACGCTGCTCGTGAACGACGAGACCCACACCATCTGCGCCGGCCCGGGCGGATGCACGCGGGCGTGGGGCCTCGAGCCGGACCTGCTCACGATCGGAAAGCCCATCGCGAGCGGCATCCCGGCCGCGGCCTTCGGCTTCACCGGCGAGGTCGCGGCGCGCTGGCGCGCGCGCGCGTCGCTCGACCTCGCCGACACGGGCGGCATCGGCGGCACCCTCGCCGGGAACGCCCTCGCGCTCGCGGCGATGCGCGCGACGCTGGAGGGCGTCCTCACCGAGGAGGCCTTCGCGCGCACGATCCCGCTCGCGGAGCGGTTCGCCGACGGCGTCGAGCGCACCGTGTCCGAGCTCGGCCTCCCCTGGATCGTGAAGCGGCTCGGCTGCCGCGTGGAGTACTGGTTCCGCGA
>Ga0209464_10000360_pt1 | contig 14730 bp, 11 predicted proteins | sample DOMMetBare1Fresh_2_FD_187473 | JGI IMG/M metagenome (GOLD analysis project Ga0209464, IMG submission 187473) | Wetland sediment microbial communities from St. Louis River estuary, USA, under dissolved organic matter induced mercury methylation -... | ecosystem: Environmental > Aquatic >...
AACAGATACTCAACCTATTTTGAAGCAGGCTACACCCTCAATCTAAATGCCGATCAACGCGTTGATTTCTTCATGGGAGGAACACCACATAAGTCGTACTACGCCAACGAGGCTGCAATTGTCAACATGGGTATGACCGTTCACCAAAACATTAAAGTTTTGGGAAAGTACAAGTTGCCACTTTACATCTCAACGATTGTTAACCCAACCTACGAAAACATCTATTTTTTAATTGGCACTACAATTCATTAGTGTTTAAAAGATGATATAAATCAAAAAAAATGATCAAAGGGGGCAATCCATAAGGAGATTGCCCTTTTTTTTTTAATTTAGCGAAGTGGTGTTTAAAGCACCATCATGTTTTTTTTTGTTTACACCTCTTGTATTCCTAGGGTTTTCTTGTATCACCTAGGTTTTTTGGCATTTAAAAATGAAGGAATTATTATGAATATTACCGATCAAGATCTGCAGTTTTTTGTGTTAGCGCTTAAAAACTCGTCCAGCTACGATCTAACGGAGTATTCTGATAAGTCGTTAAAAAGGCGCATGCTAAAAATACTTACCGACAACAACATGGACCTAAACACCCTTGTCGGTACGCTGAAAACGAACAAAGAGTTCACCGAACGTATTGTTAGAGAAATTACCGTAAACACAACCGAACTTTTTCGCGATCCGCAAATTTGGCAAACGCTTAAATACAGGGTATTGCCCCGCTTCAAAAACAACAAAACTATTAACATCTGGCATGCCGGTTGCTCTACCGGGCAAGAGGTATACTCCATGATGATTCTGCTTAATGAAATGGGGCTACTGGAGAAGGCAAAAATATTTGCTTCCGACATCAATACCGACGTATTGGATCAAGCAAAAAAGGGAGTATACAAGTATCGCTTCAACATTGGCTATCTCGACAACTTCGACAAGGTAATTAAGCAAAACCCCTTCAACTACGAAGAGTTCAACGAGGTTCCCTATGAAAAATACTTCGATATAGACAAAGTTAAGGACACCCTTGTAATGAAGAAATTCCTAACCGAGAAACCCATCTTTCGCAAACACGACTTAGTAAAAGACGGCAATCTCTTCTTTGCAAAGTTCGACCTTATCCTTTGTCGTAACGTTATTATTTACTTCAACTACAGTTTACAGAACAAGGTTTTTGACCTTTTCAACAGCAACTTATACCCCAAGGGGGTGCTTGTGCTAGGAATGCACGAAACCATTCTTGGACCGCATGCCATTAAATTTGAAAAACTCGGACAGTTCTACGTAAAAAAATAGTTATTGCCGACACATCATACACGACATAAGCCATGAAGCAGTTTCTTCGGTTAGACATACATAAAAAAATACACCTCACAGTAATTGCGCTGTTGATTGTGCTCTACACTGCATCAGCCGTAATTCTTTTCTTTTTCACAAAAGCAAGGACCGATAGCCAGAATGAGAAAACAATGGTTCAAATCCTCACAGACATTAGTAATGCCTCAGAAATTGTTGATGCACAAACAAAACCCGGGTTTGATTCCGAAGATAAGCAACTCCTAAAAAATATTTTTCACCAATCATACATCTACCCCGGCTTATTCCCTTACATGATAGACGATAAAGGTTTTATCATTGTAGACCTTTTCAGAGAGGGACAAAAAGTAAGAAGGGATATCTTTGAAAAAATCCAATCTGAATCAAAAAAAGAGGGAAGTTTTTACTACACTGAGGAATCGAAAAACGGAAACATCAGCAAAACATTACACTTCAAATACTTCAAACCGTTCAACAGTTACATTTGCATAGCTGTAGACGAAACCCAAATCAACCGCCAACTCTCTACAAATAGAATAATAGTTGGACTCATTGTCATTTTTATTATCTTAATTTTCTACTACGGCGTAAAGTTAATTCTTGGTCCACTCTCCACCGACATTAAAAAACTGAGCACTGCCATAAACACAATGACCGAGGGGATACTTCCCGAGGCGCTTCCAAATGTAAGGGATGACGACTTTGGCAATCTCATTGAATCGACAAACAAGCTGATCACAAACCTCAGCCATACGGCAATTTTTGCAGAGGAAATAGGAAAAAATAACCTTCAGGCCCCCTTTACACCGGCCGGCCCTCAGGATGTATTGGGTAATGCGTTGATTAGTATGCGTGAAAGCCTAATAAAAACACAAAAGGAAGAAGAAATTCGAAAAGCCGAAGAGGCAAAACAGAATTGGGTAACCGTTGGATTGGCTAAATTCTCTGAAATCCTACGTCAAAACAATAACAACCTGACGCTCCTCTCCGAAAATGTAATTCAGCAACTCATCAACTACCTCAATGCAAACCAAGGAGGAATATTTGCACTGAACGAAGAGGAGGGCCATGAAAAAGCGCTCGATTTAGTTGCATCATTTGCATATAATCGTAAGAAACACCTTACTAAGCAAATTTTGCTAGGAGAAGGTCTGGTTGGAACTTGCGCTACTGAAAAGCAGACAATACATCTAAAAGAGATTCCTGAAGGATATATTACCATAACATCCGGTTTGGGAGAAGCAACACCAACTAACCTATTGATCGTCCCTCTAAAACTCGAGGATAGCGTTTTTGGAGTTATTGAGATTGCATCGTTCAACGATTTTCTGCCACATGAAATTGAGTTTGTAGAGAAACTCAGCCACAGCATTGCCTCTACGCTCTCCAGTGTTAAAATAAACTTACGAACAACCTACCTTCTTGAGCAATCGCAGCAGCAGCGCGAAGAGATGGCCGCTCAAGAAGAAGAGATGCGTCAAAACATGGAGGAGATGCAAGCCACACAGGAAGAGATGCAGCGCAAAACAGCCGAACTTCAGGCGGTAAACACGGCCATAGACGAGGCACTTCTACAAGGCGAATTGGAAATTGACGGTTCAATAATCAGCATCAACCAAAATTTACTTAACACCCTATGCCTTAGTCGAGACGACGTAATGGATAAAAAAATATTCCAACTGGCACCAACAACTACAGCAAAAGAACTTAAAAACCTTTGGAGTGGAGTTAGCACCGGGAATAGCGAGAAAGGTATATTTCACTTCACTGCTGCTGATGGTGAGGATCGCTATTTAATGCTAAGCTTTAGCCCAGCATTCGACGAGATGGGCAGCTTCATCAAAATTCTTATTCTTGGTCAGGATGTTACTGAAACTAAAAAACTTGAGCAAACAGCAAAGCTTCAAGCCGAAGAAATCGTAAAAAACCTTGAAAAAATTGAACTTGAGCAAGAAACTGCAAAAGTTAGGCAAAAAGAGATCAACGCAATGCTATTTGCTTTAAACCAAGATGTTATTGTTTCTGAAATGACAGGAGATGGAGTAATTACCTTTATCAACCAGCGTAACGTTGACATTCTTGGAGATACACCCGATAAAATTGTTGGCAAAACACACAGAGAACTCGACTTTACAGCAAAAAGTAACCCGGAAGCGTACAATAAATTCTGGAACAATCTTAAAAGTGGTGTTCCTCAGGAGAGAATCTTCTCGCTAAAAGTCGGTTCCGAAACAAAGTGGATACGAGAACAATACACTCCAGTACCCGATGAGAATGGCTCCATATTTAAGATTATCACACTTGGATACGATATTACGGCGGAGAAGGTAAACGAGCAGGAAGTTGAAAGACTTAAAGCACTATTAGCCAACAACAAATAGTAGTTTAAAGATTTAAACGGAAAACAATTATGTACGAAATAGGGATAGTAGATACCCGAAATGTTATAAAATCGATCAAAGACACTTTTGGTTACGACTTTACCGATTTTGCCATCACAACTTTTCGGCGGCGAATCGATGCAGTAATCAACAATAATAAGTTGAGAGATGCCGACAGTTTAATTCAAAGATTACAGAGCGACAAGCAATTCTTCGACCAATTTTTATTCGATATTTCCGTTGATACTACAGAAATGTTTCGTGATCCTTCGCTTTGGCGCTACCTAAAAGATAAGGTATTGCCGGAGTTAGGAAAAGGTCCAACCAAGGCCAAAATATGGGTAGCAGGTTGGGATTCGGGAGAAGAGTTATACACCTTGGCAATTGTACTAAAAGAGATGAACCTGCTTAACCAAGTTCAAATTTATGCAACCTCATTTAGCGATGCCAAACTTGCACGAACAAAAGAGGGAATTATAGACCCTAAACAAATTGAAGTAAATGAAGCAAACTATGAACGCTACAACGGTTCTTTTACTTTTTCGAACTACTTCAGCATCAAGAACGGCATACCGATAATTGACCCAACCTTAATTGAGAACGTTACTTTTATAAAACAAAATACTATATTTGATAATTCACCTTCAGGAATTAGGCTCATTTTGTTCCGCAACCAAATGATCTACTACAACCAAGGACTGTGCGACAAAATCACAAAAATTATGTCGAACAGCCTGGTACCGGGAGGATACTTTATAATTGGAATTAGGGAAAGTCTTGAGAGTATTGGACTATCTAGTCCATACATCCTTGTAGATGACCTTGAAAAAGTTTACAAAAAGAAAAACAGCTAACATACAATGTATAAGGCAGTAATAATTGGTGGATCTGCAGGCAGCTTTCAAGTTATAACGAAGATATTACACTCCCTGCCGCCTAACTTCCCGCTTCCGGTGTTGCTTAGCCTTCACCGGCTAAAGCACGTTAGAAGCGGCTTTGTGGAGGCACTATCAATAAAATCAGGTATTCCGGTAATTGAACCTTACGATAAAGAACCGATAAAACCGGGAAGGGCCTACCTAGCGCCTGCAAACTACCACATGTATATTGATCTGGGCAATCGAATTGCGCTATCGACAGAAGAGCCGGTAAACCACTCTCGACCATCCATTGACCTTTCATTTGTAACCGCGGCCCAAGCTTATCGCGACAAGCTCATTGGAATTATCCTTTCGGGAGCAAACAAGGATGGTGCCTACGGTTTAAAAAAGATTAAGGATAACGGTGGGTTATGTATAGTGCAAGATCCTGCAGAGTGTCAAGTAAAAACAATGACTGAAGCAAGTTTAAAGCTTACACCCGTCGACCACGTGCTATCAACCAACGACATTATTAACTTTTTGAAAAAAATAAAATAAATAGAACTATCATGGAGTCGGCCACTCGAAATACCAAATCATACGCAACCGTAATGTTTATTGTTGGTGTTGCCGCTGCGTTGATCTCCGTTTATGCCATTGGAAGTAATCATGTATGGTTATCGTATGCCTGCATTATGCTATTCCTGTGCTTGCTTATCGGGTTGTATTTTGTAGCAACCAATCTGCAAAAACAAACAATGGAACTTTCAGTTACAAATGAAGGTATTAAGAAACGCTTAAGCCAGTTTCAATCGCAAGTTGGGCGAATAGAAGAGACAACCGTTGAGGCAAAAAAGGTAATAAGTGTTGATGACTTTATTGCTAAAATAATTCCATCCAAAGAGCAAGGATTTGAATCGCTGGAAAAATTCAGCGAACGTATACTTACCTCTATTGCAAAGGAGTTAAATGCAGCACAAGGATTGTTCTTCATAAAAGAAGCTGAGACATTCAAGTTGCAGGGACGCTACGCATACTTTTCAGAGGTGTTGCCCCGCGATTTCGCAGAAGGAGAAGGGCTATCGGGTCAGGTCGCTAAAGACCAGACCGTGCTTAATATCACCGACATTCCTGCAAACTATATCACCATAGTATCAGGTTTAGGCTCGGGTCAACCAAGGAGCGTTATGATTGTACCGGCCATTCACAATGGCATATCGATAGGCGTTATTGAGCTTGCCTCTTTCAGAAACTTCTCAGAAGAAGAGGAGGAGTTATTAAGTCAAGTTACCTCTCAGTTGGGAGAAAGCATTGTAAATTATTCAACAAGATAGTAATAACATGGAAAAGGGCTACAACATGTGGCAGGTATCCGATATCGTAAAGAAAAGGGTAGTCATGGCAGCAATCGTGGGATTAGTCCTACCGTTTACTGCTTGGATTATTGAGTTTGCCAGAACGCAAAACGCACCCAACTTTACCGGACTCAGCAATATACACTCCTCCAATCCGGTTCTTTGGTTCCTTGACGCCCTTCCTCTTCTCTTGGCTGTGGTAACCTACTTCATTCTGCGTAGGCACTACAACAAGGTGGCTATGCTCGAAAAAGATTTGCTCGAGAAAGAGGAGAACATCAACAAAAACGCCCTCTTTGCAAAGCAAATTGGTGAAGGAGACTACAATACCAACCTAGAAATAACTAGCGACGACGACATCCTGGGACGTTCCCTGTTGGTGATGCGCGACAACCTACTCGACAACAACAACAAGGAAGCACAGCAAAGTTGGATAGCCGAAGGAAAGGATCAAATTTCGAATATTCTTCGCCTCCACACCAACATCAACGAACTTTCTTACGATGTTCTAACGAACCTTATTAAATACATTAGGGTTATTCAAGGTGCTCTTTACGTTTACGACGACGACCGAAATGTATTAGTAAACCTTGCCACCTATGCTTACAACCGCAAAAAATATTTAAACCAAGAATTCAAAATTGGTGAAGGCTTAATTGGTCAATGCGCATATGAGCGCGACATTATATACCGTAAGGAAATTCCGAGCTACTATGCCTCCATTACCAGCGGTATCATAGGCGACCAAAAGCCCCAAAGCATTTTACTCGTGCCACTTATCACCGACGAAAAACTTTATGGCGTTTTAGAGTTTGCATCTATTGAACCGGAGATTCCTGAACTTACCATACGGTTTTTACGTGAGTTGGGAGAGATTATTGCACGCACCATCTTTAACCTGAGCATTAACCTCAAAACCGAAAAACTGCTAAAAGAGGCGCAACAGATGACAGAAGAGTTGCGCGAAAACGAAGAGGAGTTGCGTCAAAATGCAGAGGAGATGCGAGCCACCCACGACGAGTTGGAGAAATCGAACTCGAAGCTCGAGTCCAAAATTCAAGAGGTGGAAAACGCCCAAAAAAGGCTTCACAGCTTGCTTGAAAACGCATCGGAAATCATCACCATATACAACAGCAACCTAAAGCTGACCTATATCAGTCCGTCTGTTACTCGAATCCTTGGGTATAGCCCACAGGAGATGATGAGCGGAAAGGATATGGAACGTCTAACCCGTAAGGGCGAGCAATCTTTAGGAGAATTCTTCGAAGCGCTGCAAGGCAAAAGCAAAGAGTCCAAAACCATCCAATATACCTTTATGAAGAAGGATGGGGAAAAGATATTTTTGGAAGCCACTGGCCGAAACTTACTTGATGATCCCGCCATTCAAGGTATAATTATTAACCTCCAAGATATTACGGAAAGGAAACGAGCCGAAAAAGAAGAGCGTATGCGTAGCAAAATGCAAGCTCTTTCAGAAAACTCCCCGGATATGATTATACGACTCAACACAATGGGGCAGTTTTTCTACGCTAATCCTATGGTTGAAACCTATCTCGGAATTCCTTCAAAAGATATTATCAACGAAACACTTTCATCTGTTAACCTAACCGAACCACTTTCGGAATTTTTAAAAGAATCAATTAAGAGGATAAAGTCCACCAAGGAAAAAATTGAAGATGATGTAACCTTCGATTCTAAACTTGGCGAAACCATCATGCACATTTCGGCCATTCCTGAATTCAACGAAAATGAGTTGGAAACCATTCTATTCGTGAGCCACGATATTACCGAGGCAAAGCGTATCGAACTGGAAGTTCAAGATAAGAACAGGAAACTTACCGAGAGTATTAACTACGCACAAAAGATTCAAACATCCATACTTCCGGATAATAAAACTATTCGGAAATCGCTACCAAACTCTTTCGTATTCTACAAGCCAAGAGACGTGGTTAGCGGTGACTTTCCTTGGTTCTTCAAAAAAGATGGCCATATCTATATTGCAGCAGTGGATTGTACCGGCCACGGTGTTCCGGGTGCACTTCTGTCGTTTATTGGCTACTTCACCTTAAATAATGTAGTAGACCACGACAAGGATTACTCAGCCGGTGAAATACTCGACCACCTCCACCAAGGTGTTAGGGTTACATTGAAGCAAGACCGTGTGGATGCCGATGCAAGAGACGGCATGGATATTGCGCTATGCAAGATCAACCTAAAGCGCAACGAAATTCAATATGCAGGGGCACACCGTCCACTCTACTTACTTCGTGCCGGAGAACTTGAAGAGTTTAAAGGCGACAGGAAGGCCATTGGAGGTATCCCGCACCGGAACAAGCCGGAAACACCCTTTACGAACTACACCATTCAGTTCCAAAAGGGAGACAAAGTGTTTTTCTTCTCCGACGGACTACCCGATCAAATCGGCGGGACGGAAAAGAAAAAATACTCGGCACAGCGCATAAGGGAAGCCATATTAGCTAACCCCGAAATGCCAATTGGAGACTACCATGAGTTATTTTCTAAAGACTTTGACCAATATAAAGGAGACCATAAGCAAATAGATGACATTTTGCTCATTGGGATTGAGTTTTAAATTGTAAATTATGCCAAATTAACTAACTTTACGCGCTATGGATAAGAAGAATGTAAAGGGTTTTCTTGAGTTTGTCTACGACTTCTACAAGTCTATGAAAGCTCATGAAATAAGCTTGGTTTATGAGGGTGAAATCACACACCAAATAACAAAGGCTTTCACCTCCCTTACCGAATCCAACATGGCCAAAGAAGAGGAGTCGAACTCTGTTCAGAAGAAAGTATTCCACGTAATGGTAGAGTGCCTTCAGAACATTAGCAAACACGCCGACAACTTCGGGTCAGAAGACTTCCTTTTTGCTGGAAGAGGGATTTTTATGGTAAGCAAAGGTGAGGATGAATACAACGTAACTACAGGTAACGTGATTGAGAACTCAAAAATTGACGAACTCTCGCGTATTCTGGATCAAATCAATTCACTGGATAAAGAAGGGCTTAAAATGCTCTACAAAAACCAGATGAAAGAGGGACGTCTTAGTGAAAAAGGTGGTGCTGGTCTTGGCTTTATTGACATTGCCCGCAAAACTGGCCGCAAGCTTGAATACCACTTCCTTCCTATCGATAACGAATCCCATTTCTTTATTCTAACTTCTACAATTGATAGAAACGCCTAAAACCGCATTTATACTATGGAAACTATCAAGATTCTTGGTACAGACGATACACCTCACATAATCCTTGATCCGGACAATGACTTCTTTGAGATATCTGGACGATCTTTGCCTGAGGATGTAACATCTTTCTACGAACCGGTACTCACATGGCTTGATGAATACGCTCAGAATCCAAACAAGAAAACGGTATTCACCTTCAAGTTGGTATACTTCAACACCGCTTCCTCCAAACTGTTGTTGGACATCCTGATGAAGCTCGAACACATGCACGAGGACGGAAAAAGCGTATTGATAAAATGGTACTATCCTGAGGATGATGAGGACATGCAAGAAGCTGGTGAAGAGTACGCCGACATTGTTGATGTTCCATTTGAGCAAGTTGGCTATTCAGTAAACTAGCGTTTAATTAATCCGGCAATTACTGTTGATTCAAAGCTGTAAACAATGAGTGAAGAGATACTAAAAGCGTTAATGCAACTCTTTGCAATTATTGCAAAGCAGGATGAAGGCGTTGAGCTTAGTGAACGTGCCTACGTTGTTAACTTCTTAACCCAACAGCTGAACGACGAAGCTGTTCAAGAGTATATTCGTCTGTTCGACCAACATGCCGGACTCCTTGAAAAAGAAGAGGAAAACGAAGGAGAGAAAGGTAAGATTAAGCTTACCTCGGTTAAGGATTCGGTAAGAATTTTGGGTATCTGTAAAAAAATTAACAAAACACTTACTCAAAAGCAAAAAGTCGTTGTTCTTGTGCGCCTATTCGAGCTTATTAACGCCGACAGGAAGTTCTCGGAACAGCGTATGGCAATTATCAATACCGTTTCTGAAGTATTTAAGCTAACCAAGGAGGAGTTCACCGACATTGAGAACTTTGTAATTGGAAACACCCTTAATGAACTTGATGGCCCAAGCATACTAACCATCCATAACAAGGGCCGTGTACAGGTGCAAAGCAAGCATATTCCTACCGAATCACTCGATGGATTCCTTGCCATTCTTCAAATCAAGAGTGTTGACCTCTATTTTTTAAGGTATACAGGTGCCGCAGATATTTACCTGAATGGTTTACCTATCAACAACAAAAGAATATACCTCTACGCCAGCGGCAGCTCCATTAGGCTTCCGAAAGGCAAACCGGTATACTACACCGATGTTGTCTCCCACTATTTGGCCGACTCATCGCTCACAAAAATATCGTACCGCGCTAATAACCTAGGCTACACCTTCAAAACCGGTGGCATTGGTCTGCGCAATATTAACTTTGCTGAGGAGCACGGAAAGTTAATTGGAATTATGGGTGCCAGCGGTGCCGGTAAAACCACCCTTCTTAATGTACTTTCGGGAACCGATTCCCCAACAACCGGTGAAGTTCTCATTAATGGCATAAATCTTCACACCGAAAAAGATAAGCTTGAAGGTGTCATTGGTCTTATTCCACAGGATGACCTGCTAATTGAAGAACTCACCGTATTTGAGAACCTTTACTACAACGCCAAGCTCTGCTTTAAGGATAAATCCGACGAAGAGATAACTGAACTCGTAGAAAGAACGCTAACCAGCCTTGGACTACTGGAGCGGAAGAATCTCAAAGTTGGATCACCTTTCAACAAGATGATTTCTGGGGGCCAACGGAAGCGCTTAAACATAGCACTTGAGCTAATCCGCGAACCATCAATTCTTTTCGTTGACGAACCAACGTCAGGACTCTCATCCCGCGATTCGGAGAATGTAATGGACCTCCTACGTGAGTTGACCCTAAAAGGAAAGTTGATATATGTAGTTATCCACCAACCATCATCAGACATCTACAAGATGTTCGACAATATGATGATTCTGGACACCGGAGGCTACATGATTTACTACGGCAACCCTGTAGAAGCGGTTATGTATTTCAAGCGGATTGATGCCCAAATCAACAGCGATCAAGGCGAATGCCCAACTTGTGGAAACGTTAATCCTGAACTTATCTTCAATATTGTTGAAGCAAAGGTCGTGGATGAATTTGGTAAGTATACGCCTATCCGAAAGATTTCTCCAACCAAATGGGAAGAACACTTCAAGGAGAATATTCGCATGAAAACAGTGGAGGACATCTCTGTTCCACCACCGGTTTCGCTCAACATTCCATCGCGCTTAAAGCAGTTCCTAATCTACACCATTCGCGATTTCAGGTCGAAGGTCAGCAATACGCAGTATATCGCGTTGAACATGCTTGAGACACCTCTATTGGCTTTTATCCTCTCCTACGTGATACGATACATCGCCGATCCTAATTCGGATGTGTACATCTTTAGGGAGAATGAAAATATTCCCATCTACATATTTATGGCGTTGATTGTTTCCCTCTTTGTAGGTTTAACAGTTAGTGCCGAAGAGATTTTTCGCGATCGAAAGATTCTAAAACGGGAAGCATTCCTAAACCTTAGTCGATCGAGTTACCTCATTTCAAAAATCACAATTCTCATTACAATTTCAGCCATTCAGAGTTTACTGTTTGTTCTTATTGCAAACACAATTCTCGAGATTCAGGATATGAATTTCGTATACTGGTTTGCCCTATTTACTACCGCCGTTTTCGCCAACATGTTGGGATTAAACATCTCTGCAACATTCAATTCCGCGGTAACCATTTATATTGTAATTCCGCTCATTATGATCCCAATGATGGTGTTGAGCGGTGCAATGTTCAGTTTTGAGAAACTAAACAGGACTGTTGGTAGCGTAAACAAGGTTCCGCTAATTGCCGATATGATGGCAACAAAGTGGGCTTACGAAGGATTAATGGTATACCAATTCAAAGAAAATGGTTTTGAAAAGTATTTCTACGAAATAGAGAAAGAGGAGAGCCAAACAAACTATAAATCAGTTTACTTCGTACCGGAGTTACAATCAAGAGCAGAACAGTCGCTCCTATTGCTCGACAAGACTCCAACACCAGAAACTAAGTTGGAAATGGCCGATTACCTTGCTGTTCTTAAAAAAGCGGTAACTAAAGAGGTTGTACTTGTTCCTGAAATACCATTTGAATATATTGAGGATCTAACCCCACAGGCCTACACAATTGATGTAGCAGCCTCACTTTCAGAATACTTGGAAAAATTACAAATACACTATTCCAATGCATTCCAACGTGTAAATAAGAAGAAAAATGCGATGGTAAACTATCTCGTAAAGACAAATGAGAACCTTTACAACGCAAAAAAGCAAGCATTTCACAACGAAAGTATATCCAATACAGTGCTCAAGGTATTTGAGAAAAATAAGATACTTCAGTTTGATGATGAATTAATCATGCAGTATGAACCTGTATTCAGAGATCCTGAACCAGCTTCAATAATATCGTTCCGCTCACACTTTTTAGCACCCCGGAAATACTTCCTTGGAGTTTACTGGGATACATTCTGGTTCAACATGTCAGTTATTTGGTTTATGACCATTTCGCTCTATGTTACGCTCTACTATGAGTTGCTAAAAAAGTTAATAGAGGCACTATCTGAGATAAACCTTAAAAAGGTTCGTTTTTCTAAAAAATAATTTTTTATCTTTATACAGGTTAAAAAAAGATAATAAGCTAAAAAGTCTGCCAACCTATGTTCAAAAAGCTTATATATTTTGTTGCTCTAACGCTCGTTTTTGGCGGATGCTCTTCGTGTGGAAACAAGGGTGTGGATGCAGATCAAGAATTTGCCAACCTCGATTCAGCAATAGAGGAAGAGGTAGTTTTTGATCCAAGTGTGGTTCAAGAAATGGCGGAGAATGTTGCATCTCCTGTAGAAATTGCAGCCCTAATTAAGAGCCTAAAGGTGCCTTTCTCTAAGGACATTTTGGCTCCCACCAAAAATATCGATGGCCTAAACACCAGCTTCAAGCGGGCAATTGGCTTTGGGGTTTATGGTGCCGATTTGGGTTATATCAACATGTATTCACAAAACTCAATGGTTTTGGATTACATAACGGGCATTAAAACGTTAGCGGATGGATTAAAGGTTGGTCAATTCTTCGATTTCACTACCCTTAAAAGGTTGGCAACGAATAAAGAGAACATTGACTCCCTAATGCATATCTCGACCCAAAACTTCAATAAGATTGACGCACATCTAAAGGAGACAAATAGAAGCAGCCTCAGTTGCGTTATTGTAGCCGGTGTTTGGATCGAAGGCTTATACCTATCGTGTCAGGTTGCATCAATTATTGATAGTGACAAGATGAACGAATCCATTGGTGAGCAAAAAATTGCGTTCTCCACCCTTTATAAAATGCTCTCCCTCTACAAGAAGGATCCAAATATATCGGAATTGGTTGAAGACATGAAAGAGTTAAAAACCATTTACGATGAGATTACCATATCGTATGAAATTGGAGAACCTGACATGGTTGAAGAAAATGGTGTAATTACTTTTAAACAGAACGATAAGAGTAACGTTAACATAACTGACGACCAACTAAAGCGGATTAGAGAAGCAATCATCAAAGTAAGAAACAAGCAAATTGGCGGTTAATATGAAAAATAAGGTTTTAATTATTTCCTTGCTAACGCTTTTACTCGGAGTATTTGCAGGAGGTGTTGCAAAGGCCCAAACCGAAGACGAACTCGTTGAAATGTGCGGCATGTTAGCCAAGGGTGCCACATATTTGAAGGATTTCAAAATTAAACTCGATGCGGGTGATCCACCACCGGAAGCAAAGTATTCGCTTGTGCTTACGAAGGATACAAAATATCGATTTGCAGTTGTAAACTCAAAAGATCTCCCCGGAAAGGTTGTGCTTCAGTTATTTGACAACACAAGACTACTTGGAACAACATATGTTATTGCTTCTGGAAAAGATACTCCTACCTTTGACCTTATTTGCCAAAAAACGGGAGTTTACCATCTTAAGTTTTACTTTAAAGATGGCCAATCTGGCTTGGCTGTTGGAACACTTTCCTTTGTAGAGAAGATATAAACAGAATAAAATTAACACTATATAAAAAAGAGGCTTACGCCTCTTTTTTTTGTCTAGGCCTATATTAAAAAACTACTTGCATAAACGCAAGAACTATAAATAACACAAAAAGAACAGACTGAAAGCGAGTAGGGTTTCTATCTACAGAAAAGAGATAAGTTACCAGGAAAGAAACAGGAATGGCACCCAAGAAAATTACTTCGTATGAAACTCCTTCAAGGAACAGAAACCCCAATAGGGCACAAACAAAGGTCCAAAAGAAAACTATAAAAATCTTTCTAGAACGAATTTTAAAAGAATCATAATTCTGCATTACTTTAATGCTACCTAACAGCACAAGAAACGCCACATAGAATATAAAAACGAGGTTCAACCGTGTCAATATCAAGTTGTAAGGACTGGCAGCAAGAAAAGCATTTGCAATATCGCCAACTAAAACCCACGCCTGGTTATTAACAAAGAACTGATACAGTTCAAAAAAAAGTAAGGGAGTTAAAAAGCCAACAATGGAAGAAACCCATTCTCGCCAATTAAACTGACGGAAGATAGCTAAGCCGGCAAGAATAACTGATATAAAAATAAGTCCCGGCAACCAGAAAAAACTTCCAAACCCCACAATAAAAGAAGCTTCAAAAAAATTAGAAAGCGCACTGTCGGCCCTGTAGGAGTTGAATACCCG
>Ga0209464_10000361_pt1 | contig 14730 bp, 10 predicted proteins | sample DOMMetBare1Fresh_2_FD_187473 | JGI IMG/M metagenome (GOLD analysis project Ga0209464, IMG submission 187473) | Wetland sediment microbial communities from St. Louis River estuary, USA, under dissolved organic matter induced mercury methylation -... | ecosystem: Environmental > Aquatic >...
AGTTGATGTTCAGGGATGATTTGGTTTCGCCGACTCCCGGGCCTGATTTTACGGTGCAGGTGGCGGATCACTTTTATCTAAATCCTATTTTTCATCTTCAAATGATGCAACGGCTTTTAAAGACGAAGTTAGGTTCCAAAGATAAATACGTGTATAGTGACCTAAATTTTATGTTGCTTCGTATGATGATCGAAAATGTATCGGGGGAAAAGCTGGATGCATTTCTGATCAAGAATCTTTATGCGAAATTGGGTGCTACTACTTTAGGATATTTACCCCTGAATAGGTTTGACAAATTGAGAATAGCACCAACAGAAAATGACCAGTTTTTTCGCCGCCAATTGATTGTCGGATTTCCACATGATGAAACGGCGGCATTGGCCGGTGGGATTGAGGGGAATGCCGGACTTTTCTCTAATGCAAATGATTTGGCCAAGCTGTGTCAGATGTGGCTGAACGAAGGTCGCTATGGGGCAGATCAACTTATTTCGGGTGAAACCTGCCGGATGTTTACCCAAATGAAGAATTCGGATAGTCGTCGCGGCTTAGGTTTTGATAAGCCCAATCCAGTAAAACCCAGTAATGGCCCGACTGGTGATTCTGCCCCCCTTTCCACATTCGGGCATACGGGATTTACCGGCACCTGTTTCTGGGTAGATCCGGATAACAAGTTAATCTATATATTTCTTTCTAATCGGGTGTATCCTCACAGTTGGAATAGAAAACTTAGCCAAATGGATACCCGAACTCTGATTCAGGAAGCTATTTATAAAGCGATGAAATAAAAAAAGAGTGACTTTGTCCCGATCAGACGAAGTCACTCTTTTTTTTTGTACTAATATCACTCTTTTATTCAAAGAAGAATGAAAGTACGATCATATTTGAGGTTACTTTTGACAGAGCGTTAGTATATTGTGGGCTAACCGGTGGTGTTTCCCCACTAAATAACTCCGGGCGGTTTTTATCTAATACATTATTCAGACCGATACAAAGTTTCAATTCAGGATTTAGCTTGAAATATTCAAAGTATAAGTCACACCCCACGCCAATCTCCAGAAAATAGTTGAATTTTTTTAATCGGATCAGATCTTCAGGGTCTTTCTTACTGGCTAGATCATAAGCAACCGCACCACCTACCATCAGATAAGGTCGGGAATTATTTAGCCGAAGTGAAGAATATTTGAGCTCAAGAGGGAGCATCAAATAGTTTGACTTAATCGATTCCTTGCCAATATTTATGCCATCCTGGTTATTGTAGACAATATCCTTACTTCCAAAATGCAAAGAGGGAACAGACCTTAGATTCAAATAACGAGATACGGCCAGGTCACCTACTAATCCGACAGTGAATCCAGGACTGTAATTCGGAACTTCAGCGTAGATCCTGTTGCCGGATTGATCTATTCCCGTATGTGAGAAATGCAAATCCTGGGTGTTTAAACCAACCAGATACCCGAAGTGCAGGCGTTTAAAATCTACCATTGGTTGATTCTGATCCATGAAATTCTGGGCTGAAATTTCACTCAGGGAGGTAAGAAGTAATCCGGTCAAAAGATATTTTATCAGCTTCATGAGTCCTTTTTTATGTTTAAACGCAAATTCAATCTTTTAATTGCACAGATGGTCTATTTCCCTTTTTAGGATTCAATGATACTTATAATCTTACGATAATCCCACTTTGACGAAGGTATTCCTTAAGCTCGTGCATAGGGATTTCTCCGAAGTGAAATACACTGGCGGCAAGGGCTGCATCAGCTTTGCCCAACTCAAACGCATCGCGGAAATGTTCTCTTTTACCTGCACCTCCGGATGCGATAATCGGAATATGAAGTTCTTCGGCCAGACGACGGAGCGCGTCATTGGCATAACCCTCTTTCACGCCGTCATGTGTCATACTTGTAAAGAGAATTTCCCCTGCACCGCGGTTTTCGGCTTCTTTAGCCCAGGAGAAAAGCTCGCGGTCGGTCGGGACGCGTCCACCATTGAGGTAACAGCGCCAGTCCCCGTTCTGTTCGAAATTAGCATCGATGGCTACTACACATACCTGGGTGCCAAAGTTTTTTGCAATATTTTCGATCAGATTCGGATTTCGCAACGCTGATGAATTGATCGAAACTTTGTCAGCTCCGGCATTCAGCAGGCGATCTACATCCTTCAATTCATTGATTCCACCGCCTACTGTAAAGGGAATACTTACCTCAGCAGCTACGTTTTTTACAATATCAGTAAATGTTTTTCGCCCTTCGTGCGAAGCGGTGATATCAAGGTAAACCAGTTCATCGGCACCCTGATCACTGTACATTTTACCCAACTCCACCGGATCTCCGGCATCACGGAAGTTGACAAAATTGACGCCTTTTACGGTTTTTCCGTCTTTAACGTCGAGGCAAGGAATAATTCGTTTTGCAAGCATGATATGAATAACCCCACCCGACCTCCCCGAAAGGGGAGGAGAATGAGGGTGTTATTATAAAGATTATTATTGATTCAAAATAAGATAATGAGCAGTATTGGTACTCCTTCTCCGATGGATTAAAGGAGATTTTCTATACGAATCTTCTAAGGTCTCTGAGGTTGATTTTTCCCTCGTAAATGGCCTTTCCGAAGATCACAGCGTGTACTCCGGCTTCGTTAAGCTTTTCAATATCTTCAATGCCGCTGACACCGCCGCTGGCGATTATATATAACTCCGGGAAATCGCTAATCATTTGCTGGTATAGTTCGGTAGCCGGACCTTGCAGCATGCCGTCTTTGCTAATGTCGGTACTGATCACTTTGTATATTCCCTTTTCAACATAGTCTTTCAGGAAGTCGTTCAGTTGCAGATCTGTTTCTTCTTTCCACCCGCTAACTGCGATTTTATTATCTTTTACATCAGCTCCAAGAATGATCTTTTCGCGACCGAATTTCTCCAACCATGAACTAAATACGTCGGGGTTTTTTACCGCAATACTACCTCCGGTTACCATTTTTGCGCCGGAATTGAATGCGATTTCCAGATCACTGTCGGTTTTAAGTCCACCTCCAAAGTCTATGATCAGGTTTGTGCGGTTGGCAATGCGTTCCAATACTTTATAGTTGACGATATGCTGGGCCTTGGCTCCGTCAAGATCAACCAGGTGGAGGCGTTTGAGACCATTGTCCACAAACATTTTGGCAACCTCAAGTGGATCCTCGTTGTAAACTGTTTTCTGATTGTAGTCGCCTTGTGTGAGACGTACACATTTTCCTTCGATAATATCAATGGCGGGGATGAGTTCGATCATTTTTTAAAGGGAAATAAATTGTTTCAAAATAGCTTCTCCAACTTTCCCGCTTTTTTCGGGGTGAAACTGACAAGCGTAAAAATTGTCTTTTTGCAACGCCGCACTGAAGGGCTGGATGTAATCCGTTGTGGCAGCAGTGAAATCATTGACAGGTACATAATAGCTGTGAACGAAGTAAACGAATTCATTCTCCAGTTCTTTCGGAAACATTTTATCATTGAGATTGCCGATGCTATTCCATCCCATGTGTGGAATTTTATCTTCATGTTTTTGGGGGATAAAACGTTTCACATCTACATCAAATATGTTCAGGCAATCCACATCGCCCTCTTCAGAGTGGCGGCACATCAATTGCATACCCAGGCAGATACCCATTACAGGTTGTTTCAGGTTGACGATCAATTCATCCAGTCTGTGTTGACGAAGGTAGTTCATCGTCGTTTCAGCTTCTCCCACACCCGGGAAGATCACCTTGTCAGCTGATTGAAGTTCTTCTTTGTTATCGGTAATTATAGCCTCTATTCCCAAACGCTTCATCGCGTAATTGACAGAATAGATATTTCCGGCATTATAGTTTAAAATGGCAATTTTCATTATCGTAAGTTCCGGTGAAGAATCGAAAAATCGATTGCAACAGGTTAGTTAAATAAAACAGTCTTGTTTTTATAAGTCAGTACTTTGCGTTCGATGTGTTTTTCCACAGCACGGGATAGTACTATTTTCTCTAAATCCTGACCTTTATGGATCAGGGTTTTTACAGTGTCTTTGTGGGAAATACGGGCGATGTCTTGTTCAATAATAGGACCAGCATCAAGATCGCTGGTTACATAATGGCTTGTCGCACCGATTAGTTTCACACCGCGCTCGAATGCTGCATGGTAGGGTTTTGCACCTACAAATGCCGGCAGGAACGAGTGGTGGATATTGATAATCCGGTTGGGATATTGTTTGATGAAGTTAGCTGAAACTACCTGCATGTATCGCGCCAGTACGATGAAGTCGACCTGGTGTTTTTTCAGAAGTTCCACTTCCAGCGCTTCCTGTTCTGCTTTTGTCTCTTTAGTAATAGGAATGCAATGAAACTCGATACCGAAACGAGCAGCAACCGTTTGCAAATCGGGGTGATTGCTAATGATCACCGGAATGGCAACATTCCATTCTCCGGCAATGTAACGGGCCAACAGGTCGTAAATACAGTGTGACATTTTCGAAACGAATATGGCCATACGAGGCGTATCATCGCTGAAGTAGAGACGGAAATCCATGTCATATTTTTGCCCGTAAAGAGTGCCGAAATATTCATTGATTTTGTCACGGGGAATAACGAAGTTTTCCAGTTCCCACTCTACACGCATAAAGAATACCCCTTCAGTGCGATCCACGTGCTGATCAAGGTATATGATATTTCCACCGTTTGCATTGATGAAGTCAGTTACCAAAGCAATCAGACCCGGTTTGTCGGGGCAGTGGATCAGTAATATTGCGGTGGATTGATTTGCCTCTGTTGTTGCCATATTTCCATTAAATTTAGAGATGCAAAGATAGCAATTTCCCTCGGAAGGCTAATCTGTCCGTTACTGTTTAAGCGCTTTTATGATGGCGTTAGAGTAAATAAAACTCTCCTCGGCATTAAATTGAAAGCAAAAGGCATTCTTTTGGAATAAATAGGGATTGTCAGTCAAAAAACGCGGTAATCCAAAGGGTAAAATATATCGGTCATTGATAAAAGCATCTCCTTTACCGAAAAAGCAGATATTGCTTTCTTTGTCTATTTCGGACGAAATTTGCCGGTACCAGGGCATTCTGCTTAGATTATCCCCTTTTTTGATGTCTTTGATATAAGCATCGACGGTTTCCGATCTGCCGGAAAGCACCAGGTAATTCTGTACCGTATCGCAATAAATGATAGGATCGCCTAACGAAAAGAGCGGGCCAAACATAGAGGTGTAGACCTTTTCAGGAAATCCCTTTTGATTCAATGGCAATGTAATCATCTTTTCGTTTGCCTTATCTATTTTAGCGTGCAATGATTCCAATCGGTCTGCTACATCCTTCTGATCATTGAGTTTGATCAATAGAACTTTCTGATAAATCTTTTCAGGAACAAAGACCGGATAGTAAGCAATATTTATTTCACCTCCAAACTGGTTGCCGAATATGGAATCGACGCTCATGAAATCATGACGGAAGTAGGTTGTATCTCTTTCCGTACTGCCATAGAAGCGCTCCTGGTTTTGTACAAAACGATCACGATCACTTAATCCAAAATGGAGGCAAACAGGACAGTTCTTGCTGATTATGCCGGGATTGAGTGGTTGTCCCCCGTTTTGTCCGATAAAGAGGCAAAGTCTGTTTTGTTTTTCGTATAACGGCGAAGTATAGCAACTCATCGTTACTTTATCCTTGGTGAAGGATAACTCGGGTGCAATCCATTCGGTTAGATTGAGTGTGTCTACCTTGTCGGGGGTGTTGCCGTAGTGAAGCGGAATTCCATTAAGACGAAGAAAGAATTTCAGTGAAGTGGATTTTTCACTGTCTTTGGCGATGTCAATGAAATCAGGTTCATCTAATTTACCTTTTCGTGTAGATATTCGCATCACAGCTTCATCTACAAGGCGGTTTTGATAACTTCCGGCAAAAATACCTTTATAGTAGAAACAGTGGAATGTCACGCCGGTAGTAACGTAATAGTGTGTAACCTCGATTCCTGCATTTTTTTCCACCAAAGGGGTAAAGGATGATTTGAAGTGCTGGTCGAGCATATCTGCAATTCGCTCTTTATCACCGGAAGCCATCTTGAACAGCAGCAGTTCACCATGTTCATTTTCCCAGGTATGGAAAGAGATGATCATCTGATGCAGTCCACTTTCGGTTCCGGCCCAATTTCCCCGATTGAAATATGGTTGAAGGTTGGTCAGTGTTTTTATTATCGACGGATTGCTTTTATTCTTCAGATAAGCCTGGATGAGGTAGTTTTGTTTGATACTGTCGAGATCTTTCAGATGCTCAATTGAAATAAAAGCGTCACAATTTTCCGGAATGATACGCATCAGGTCAGTGCGGGCAGCAGAGTGTTCGTCAGCGAATTTTTGATAAACGAAGAATGCACCGGTAGCGACTACAGCAATGATGGCTACGGTCAGGCTGATTTTGATTATATGAAATTTGCTCATGACGGTATGTGTTTGGTAAAGAGAGCAATGGTGTTGCTCTACTTTTGATAGTTATGGCAATCTTATTTTTTCAGGCTAAAACATCGGTGTAGAGACCTTTGTTTGCGCTTTGGATACCACAAATTTAGTTAAATAAATGAGACGGCAAAGCGCTTTAGTGAAAATGTATATATGAAAAAACGATGTCGCACTCCGTGGATAGGTTTGTGCCGGCATCGTCTTTAATGTGTTTCTGTTAAATGTCTGTTATTCAGGTTTCAGAATCCAATTGCTGGTTTGGATTTCTGTTTCTCCTTCAGCAGCTTGATCATTTCTTCAAACTTCTCCCTGCTGATCACTTCATTATCCAATAGAGCTTCCAATGCCTCTTTTTGGGCGCCGTACTCCATTTTAGGATCGTTGGGGCGGATTTCGATGTCAATGATTCGTTGCGTCATCTTTTCATGTAAGGTGTTGATGAATTTATCCACTTCGCGTTTGCTTGGTGAGTCGGCTAGTACGGAAAAGCTCTCTTTGCCGCCTTTGATCACGATTTGAGGTTTACGATCCACATAGGTTATCATGAGCAACAGGGCGAAAATGATTGCCGATGCTATCCCGATTACCCACGATGCAAAGGTGGTAAGAGCAAAAACATTCCACGTCAATGCCCCGATTACCACAATAAGAAAAACTAATGCAGACAAAAAGACTCCAAACGTCTTCTTTCGTACATAAGCGGTTTCGAATCCCAAATCTTCGTACTTTAATGTCAACTCAATATCTTCCATGGGAGATTTCATGCAAATCTTCACTTCTTTATCGGACAGGGTAAACTCCTGATACTCCCAAAGCCGTCTTTGTCGCAGTTTCATGACCTGATAGTTTTACAATAAAACGGTCTTTTAACCCTTTTTGTTTGTCGGGAGATAAATGGTTGAAACGAATCTCGTTCAATCAGTCGTTCAACTTGCCGGATTGTAATTTTTTCGCTCAGGTATTCGTGTAGCTATCGGGCGATTGCGGGTGGCGCTATAATGTTGTAATATGATGCTCTGTCGCCCGGAGGTGAGTGGGGGATAAAGAACAACGGGAAACCCACAGAGCAGGCTTCCCGTTGTATTCTTATTATGGAAATGACTATTTCCACACCACCACTACTGCCGGAGTCAGCTCTTTAGAGCCGAAGATGATTTTAGCGTCTTGCGGAATATTGATAGAGACATTGCTTGAAGAGTAGTTGATCGCCACCCAGAAGCCATCGCGCCAGTTGACCATTACGCCTTCAGGCTGTTCGTTGGTGCTGATGCCGGCTGATTCGTACACCTTTTTCAGAACATCTTTTTCCAGTTTGCCATCATCGGTATCGGTCCCAATGTAGGTGACGGTTCCTTTGCCCAGCTTGCGGTGAATGACGGATGCTTTACCTGCATAGAACTGGTCGGCATAAGTCGCCCAGGTATCGGTGCCTTGCATCGGCTCAAGCATATCTGCCCAGTTGTTCCAGAAGTATGTATTGCCATTGAATGAAACTTTTGCCTTAATATCATTATCAAGCATATCGTTCATGGAGATTTTGGCTCCAATCAAATCAACAATTGCACTGGCCCACTGTGCTTCGCGGAAATGTCCGTTGCGGTCTTTCAATCCGGTGCGGACGGTCAGCACGAGATTGCCACCGTTTTCTACATATTTCTTCCATTTAGCCACCAATGCCTCGTCCACCATTTGGTAAGCCGGTGCAATGACTACCGGATATGAGCTCAGATCGCGGTCTTCACCCACAATATCTACCGGTGCAGAGAGAAGTTTCACTGCGTTGTAACATTTGGTTACGTGAGCGATTTGGTTCCATTGGTAAGTCTGAGGCTGAACGGTGGTTTCCCATACATTGTCCACATTGTATAACAGAGCTGTTTTGCGGGCTGCATACTCTTTTGGCATTTGAGTATTGGGTTTGTACAGTTTGCGCAGCTCGCGGATTTCTTTCATGAACTGGCTGTATTGCTGGCCACCGTTAAGTTCGGTTACGCCATCTGTACCTACCATGCCGTAGTGGAACTGCTCTCCGCCAAACAAAGGCTGACGGAAGCGATAAGAACAAATAAAGTCAAGACCACCTGCAAAGGCATTCCACAACCAGGCATGAACGGCTCCCGGATAGGGCTGTGGGTTGTAGTTGCCCCAGTTTACCTGACCGGGCTGTAGCTCCATAACACCGGTTACCCCTTTGAGCGGACGGAAGAAGTCATTAGCGTAAGAGATTCTCCACGGGTCTCCCATGCGGAAGCCCTGATCGCCCACGCCTTTGGTGTAACCTGCCACAGGGTACATGGTGTACGAGATGAAGTCCAGGTCTTTATTACGCCACGGATCCACGTCGGTGTGACCGTGCATGAAGTTGGTGGTCACGAACTGCTCTTTGGTAACATTCGCTTTGATGGTGTTGAACTGCAAGGAGACAAAAGAGGCACATTCATCGGCGCTGAAACGCTTGAAGTCCACCACCGAAATGGGGCTGGCGATCCCGGAATAAAGACGTTTGTCATTCGGAATCTCAATCTGGCTGAAGTCTGAATAAATAGCAGACCAGAAAGCCGTTCCCCAGGCCTTGTTGAGGTTGTCGATGGTTTTGTATTTCTTCTGAAGCCAGATGCGGAAGTTAGCCTGTGCAGCCGGGCTGTAATCGTAAGTGCCGTAGTGCGATGGTTCGTTGTCGATTTGCCATCCCCAGATGCGTTTGTCGTTGGCGTAATGTTTAGCCATTGCTTCTACTACTTTGGTGGTCAGTTCGCGGTATTTGGCACTTGACCACGAGTAGTGTTCGCGGGTACCGTGCTGGCCAGTTTGCCCGTTCTGCATTTCTACCAGAATTTCGGGATATTTGCGGGTCAGCCATGCCGGAGGAGTGGCCGATGGAGTACACATGATGACTTTGAGGTTGTGTTTAGCCGCCAGTTCCACCGCTTTGTCGAGCCATTTGAAGTCGTACTGGCCTTCGGTGGGTTCCATTTGTCCCCAGGCAAATTCGGCCATGTGGGTAAACTCGAAGCCCATATCGGCCATCTTTTTAAAGTCGCGGTCCCATTGAGCGGGATCCCATGCTTCGGGGTAGTAATAGACTCCGGTTTCTACCATTTTTTCGGGTTTGAAGAACTGCTTCTGCGCCTGTGATGCCAGACCGCAAGTCAGTGCCAATCCCATCAGGAGTGTTTTTTTCATAGTTGGTTGTGGATAATTTAGTGTGTGATATTTTTAAGGAAAGCAAATGTAAGAAATTTTGAACGATTGTTCCTATATGATTTTGTGCGAATTCTTTCGTTTGCCTAAAAGATAGCCTGAGTACTTCACGGAAAAAAGCCGTAAATTTGCGCCCTCCATGTTTCAGACAATCAAAAAATAAAAACCATACGATGTTTTCCTTATTCAAAAAAGACTTTTTCAGCCTGATCGGTTCCATGGTGGGTGCCGTAGTGATCGGGCTTTACCTGGTGGTGTTAGCTTTGTTTTTATGGGTCATTCCGGGAGAATACAATCTGGCCGATGGCGGATTGGCGGTGACCGAAACGATATTCCTGCTTTCGTCGCAATTGCTGCTGATCCTGATTCCGGCGCTCACGATGCGCGTCTTTGCCGAAGAGAAACGGCAGGGCACGTGGGATATGTTGCGTGTGCGGCCCATCAGCAGCGGACGGATTGTGACGGCAAAGTTTCTGGCCGTGTTTGTAACCGTTTCGGTGGGCATATTGCTGTCGGTGGTGCATCCGGTGTTGCTATCCATCTTTAGCTCTCCGGCCGGGAATATCGACTGGGGCGTGGTGATAGGTTCGTATGGCGGACTGTTGATGCTGGCTGCTGCCTGCACGGCGGTGGGGATTTTCACCTCGTCGGTGTCGGCCAATCAGGTGGTGGCGTTTGTGATAGCGCTGCTGATAAACGGATTTCTCTATTACGGTTTTGAATTGCTGAGCGGCATTTCCGGACTCTCATTCTTCCAGTCGTGGTCGGATGTGTTGAGCCTGACCGCCCGCTATAAATCGTTGCAACGCGGTGTCATCGATACCCGCGACCTCTTTTATTTCCTTTCCCTGTTTTTCATTTTTACCCGAGTGACCGCCTTTTATCTGGATAAATACAAGGCAAGCAAACCGATGTTTGTGCAGGTAGGAGTATGGGCGATACTGCTCGTGATCTCGGGGAATGTGTTCATGCGTTTCGACCTGACGGCTGAGAAACGCTATTCGCTTTCAGACTACAGCAAATCATTATTGGCCGGAATGACAGCGCCTGTACAGGTAAATATTTACCTGGATGGCGAACTCAACGCTGCATTTACCCGACTGAAAAACGGGACAGGCGAACTGATAGACGAGTGTAATAACTATTCCGGTGCCGCTATTTACTATCAATACCTCAATCCTTCGGCTGCCTCCGAAGCACAGCGCGAGAAGATTTACTCGAAACTGATTGCCCGTGGAATAAAACCCATTTCGGTCAATGAGGCCGACCGGCAGGGGAAAGTGACGCAGAAGCTGGTCTTCCCCTGGGCGGAGATGATTTGCGGAAAAGATACTATGCGCGTGCCTTTGCTCAAAACGCTTCCCGGTAAATCGGCTCACGAAAACCTGAATGCGTCGCTCGAATCTCTGGAACTGAACTTCACCGAAGCCCTGCAATGGCTTACCCGCAAAGATTCGCCACGCATTGCCTTCCTCGAAGGGCATGGCGAATTGCCGGAGCCTTATGTGGCAGAAGCCCTTAACAAGCTGGGACGTAATTATATCATTGATCGTGGAGTGGTTGGTAGTGACCCGCAAATCCTTTCTCCTTATAAAGTGTTGGTGATTGCTGGACCGCAAAAACGTTTTACCGAAGCGGACAAATATGTGCTTGATCAGTACGTGATGCATGGCGGCCGCATTTTCTGGCTGGTGGATGGCGCTTTTGTTCCACAGGAGATCTTAGCCGAAAAAGGTGAGACCACGGCTGCTGCACTTGACCTGAATCTGAACGACTATTTCTTTAACTATGGAGTACGCATTAATCCGAATCTCTTACAAGATGCGCAATCCATCTCCATTCCGCTGAAAGCACCCAACGGATCGGAGGAGGTTTTCCCTGCGCCGTGGTATTTTGCACCGACTTTGCAGGTTAATCCTTCACACCTGATTACCCATAATATTTCGACGGTGAAAGCCGACTTTGCCTCTTCGCTTGATCTGGTGGGTGATAATTCAACCGTGAAGAAAGAGATTTTGCTGGCAACATCATCCCATACAAAGATACTGAGCGTGCCGATATCGGTCTCTTACCAATCGGTGTATCAGAAGCTGCCACAGGGCTATTTCGATGCTGCGAGTGTGCCGGTCGCTGTTTTACTGGAAGGGAAATTCACCTCTCTTTTCAATAACCGTTTTGTGCCGGATAGCGTGCAGGGAGAGCGCATGAATGAATGTCAGGGTGGGAAAATGATTGTTGTTTCCACGGGAAGCATTATACGGAATGATATTCGCCAGGCACAGAATGGGCAATCTACGCCAGTTCCCCTGGGCTATGTTCCGTTTATGGATATGCAGTTTGGCAATGCTGATTTTATAGTCAATGCGGTAGAATATCTGGCGGGTGACCAGGGGAAGATCGCTCTGCGCTCGCGCCAGTTTGTGCTGCGCTTGCTTGACCAGGCAAAGGTGAATGAGAAGCTGACCGTTATTCAGGTGACGGCAGTGGCTGTACCGGTGTTGTTGCTTTGCTTGGTGGTGGTAGGGGTGTTTATTTACCGGAAACGGCGTTATACGCGATAAAAAAAACAGCGACTCACCGTAGCGAGCCGCCGTTCAAGGGTTGAAGGGTTAAAAACAATTTATGACGGGTTATGAGTTCCGGTTTATCAACCTACCCATGCAGCCAGGTCAGCTTCAGGAGTTGAGATGGTGCCGATTCCGAAGTTTTCTACCAATACTTTCGCTACGTTTGGTGAAAGGAATGCAGGCAAGGTCGGTCCGAGGTTGATGTTTTTCACGCCTAAGTAAAGCAGAGCCAGCAATACGATTACCGCTTTTTGCTCGTACCATGCGATGTTGTAAACGATCGGCAATTCATTGATATCTTCCAGTTCAAATACCTCTTTCAGTTTCAATGCGATCAACGCCAAAGAGTAGCTGTCGTTACATTGTCCGGCGTCAAGTACACGTGGGATACCGCCGATGTCACCCAAAGGCAATTTGTTGTAACGGTATTTTGCACAACCGGCAGTCAGGATTACAGAATCTTGTGGCAAGCCTTGTGCGAACTCAGAGTAGTAATCGCGGCTGTTCATGCGTCCGTCGCAACCAGCCATCACCACAAATTTGCGGATAGCACCTGTTTTCACAGCATCAACAACTTTGTCAGCCAGGGCAAATACCTGTTCGTGAGCGAAACCACCTACGATAGAACCGGTTTCGATTTCGGTAGGAGCGGCACATTTTTTAGCGTGCTCAATGATTTCAGAGAAATCTTTGGTTTTGCCATCTTCACGTGCAGGGATAATTTTCCAGCCCGGGAAACCTGTAGAACCGGTTGTGTAAATACGGTCTTTGTAACCGGCTTTATCCAGTGGCGGAACGATACAGTTGGTGGTGAAGAGTACAGGACCGTTGAAGCTTTCGAATTCTTCACGTTGTTTCCACCATGCGTTACCGTAGTTACCTACGAAGTGGCTGTATTTCTTGAATGCGGGATAGTAGTGAGCAGGAAGCATTTCGCTGTGAGTGTACACGTCAACGCCTGTTCCTTCGGTCTGAGCCAACAGCTCTTCGATATCTTTCAGGTCGTGACCGCTGATGAGGATACCCGGTTTGTTGCTCACACCGATGTTTACTGAAGTGATTTCAGGATTACCGTAGCGGGTAGTGTTGGCTGTATCAAGCAAGCCCATGGTGTCCACACCGTATTTACCGGTTTCGAGAGTCAGGGCAACCAATTCGTCAGCAGAGATATCTGTGCGGGTAGTTTGAGCCAAAGCGTGCTGGATGAATACGCTGATTTCGTCTTTTACGAAACCCAGGTTGTAAGCATGCTCAGCATAAGCGGCCATACCTTTCAATCCATAGATTACCAGTTCTTTCAATGAACGAACGTCTTCGTTTTTCTCTTTCAGGATACCTACCAGTTTAGCCACAGTTTCGTAGTTTTCAGGAGTACCTGCCCATTTTACCTCTTCGATTTGAGGAACTTCAATACCGGCAGCGTCTGCTATTTTCAGCAATTCAGCTTTCAGGGCTACGGCTTTGGTTACGCGGGCAGAAATGCTTTCTACGTCGAAGTTAGCGTTGGTGATGGTACAGAAAAGAGCGTCGAGGATGAAGTGGTCCACTTCCGGTTTGTTAATCCCTTGTGTGCGCAGTTGTTCGTTTACGACAGAGATTCCTTTGCTGACATAGATAAGCAAGTCCATGATGTTGGCGGTTTTGTCGTCTTTACCACACACGCCTTTTATAGTACAACCAGTGCCTTTAGCGGCTTCCTGACATTGAAAGCAAAACATATTTTCCATTATTCGATTAATTTTATTCGTTTGTTATTTATTTGATTTTTGATAATTCTGTTTGGTTTGGTAGAGACGCACGGTTGTGCGTCTGATATATTAAGACGCACGGCCGTGCGTCTCTACGCGTGGGTATTACACCCATTCTTCTTTAATGATATTTCCCTGCAATCCTACAACGACTAGCTTCAATGGAATCTTGCGTGATGCCTGAGCTGTTGCCATCTGTGCGATCTGAAGCAATCCGCCGCAGCAAGGCACTTCCATGATCATGACAGTTAGGGTGTTGAGTTTAGCATCGTTGATCATTGCGACCAGTTTGTCGATGTACACCTCTTTGTTAGTGTCGAGTTTCGGACACGCAATGGCAAGGCGTTTGCCTTTGAGGTGTGTGCTGTGAAAATCACCTACCGAGAAAGCGGTACAATCTGCTGCCAACAGTAAATCTGCATTGGTAAGGTAAGGAGCCATCGGGCTGAGCAGGTGTAATTGCACAGGCCATTGCTGAAGCTCCGATTGAGACGCGTATTGCACGCCAGCCGGTTTGATATCCGGTTTGGCAAAGAATTTCGCCTGGCTTCCGGGGCAACCGCCACCGTGATGACCGGCATGTTCGTGATGTCCTGCAAATACAGGTTTGGGTTTATCCATGAGTGAGTCAATTGAAATCGGTAGATTATTCTTTTTGATGTAGTCGATTCCCTGTTGCAGGAATTCGTGCTGATCGTGATCTTTCAGGTGTTTGAGGTGAGCCAGTACCACCTTCTCGCCTTTAGAAGAGATGCGT
>Ga0209464_10000362_pt1 | contig 14726 bp, 9 predicted proteins | sample DOMMetBare1Fresh_2_FD_187473 | JGI IMG/M metagenome (GOLD analysis project Ga0209464, IMG submission 187473) | Wetland sediment microbial communities from St. Louis River estuary, USA, under dissolved organic matter induced mercury methylation -... | ecosystem: Environmental > Aquatic >...
ATACGCGTTACGCACCCGTGCGCCGCTCTCGGGGGCCGAAGCCCCCTACCGCTCGACTTGCATGTGTTAGGCCTGCCGCTAGCGTTCATCCTGAGCCAGGATCAAACTCTCCATAGTAGAAGATGTTATAATATTCTCTATCCTTAACTCAAATTCTAGCTTAAATCTAAAAAATGGTATGTCTTTATTTTCTCTTCCCAATACTTCAAAGATCGTGGTATTTTTCTTTGCAACCCTTGTTGTGATTGCGGGTGCAAAGGTAATCTTTATTTTTCAACTTCCAAATTTTAATTCGAATTTATTTCGAAGTTAAACTTTTTTGTTGCGATTTCTTCATCTTTATAATTCAGAAATCAGTCATTTAAAGATCGCGCTTCCTTTCGTAAAGCGGATGCAAAAGTAGGGCTTATTTTTGAATCTGCAAGAGGTTTTGCTGTTTTTTTTAAACGATTTGAGACGTTGTATCCTTAAATTATTGATTGCTATTTTTTTACGTTTTTAAAATAATTGCTCCATTGTTCTATAGTACAAATAGGTTATTTTTGAGCCATTATTATCAAGACAAAGACTATGCTAAACGACAGCAAGGTTGTTATCATACCGACCTACAATGAAATAGAGAATATTGAGGCTATAATAAAAAAGGTACTGAGCCTTGATGGTGGGTTTCATATACTAATCATAGACGATGGCTCTCCAGATGGGACTGCTGCTGAAGTTAAGCGTTTGCAGGCTATCCCTGAATACAAGCAGAGACTACATATTATAGAGCGAAGCGGAAAACTTGGACTAGGAACAGCATACATCACGGGCTTTAAATGGGCTACTGCACATGAATACGACTACATATTTGAGATGGATGCCGACTTCTCTCATGATCCAGACGATTTAATTCGGCTTTACGAATCGTGTAAGGATGGTGCTGATTTGGCGATTGGCTCTAGATACGTGAATGGGGTAACAGTGGTTGAGTGGCCTATTGGTCGGATTCTAATGTCATACTATGCATCCGCCTATGTAAGAAACGTCACAGGAATGCCAGTAAGAGATACTACGGCTGGATTTAAATGCTATAGAAGGAAAGTTTTAGAAACCATAGACCTTGATCGAATAAAAATGAAAGGCTATGGGTTTCAGATTGAGATGAAGTACAATACTTACCTATTACAATTTAAAATTGCTGAGGTCCCTATTATTTTTAGAGATAGGGCAAAGGGAACCTCAAAAATGTCTGGAGGCATTTTTGGTGAAGCTTTTTGGGGTGTTCTAAACATGAGGCTAAGAAGTGTGTTTGGTAATATAAAGGAAAAACCTAAAGCCAAATGAGCAAGATACTCATAAAAAATGCTCTAATCGTTAATGAAGGAAAGAGCTACAAAGGCAATTTGCTGATTGAAAATGAACAAATTAGCAAGATTTCTGAGAACTTTATTGACTCTGATGATGCCGATGTAATTGATGCCGAAGGCCTGTATCTATTACCTGGAGTAATAGATGACCAAGTTCACTTTAGAGAACCAGGACTTACGCATAAAGCAGATATAGGAACAGAATCCAGAGCCGCCGTTGCAGGAGGAGTTACCTCCTTCATGGAGATGCCCAATACCAAACCGGCTACTACGTCCTTAGAACTATTAGAAGATAAATTTGAAATTGCATCGCATAGCTCAATTGCAAACTATTCTTTTTACTTAGGTGCGACTAACGACAATCTAGATATCGTTTCAAATCTTGATCCAAAAATCACCTGTGGAGTAAAGGTGTTTATGGGATCCAGTACAGGCAATATGCTAGTTGATCAAAAGAAAGTACTTGAAGGCATATTCGCAGAATGCCCAACCATAATAACAACGCATTGCGAAGATGAGCAGACTATTAGGAATAATATTGAGATTTTCAGGCAGAGGTATGGGGACAATATCCCGATAGAAGCGCACCCCCTCATAAGATCAAATGAAGCCTGCGTTAGATCTACAGATCTTGCAATTTCGCTTGCAGAAAAGTATGGTTCAAAGCTACATGTACTCCACTTATCGACGAAAGAAGAGATGTCGCTTTTTGACTCGAAACCACTTGAAGAAAAAAGAATAACAGGCGAAGTATGTGTACACCACCTATGGTTTACTGATGCAGATTATGCTCAAAAAGGCAATCTCATAAAGTGGAACCCAGCAGTTAAGTCGATTGAAGACCGAGATGCACTCCGAACAGCCCTAAGAAAAGGAAAGCTAGATGTCGTAGCAACCGACCACGCTCCACATACACTCACAGAGAAGTCGAACAGCTACTTAGCTGCCCCATCTGGAGGTCCTCTTGTACAGCATTCTCTTACAATGATGCTTGAGCTCGTAGATCAAGGAATCTTTACAATTGAGGAAGTTGTTGCCAAAATGTGCCATTCTCCGGCAATCCTCTTCAGCGTTAATAAACGAGGGTTCATAAGAGAAGGTTACTATGCAGACTTAGTGCTTGTAAAGCCAAACTCAAGATGGAAAGTTGAAGCAAGTAACATCCTATACAAATGCGGATGGTCTCCACTCGAAGGATCAATGCTTAACAACGAGGTAAAGATGACCTTCGTGAATGGATTTCTAGCCTACTCTAACGGAAGTGTCAACGAAGGAAAGCAAGGACAAAGGCTAACGTTTAATCGGTAGTAAACTTATATAAAAAAGGACGAGGGCTGTGTTAGCCCTCGTCCTTTTTTATATCCCATTAGATTCTAATAAAATCTGAACCTATAATCTTCTATGTTAGCGGCTTTACGCAATGCTTCGTACGATTGATAAACCGAACGTTGAGCATTCATACTATTGAGACGCACCTTTTCGGAATCAAGGCTAAAAGCAGGATCAACAACCTTTGCTGTTTGTTGAATTACATAAACGCCATTTAGACCGACGATAGGCTTGCTAATTGTATTTGGTTTAACTGAAGTAGCAGCAGCAACTAAAGCAGGCTCTATACCAACATTTGGCACAATATAAGAGCTAAATGCAATATCGCTAGCATCAGCAGCCTGAGCACCTAGCTTTTGAGCAAGCTGATCTATGCTACTAATACCTTTTAGGGCTGTATTCATTTTTTCCTCAAGCAAAGCGCCTTTCTTCTCCCTCTTTACAAGAAACTCAAGATCAGACTTAACCTGTTCAAAAGGAGCAATTCCCTTTTCTCTTTCACCAGTTATAACGGCAACAACAAACTGGTCTTTTTGACCTTTTAGCTCAAACACCTTAGAAATATCACCCTTATCACCTTCGTAAGCCCAACGAACAATTTCTCGAGGATTGCTTAATCCAGAAATGTTACGTTCATTAGGAGCAAGACGAGAAGCAACCCTCTTGTTAAGCTTTTGCTTTGCAACTTGAGCATTAAACTCTTCGTAATTGCTACAATCAGAGACAAACTTATTAGCCGCATTGTATGCTTCCTTAACCGTTAAGCTGCTAGGAACAACATCACGCTGTACAACAGCAAGCTTAACACGCTTTGACGCTGCACCCTTTTCTACAACCTGAACAATATGGAAACCATCTTGACCTTGCATAACCTTGATAGATCCAGCAGAAGCCATAAGAGTTGAATCATCAATTTGTCCACGACGTAACCAACCTAAATCACCACCTTTAGCAGCAGAATTTTGATCAGCAGAATACTTTTGGGCAAGAGCCGCGAAGTTTGCACCACCCTTAACAGCATTCATAATACTATCGGCTTGCTTTTTAGCAACAGCAACATCAGCCTTAGGAACAATATGGATATGACGAACCTTTACAGAATCAGAAAGCATCTTTACATCTGCAATTCTTGCCATAATAAAGGAATTCCCATCGAAGTAAGGACGCAAGAAAGAAGCAGTTGAAGCATTGAAAGCAAAAGAATCTAGCTTTGCAGCTAGCTGCCCTTTCGAAAAGTAGCTATCGTAGCTTTTATCAGTATTATTTTGAGCATACTGAGCAGGATCTGTAGCTACAGCAAATTCCTTTTCTGCATCAACAACCCACTTCTGAGCATTAGAAAAATCTTCTTTAGAGGGATTTACATCAAACACCACATACTCGATGTCACGTCCTCTCTCCTGCTCAAACATCTTCTTGTGCTTGTTATAGTAATCTTTAAGATCAGCGTCCGAAACTTTTACAGACGAATCAGGAATTGCAAAGAAATTTTGAGCAACAAATCTAATGCTATACTTATTTGCGCTAGAAGCTAACGCACGCTTAGCATCTAAAGAAGTTACAAACATAGATCTTTGAACAAGAGACGCGTACTTACGAGTAAGGCGCTCAAGCTTTACCTGATTCTTGATATAGTTCCAATAAACAACATTAGTTGGATTAGGATTTTTCACATCGAGGCTCTTTACAAAAGCAACGATTTGAGCGCGATCTACCATTCCTGTACGAGGATCTTGGAAGAAGTTACGCACAACAGGTGAAATATTATTTCCCTGAATAAGGTCCGCCATTTCATCTTCAGAAACATTTAGACCTTCCTTTTCAAGCTTTTGGTCGAGAACAATTTCCCTCACCATTTCTTCCCAAGCCTGATCTCTTAGAGCCGCCAACTCATCCTCAGTAAATGAAGATTTTCCGGAGATTAATTTTTGGGTTTCTGTCATTTCGTCAAGCCTATTCTGGAATTGAGTAATTGACACCTTATGCCCATCAACCTCGGCCATTGTCATCTTGGAGCTATTTAGGATGGAAGTCCCAGAACTGATCAAGTCTCCTAGTATAAATGCCAGAAGAGCAAAACCAATTACGACAGCAACCAAAACGCCCATACGGCTTCTAATCTTTTCTAGTGTTGCCATGAAATATTTAATTTAGTTTAATCTTTTTTTTTGAGACCACGAATATAGTAAAATCGGTTACAACCCAAATGCTTTTTAGCCGTTTTTTATTCTTAAACAGACAAATGTGTCTTGTCTGCTAAATTAAAATTTTACGACTGAAGTACAAAAAAAGGAGGTTGGAAGACGAGCTGCGTCGAAAATTATAAAAGTATCGATTAAAATATTCTACTATATCTAAAACAAACAACCGCTAATAAAGCAACCTATTGAACTACAAAAGGCGCACCCTGATTAATCATTATCAATCAACAACTTATCCTTTGTGCTTTTTATGTATCCTATACCTCACAATGAATAGAAGTACACACAAGCCACACAACAACACCGAGAACCATCCGAGATCTGGATGACCTCCAAAGAAGTGAATGAAAGACAAGACTAATAGCAAAGACGACATTGCTCCCCACACCCACATCCAGACAGTATTTGTGCGATAAGATGGATGCATACTATAAGGTAAAACCGCTTAAGCGAGGTTTTTTTACACTATAATTTTGGAACTTTTCATCTGCCTCAATACCTTCACCAGTACTCACAGAACCATCAGATTTAACAACCTTAACAAACACATCAGAAGAAATGCGTCCAGTTGTTTGATTCCAGAATAGCTTTTCGGTGTACAGAGTTTCTCCCTTTATGTTTTTGCCAACAACATTGCCTCGAGCCTCCCAAAGTTGCTGATCCTCATGGTATATAGCATACTTTGAGGTAATACTTGCTATACGCTTACCAGCCTGATTGTACGTAGTAACACTTATACCCTTTTTAAACTCAGAAACCACAGGTTGTCTCATTCTGTACCTTTCGAGCAGAGGAGCACTGACGATCATCTTGTAGTTTCCCCCCTCAGAATAGGTCATTTTAAAGTTTTCCATAGTTTCAGTAGGCTTACCCTCAAAATTTGAAATAGCCTTAACCCTCTCGATATCACTTTTGCAAGAGGACAAAAAGGCAGCACCTGCAAAAGCAGATGCTACCATTATTTTCTTGCAAAGCGACTTTACATTTTGCATAATCAAAAAACTAACGTGCGCGAATTACAGTTCTCTCGTTAATACCACAACCTACGGTAATAGACTTACCTTCTTCGTAAGCGTAGCTAAACAAGTCGGTTTTACTAGGAAAACCAGCAGAATAGTTGCTAATAAGCCTATCAGCATCACCAGCAACAGAAGGATCAACCTGCTTTGCCTTACGAAGATAGTCAACAGCAACAAAATAAGGACCAGCGCTAATAACAGGATCAGCACCAGCACATTTTTGCGAGCCTATGATATTTGCGATAATGATATAAGCCAGCCCACTATTAGGATTAGCGTCAATGGCTAGATTAGCCAATGCTTTGGCATCTTGCTTATCACCAGTTTTTAGCATCGCATCAGCGGCAAGCAAAAGTATGTTTGCCTTCTCTACATTATTTGTTTGTCCATTAGCAGCCTCCTTATAGTATCCAACAGCCTTAGCATGCTCACCCTTTTCAACAAGAAGACGAGCAAGATTAAGCGCACCATCAGGAGTAGGTTCTACCTTTTGGAGAGCAGTTGCTGCCTTAAAGTAGAGATCTGACTTGGTGCAACGATTAGCGTTTAGGATAGAGGTAATCTTTTTAAGAGTCTCTAGGTCTGTAGGATTTTGCTGGAACTTAGGAGTGTATAAAGCAACAAGGTTATCGCAATTAGCAACACCTGAATTTACAAAGTAGACATCAATAGCCTCTTTAGCCTTCTTAATATCCTCATTGCTAGGATCTGCAGCGAGCTGCTTTTCAACAAGAGCCCCGTTGGTAGAGTAGTAGTTCATAACCTCCTCTGCGGTCACCTCTTTTTTCTGGAAAAGCTCCCCAATTATTTGCATCCCAAAAGCGACAATTTCAGCATTCGCAGCTTGTCCCTGTTGAGCAATAAGATCATTGATCATAGCCAACGCTTTAGGAGCTTGATCTGGCCTGTAGAGCAACAAATCGCGCACCTTAAACTCTAGAGCTTTAGGGGCATCATTAGGGAAATACTTAATACGAGTATCGTAGATACTAAGCAACGTATCCACGTAAGCCTGTTTTACAGCTTCATTTGGAGCTGTTTCAATAAAGCTTTGATAGATAGTTCTACCACGTTGCAAAGCCGAAAGCTGAGCACCCGGGCAAATAGTATAAGCAACCTTCCAATGCTTGTATGCCGCCTTGTAGTCGCCAGCTTTAAATCCATCAAGATAGAGGCTCAGGTTGAGAGCGCAGTTCTTTCTTGTGGCAGTATCAGCACCATACCTAGGATTCCCCAAGTAGGGTTGAGCTGAAGAGGTAAACGCCATTATTGAGAGAAAGGCGATTACACCCATTTGTACCAATTTATTTTTCATGCTACAGTTATATTAAGACATTTAACAGTTTAGTTGAACATTGGCTTTAAGAACCAACGATCGAACAAGGAGATTCCAATTGTAAAAGTGAAGTAATCCTCCTTTACACCTCCATCAGCTTTCGTACCACGTTTTCCGTATTCGAATGAAGTATTCAAATAAGAGAGACCGCGAATAGGGAAACCGAAACCTGCTGTAAGGGCTATGTCGCTGGTTTTATTTCCTTTAACCTTGTAGTACACATCATTATATCTGACTCCTAAACGATACGTTACCCTATTAAAGTAGTTACGAAAATCGAGGACATTAGGAGTAAATTCGAAACCGGCTCTAACGGAGTTTGTGTTAACATAGGTTGACATCAAATCCACTGGTTTAACATCAGCCCACTGCGCAAATTCGTAATCGAACGATAGAGTGTATCTATCATACTTTCCATAAGAAGCGCCGATACCCACTTTAGTAGGCAAACCAAAATCTACATTCTTATTAATGTAAGTAACCGTATCGAGGGTATTATTTGTAGTTGTAAGTTCATCGTACTTTGCAGACATATTGCGCTTTGGCTGATAGGTTAAGCCCAAGTTAAGGAATCGTTCTGCATCAATGCGATGAGCATAAGAAGCCCCCAAAGACACTCCTACTTTAGCGACTTTAAGGTTGGTAGCAGTGTAAGTGGATAAGTAGAGGGGATTAGATGTAGGGAAAATTGTATTGTAGTTCCTGTCTATAGAACCAAAGTATGCGTTTACATTTACACCTAACGACAAACCTTTATACACTTTAACCCCCAACCCTGCTTGAGCGATATTGATTCCTCCCTTTCCATTATATTCGTACCCAACATTCCCTATTTTAGAGAGAACATCAGGATCTGTTTCATCTACATTTATACGATAGCCAACCTGCGTCATAGGCTGAACCGTAAGGGCCGTAAAAACCCTCTTTGAAAGAGGAAAAGCAATTGAAAAATGGTCGAACGCAAACCCATTAAAACTGGTAGTTTTGGAGTTGGTAGAAGCATATATATTATTGCTCTCTATACCAAAATCTACGATAAAAGTAGTAGTATCTTGAGCAGTTAAAGCTGCAGGATTCAGGTGGTTAATAGTAAATCGGCTTCGTAAGCCAATACCAGCATCACCCATACCACGGGTATTTGAGAAGCCAGGAAGAGCCAGCTGCCCTATACCATATAGCGTATTTGGAGAATAGAAATTTTTGCTATACTCTTGAGCGCTAGCAGTGGCCGCAGATGCGACAAAAAGAGCTACAACTAATGTACGTAAAGTTCTTTTAAACATTATACTCTAAAATTCGGTTCAACCCTTGGACTACCAAATTGGGAACGACAAATATGGTGTTTTTTAATTTTCCATCAAAGAAAAATGCATCACCACCCGTAAATAATACCTTTAAATCAGGATGTAGCGAGGTAAAACGATCGATATAAGCATCGAGTTCGAACAGCACGCTATTAATAACACCAGCCCGAATTGCATCGGTAGTATTTTTCCCTACGAGAGGAAATGGACCATCAACATCCACAAGTGGAAGCTTGGAAGTAAAAGAAGCAAGCGCTTTGAAGCGAGTGTGTAGCCCCAACGAGATATTGCCTCCCTCAAAACAAGCTGCACTTGAAATAAGGTCGATTGTTATTGCAGTTCCACAATCAACTACTAAAACGTTGCTATTAGGGAAAATATTGTTTGCACCAACAGCAGCAGCTAACCTATCGAGACCTAATGTTGCTGGAGTATCGTATCCGTTAGCAATAGGAATTTTGAAAGAGCTGTCAAAGAAAAGCAGACTCCCTTTGACGTATTGAGTCAGATCAAGCTCCATGGGTTCATTTCTCACAGTCGATACAATGCCATTTGCAAACAACCCATTTTTACTCAAAAAAGGAAGAACAGCAGCATCAGACCACGAGTCCACACGTAGCATATCGACCACCTGATGATTGAAATTAACAGAGGCCAACTTGATAGAAGTATTACCAATATCAACGACTAAGTTCATTGTGCAGCCTTTTTCATTCCGTCGAGAATAGAGTATGCCACATCAACATCCTTCACATTTGGAATTGAGATGTAGAGCTTTTCGGGAGTTTGCTTCACTTTAAAGTTTTTAGGTTGAGACTGAATGTAGCCAATAAGCTTTCCAAAAAGAGGCATCTGATAGTAACCCGACATTTGATTAGAGATAAAATAAACAATCATTATGCCATTCTTGAGGATTATCTTTTCGAATCCAAGAGACATCGCCAGCCTGCGAAGCTTGACAACATGCAGAAGCTGCTCAACCTCTATTGGAAGCGGTCCGAAACGATCTAACAATCGAGCACGGAACTGATCAAGTTCCTGCTCCTCCTCTATTGCATCAAGCTCTCGATAAAGCCTAATTTTTTCGGGAATACTGCCAATATAGCTATCAGGCAAAAGAAGCTCCATATCAGTATCAACATGGCAATCGGTTACAAAAGTAACATCATGAGGTTTTACAGCATCTTCTCCTTCATTTTCAAACAGATACCTAAACTCAGAATCTTTCAGCTCTTGGATAGCTTCGTTAAGAATTTTATGGTAAGCCTCGAATCCAATTTCAGCAATAAAACCGCTCTGCTCACCGCCAAGCAAGTTTCCTGCCCCTCTAATATCTAAGTCCTGCATTGCGATATTAAAACCACTACCAAGATCAGAGAAATCTTCAATAGCTTTTAAGCGTCGACGCGAATCTTGAGGTAGCGAAGCAACAGGAGGAGCAAGTAAATAGCAGAAAGCTTTTTTATTGGAACGTCCAACACGACCTCTCAGCTGGTGCAAATCGCTTAACCCAAAATGGTGAGCATTATTTATAATTATTGTATTTGCATTGGGAATATCCAAGCCAGACTCAATAATTGATGTAGCAAACAGGATATCAGCCTCGCCATCAATAAACGCCATCATAGTCTTCTCGAGCTTATCAGGCTCCATTTGACCATGAGCAACCAACGTTTTAACACCAGGCACAATTCGCTTCACCAAATTTTCTACCTCCACGATATCCATCACCCTATTGTGTACAAAAAACACCTGTCCACCCCTATCGAGCTCATAGGTAATTGCCTCCTTAATGATCTCCTCGTTAAAAGGGTGCACCTCTGTAGAAACAGGATGACGATTAGGAGGTGGAGTTTGAATAATCGACAAATCTCGAACCCCCATAAGCGAAAACTGTAGAGTCCGAGGAATGGGAGTTGCAGTTAAAGTTAGAGTATCAACATTATGCTTAAGCTGACGGAGCTTTTCCTTAGCCGAAACCCCAAATTTTTGCTCCTCATCTATAATAAGCAATCCTAAATCCTTAAATTTTAAATCCTTACCTATTATTCTATGAGTACCAATAAGGATATCAACTTTCCCATCAGCAACCTCCTTAACAACCTCCTTTATCTCCTTTGCAGATTTAAGACGACTAATAAAATCGACCTTAACAGGAAATTCTTTGAGTCGAGATTTAAAGGTTTTAAAGTGCTGTAGGGCAAGAATAGTTGTAGGCACTAGTATGGCAACCTGCTTACTATCCGCCGCCGCTTTTAGAGCAGCACGAATGGCTATTTCAGTTTTTCCAAAACCAACATCGCCACAAACCAGCCTATCCATGGGCATTTCAGCCTCCATATCCTCTTTCACAGCCTTTGTAGTACGCATTTGATCGGGAGTATCCTCGTAAATAAACGAAGCTTCGAGCTCGTACTGCATAAACGAATCGGGAGAGAACCGATACCCCTTGGACGACCGACGCTGAGAATAAAGAGCGATAAGATCCTTAGCAATATCCTTGACCTTTTTCTTAGCCTGAGCTTTAAGCTTTTGCCAAGCACCGCTACCAAGCTTGTATATTTTAGGAGGTTCGCCATCCTTTCCCTTAAACTTAGAGATACGATGTAAGGCATGCACATTAACAAAAAGCACATCGTTATCTCTGTATATTAACTTGATAGACTCTTGGATCTTGCCGTTAACCTCCGACTTAACGAGACCCCCAAAAACGCCAACACCATGATCGATATGCACAACATAATCCCCAATTTGAAGGTTGCTAATTTCCTGAATGGTGATGGCCTCGCTTTTATTGAGCTCGCCCCTCAGCTTATACTTCTGGTAGCGTTCGAAAATTTGGTGGTCAGTATAGCAGCATACCTTAGAAGCATGATCGACAAATCCCTCATGCAGAGCAATCGAAGTAAAATCGAAAACGATTTTAACCTTTGAAATTGAGTCGAATATATTATGAAGACGCTCTACCTGAGCCTCGTTCTCGGAAAGAAGGCATGTAACATACCCCTGCTGATTATTTTCTAGAATGGTGTTAGAAAGAAGCTCGAAATTCTTATTAAAAGTGGGCTGAGGAAGAGTTGAAAACTCAACAACATCAGACTGCTTAAGTAGTAAAGAAGAAGACAAAAGAATCGATCTGAATCTTTGAACACCTTGAATAAGCTCATTTTGATCAATTATCCAATCACCCTTATCACCGCTACCATTTGCAGATTCAATTTTAGCAACATCCGTATTCCCATCAATCTCAACAAACCTCCGGTGGAGAAAATCAAGCTCCTGAATCCAAAAAATGGTTTGACTAGGAACAAAGCTAAAGATGCTCTCCTTAGCATCAGAAAGAGCTGCATTCTTTAGGTTTGGAACAACATCAATAAAGTTAAGCCGGTCTTCCGACAGCTGAGTATCAATACTAAAAGTTCTAAGCGACTCAACCTCATCCCCGAAGAAGTCGACCCTGTAAGGTTTATTATCAGAAAAAGAAAAGATATCGACAATTCCACCACGAACAGCAAATTGGCCCGGCTCAGAAACAAAATCAACTCTTTCGAAGCTGTACTCCAACAGCACGTCACGCACAAATTCAATAGAAACCTTTTCTCCGACAGATATTTTTAACGTGCTTGATCTCAGCTTGTCCGAAGATACCACCTTTTCCACAAGAGCTTCGGGGTACGTAACAATTGCGAGAAAGTCGTTTGAAAGCGCCCCCTCTTTAAGAGCGTTTAAAACGGCTGTACGCTGGACAATACCCGAAGCATCCTCCTGCCCATACTGTATAGATCGCTTGTAAGCAGAAGGAAAAAAGAGAACTTTATCCGAAGAAGTAAGGTTGTAGAGATCGTTGTAAAAGTAGGCAGCCTCCTCCTTTTCGTTAAGAACAAAAAAGAAGGTAGATCCTTTAGAGAGCATGAGCGATGCGACAATGCTCTTAGCAGAGCCGCAAAGCCCATCAATACGTATAGACTGAGCATTAGAAGCGACAAGCTCTTTTAGATCTGCGACGGCCTTCTGCTGCTCTATCCGTTTAATTAGCTGTTGAACGTTCAAATGATTATATTATTGCTTAGAAGGCAAATTTATAAAAGTGAACGTAAATTAAAGGATAAAGCAACCTCAAAAAATTAGCCTTCGGCATTTGGAGTAGCTTTTACTTTTGGAGAAGCAGCCTCGCGCATGAACTCCTCGGCCTTACGCACCAGGCTATAGGAACCTGCCATAAAAGGCACGCGTTGATGCAAAGAAGTTGGCTTAATTTCGAGGATTCGCTTAGTACCAGTAGAAGCCCTACCTCCAGCCTGCTCTGCAAGAAAAGCAATTGGATTGCACTCATATATTAACCTAAGCTTACCTTCGGGCTTTATTTTTGTTTGAGGATAAAGGAAAACCCCACCAACCAATAGATTCCGATGAAAATCAGAAACCATACTACCAATATACCTGCAAGAATACGGACGACTAGATTGAGGAGAATCGGCCTTACAGTAGTCTATAAATTCGCGAATCCCCTTTGGGAAAGAATTATAATTCCCCTCGTTCACCGAATAAATAGATCCCGACTTCGGCGTCTCGATACGATTATGAGACAGGCAAAACTCTCCAATAGAAGGATCGAGAGTAAAGCCAAACACCCCCTTTCCGGTTGTATAAACTAGCATCGTAGAAGACCCATAAATAATATAGCCTGCACATATCTGCTTCTGCCCCTCTTGCAAAAAATCCTCAATCGTAGCCTTTTCGCCACGAGGACTGATACGACGATAAATGGAAAATATTGTTCCCACAGAAACATTACTTTCAAGATTTGCAGAACCATCAAGAGGATCCATACAAACAATATACTTGCCATCAAGCGCCATCTCGTCATCGAAAGTAACTATTTCATCATTCTCTTCGGAAGCAATTCCACAGCACTCACCACTATTACGAATGCTCGAAATAAACAGCTCGTTAGCAATATAGTCTAGCTTCTTCTGCTCCTCTCCCTGAACATTGGTAGTTCCAATAGAACCGAGGATATCAGCCAAACCTGCTTTGTTGATTGACTTATTTACGATTTTAGCAGCAACACCGATATGGTGCAACAAACGAGTAAACTCTCCAGTAGCGTAGGGAAAATCGGCCTGACGCTCGATGAGGAATTGTGCTAAGGTAGTTACCTTATACGCATTTAAAATGTGGTTCATTACAGTTGTACAATAGTAAGAACTGTACAGAATATCATTCTTCACAGCGAGAAGATATCCATATGTACGATTCTTTGTGGTTTTAGGTTAGTCATTGCTCTTACCTACCGGTAGGTAATAAATGCAAATTAATGCAATTTTTTGCACCTTAGTGTAAACTTTCACATTTTTTATTTAAAACGATTGCGCTTATAGCATCACAAGCATAAAATACAAGAAAAAATGAGCCCAACTTAGCGCGTACCTAGCTGATTACAACTACTTTTAAACTACACAATAGAACAATAGGAGCAAAATAGACAATCGCGCATATATCGAAGCAAAATATAGGCTATCTTGCACACCTCATAGAAGCATTAGCATTTCAAATGCTAACAAAATATGGTTACATCGACCAGCAAAATATTTAGTCAACCAAATGAAAGTTTACAAATTCGGAGGAGCATCGGTTAAAGATGCCGATGGCGTAAAAAATGTTTGCAAAATAGTGGCAAACACCAACGAAGCCCTAGTAGTTGTCGTTTCGGCAATGGGCAAGACTACAAACGCACTAGAACGAGTACTACAAGCATACCTTGATAACAAGCAAACGGTACTCGAAAATGAGCTTAATGAGCTATACAGCTACCATAAAGCAATTGTAGAGCAGCTTTTTGCACCTCCAGCAGACATGCTCTACGAGCTAGAAGCAATAATTGAAGGACTGCGGTTTTTCTTGAACGTTAATAACAAGCGAGACTACGACTTCTGCTACGACCAAATAGTTTCGGTAGGAGAGCTACTTTCTACAAAAATAGTATCCAGCTACATATCTTCCCAAAAAGTTGATATAGAATGGATTGATGTAAGAACGATTCTTAAAACTGACAGCACCTACCGTGATGCCAACGTCAACTTCGAAACCTCTAGCGAGCTATTTAAAAACACCATCGACTTTACAAAGCACACAGCATACCTAACACAAGGATTTATAGGCTCGAATCATAAGGGGTATGCTACAAC
>Ga0209464_10000363_pt1 | contig 14717 bp, 14 predicted proteins | sample DOMMetBare1Fresh_2_FD_187473 | JGI IMG/M metagenome (GOLD analysis project Ga0209464, IMG submission 187473) | Wetland sediment microbial communities from St. Louis River estuary, USA, under dissolved organic matter induced mercury methylation -... | ecosystem: Environmental > Aquatic >...
CCGTATCGAGCACGAGATGCGCATTATCGCCGAATCCGGCATCGAGGAAATACTGCTGCTTACCGGCGAAAGCCCTACTAAGAGCAGCCCGAAATACATCGGTCGAGCATGCACGATGGCGCGGAAGTACTTTCGCAATGTCGGCCTGGAAGTCTACCCCATGAACATCGACGACTATCGCTTCCTGCACGAATGCGGCGCCGATTACGTGACCGTGTTCCAAGAAACCTACGACCGCACCGCCTATGAACGCCTGCACCTGCTTGGCCGCAAACGCGTATGGCCGTACCGTTTCGAAGCTCAGGAACGCGCGCTTATGGGCGGCATGCGCGGCGTTGGATTCTCGGCGTTGCTGGGGCTTTCCGATTTTCGCAAAGATGCACTTGCAACCGCGCTGCATGCCTCCCTTTTGCAACGTCGGTACCCGCATGCCGAAATATCCCTTTCCTGCCCGCGGCTGCGCCCCATCGTAAACAACGCGTCCATCAATCCGCGCGACGTGCACGAGCGCCAGCTCTGCCAGGTGCTATGCGCGTACCGCATCTTCATGCCCTTCGTGGGCATCGTGGTGTCTTCGCGCGAAACCGCCCGCTTCCGCAACGGCATCGTCAAAGTGGCTGCAACGAAGGTGTCGGCCGGCGTGTCGACCGGTATCGGCGACCATGAGCAGAAATACGCCGGAAACGAAGTGCAAGACGAAGGCGACGAGCAGTTCCTAATAGCCGACGACCGAAGCTTCGACCAAATGTACGGCGATCTGACTGTCTCCGGCATGCAGCCCGTATTGAACGACTATGTGTACGCCTAGCAGCCCGAAGCCAGCGCCCGCCGATCGGGTATTGTGCGTGACCAATCGCCTGCTGTGCAGGGACGACTTCACGGCACGAATCGAGTGCATCGCAGAAGCACGGCCCGCGGGCATCATCCTGCGCGAGAAGGACCTTGACGCCCCTGCCTACCGGCAGCTCGCCAAACGCCTGCTGCCCATCTGCCGCCATGCAGACGTGCCCCTTGTCATCCACGGGCATCCGGATATTGCACGAGAGCTGGAAGTGCCGGGGCTGCACCTAACGACCGCGCAGGTGGAAGCGAGCAAAGGTATCGACATGGCAGGATACACCGAAATAAGCGCCTCCTGCCATTCGGCAACCCAAGCAAAACAGGCTGCCGCGTGCGGCTGCACCCGTATCATCGCAGGGCATGTCTTCGCGACAGATTGCAAGAAGGGCCTGCCGCCACGCGGCATCGAATTCCTCAAGAGCATCTGCGCATGCACGCCCTTGCCCGTGTGGGCAATCGGCGGCATCACCCCCTCACGCATCGAAGAGGTATGCGCCGCAGGCGCTGCAGGCGGATGCATGATGAGCGCCTTCATGCTGGCCGATGATCCTGCTGCGCTCATCAAACGATAAGCGCAGCAGATTGACAGCAGACGCACAGAGACCCTATGGCACAAGAGGTAGCTCCAGCGTTACGATCGCACCTCCAGTGGTAGATGCGTTTTGCAGGGAAAGACGACCACCATGCAAACGCGCGACTTCGTCGGCGATTGACAGGCCGAGCCCGCGATGAGCAGGCTGCTGCCCATTATCCGCATCGCTTTCGCCTGTCGACGTGAAAAAGCGCTCCCGCGCGTGCCTCAAAGCTTCTGGCGAAAAGCCCGGTCCTCGGTCTTCCACAATGAAGAGAACGCACGCATCGACGCACTCGACCGAAAGGGACACCGCAGCACTCCGGACAGACCTCTCGACCGCATTGGCCACGATGTTCATCACCGCCCGATCGAGCATATCGGCATCCGCCATCATCCAGCCATCGAGTCGAACCCGTTCCACATCAAGGCAGATGCCCGCTCCTTCGGCCAAAGCCCGCGCACGCTGGACCAACCCGGCAGCAAAGTCCGTCACCTCTATACGGCCGGGATGGAATTTTCGAGCGGCTTCAAATCGATCGGCATCGCCCAACGCGGCAATGCCCTGTTCCAAACGCGCCACGCCCGATGACACGCCCGCCGCATGACGGCGAACATCCCCAGGATCGGCATCATCCTGCAAAAGCTCCGCATTACCTCGCACGATAGCCAGCGGCGTTTTCAGATCGTGAGCCAATTCCGTTACCTGCTGCTTTCGGGATTGTTCCATAGTCCACTGCGTTTCCAGTGAATCCTTCAGGGCTGTCCGCATGTCCTCCATCGACACGGCGATGTCGTCGAATTCGCGAATCGGAGAACGTCCGGTCGTGAAATCAAGATCAGATGCCCGGATAGAACGGGCTGCAGCCGCAACGGGTTCGAGCGCCCGCCCCATACGCCGTGCGAACAAGGCCGCTACGGCAATGCAGCAGCCTATCGTGACAAGCACGAGCGTCGCCATCATAACGAGTTCGATATTGGGCAGATGGTCTTCTGCCCACTGCGACGTATAATGCGCGCCTATCGTGTACCGCAAAACGCATACCCCCTGCGCACAAGCGGCCTGCACGTAATAACCGCCGTCCCCATCGCTCCCCGAAAGAGAGCCTTGGACAAAGCCCAGCGCATGCTGTGCCTGATCATCGGGCATGTCTGATTGCAGAATCGTGCCATCGGGAGCGACAAGCGCGTAGCGGCAGGAAGCAGGGACTTCGGATGCATCGAACGAACCCGCCGCAGTTATCGCATCCGCCGCTTGATGGGCGGATTCTTCGGCAGAGCCGGCATAGGTGTAAAGATCGGCTCCGCGGCCCCCGATGAACAGACCGATCACCGTGGCCAAAGCCACCGCCAAAACCACCATCGTGACAATCAGGTAGCGCAGCAGCAACGTGCGCAAAGACATGGCACGACGATCCTTCACGCCCATCGGTATCCTATCCCCCACACCGTTTCTACCGGGTCGGTGCCGAATACCGCGAACTTGCCGCGGATGTTCTTCACATGCTCGACGATAGCAGCCGGGTCGCTTTCGTTGTCGAAGCCGAACACGGCTTCTTGGATACGAGGACGCGAGAATACCTGACCGCGATGACGGGCCAGGTATTCGCAGATGGCATATTCGCTTTTTGTCAGCGGAACGGCAATTCCGTCCACGGTTGCCTCGCAAGCCGCCAGGTCGAAACGAACCCCGGAAGCAACCAGAACGCTATGATGCTCTCGGCGCTCGCGCCTGAGATGGGCATCGACACGCGCGGCCAGCTCACGCGTGCCGAATGGTTTTCGCAGATAATCGTCAGCCCCCATGGCCAAGCCATCGAGCGCATCGTCTTCCATCGATTTGGCAGTGAGCATGATGATGGGACAATCCACAATGCCCCTGATTCGGCGGCAGAATTCCATACCATCGGTGCCGGGCATCATGACATCCAGCACGATCAGGTCAAAGCCGCCCAGAGAATCGATCGAAACCGCATCGGCACTGGATGCCGTCTTGACGGTATGCCCATCGCGCGTAAGGGCATCGGATATGATGTCCAGAATGGCAGGTTCGTCATCGACTGCCAGAATCCGTGCCATACGCGCAACCTCCTTCGTTTTCTTCATTTCCCGCACGCCGCACATCGATGGCACATCCGTCTACTCATGGGCGCGCGCACCGTCCCAGCGAACAATCCATACCGAAGCCGCAATCAACAGTACGCCGGCCAATGGCAGGCAGACCGAGCAGAACAGGCCGATCTGCGACGGCAAAGCCGCCTGGGCGGCATCGGGGTATATCCATTCCATCACCAGCATATCGCACAAACGCCCCGGCCATGCGCAGGGAAGGAAATACCAGATACCATCGCCCAACCCCGTCAGAGCCAAAGCCGCTGTCAATGTTTCCACTATTCCCAATCCGATGCTGGCGCCTCTGCCGAACCGAAATCCCACAACCAGATGCAGCACGTACAGAACGATGCCTCCCCCCGCCAAGCCGCCGAAGGCCGTCAAATAGAGGAGCAAAGGAGCAACGCGAAACACTGCGCCGAACACCCCTACAGCAATGCCGAGGGCGGCGGCAGCCAGCAAAACCAACGTGACGAGCTTGCCAACCCAGGGGATCATCCGAGAAGCCGGATACGCCAGAATCGATTGGAACCGCCCGGCGCCATCCTCTTGATCGGCGACGACCCCGCACACGATACCTGCGGCAAGCGGCAGGAGGATGGACACCACTTCCAAGAATCCCGACACCTCTGCCGCCGGATCCCACGAAGCCGTCGCGTAATAGAGCAGGAATACCACCGCACCCGCCAAGGGAATTCCAAGATGCAGTCGAAGAATCGCCGTATGCCGCAGCTTATAGAATTCCGCGCACATGCATCGCATGATACCCGACATGCTACACCGCCTCCTTGGCCGCAAGCACACGGGCGGCCACAATGGCGAGCACCACGAAAAGAACCAGGGAAAGAGCTGCGCCCACCGGGATCACGCTTGGATCGAGCAGCGTATCGCCCGGCTCGGCTATGAGTCCATTGGGCAACGTGCCCAGCAGCGGCACCATCAAACGCATGGTCCAGCTCCAAGGACATATCCACCAGAAGGCCTCGCCGGCACAGGCAATGCCGGCCACGATGCCGCCCACCAAGTTGATGCCCAGCGTCCACCCCATCCCCAGCATGCGGGAAAGCAACAGGCACAGGGGAATCTGCCATAACGAGGTTACGACGATAGTGCATGCCCCCCTTGCAAGCTGCGCAGCATCCACTGAAACAAGCGAGGTTCCGCCAGACAAGCTGAACGCCACCGTCACTACCAGCAGCCCCGCAGTCAACACCGCTGTGGACAAAGCAGCATATGCCGCCGCAATCGCCATCTTGGCCGCCCAAACCCGACGCATATCGACCGGAAGAGGGAGCAGCGCCCGATACGCAAGCTTTCCTCCTTCATGCTGCTCGATCAACGCAATGGCAAGCGTGATGAATCCAGGGAAGATCATCGTGTACCACCAGTTGAAAAGATTCAGCGTAAAATACCCCATCTGCACGCAGGCAAGTACCAGCAGAACGGCCGGGGCGATACATATCAGCTTGCGCGCAAACGTCCGCTTGAGTTTCAGGTTTTCGGCAACCAGATAGTCGGTGAACGAGACCACGCTACTCACCTACCTTACGATTTTTCGTCGCGACTTCCATGAAAAGCGGCTCGAGATCGTCATCTTTCCCGATGGCACCCTGGTAGCCCAAGCACCCGTCGCTGATGATGCCGATATGGTCGGCTATCAGCTGGACCTCCGATAGAATATGGCTCGAGACGATGACCGTCGTTCCTTGCGCGGGAAAACTGCGGATAAGCTTGCGCAGGTCTTGGATTCCCAAAGGATCGAGCCCGTTGGTGGGTTCGTCCAAGATAAGCAGCTTCGGATGGCCGATCAGCGCTATGGCAATTCCCAACCGCTGTTTCATGCCCATAGAAAAGCGCCCCGAGCGCTTCTTCCCCGTATCCGTCAGATCGACGATATGCAGGACCTCGTCGATACGGGATTCCGGCAAGCCCAGCATCAGCGTGCGCACCCTGCAGTTTTCACGGGCGGTAAGGTTCTCGTAGAGCGGCGGTGCTTCTATCAATGCGCCGATATGCGCCAGATCAGCCCTGGTCCATGGATGATTGTCGAAATCCATCTGTCCCGCCGAAGGGCGAATCATGCCGCATATCATTTTCAGAGCCGTCGACTTGCCTGCTCCGTTCGGTCCGAGCAACCCGTATACCGAACAGCGCGGTACCGCCAAGTCTATGTCATGCACGGCTTTCTGCCCTTTGAATTCCTTGCAGAGACCATGCGTCCGCAGCAGGCAATCCATTGTTCCATCCTTCATATGAGTTCCTTTCTCAACATGAAGGATTGTGAACAGCGATTATAAGGAAACGATAAGGATAGGCAGGAATATAGAAGATTGCCGGACGAGAAGAACGAGGAGCCTGAACCGGAATACGAAAGCTATTTCGATGTCGTGCCGGAAACAGACACCGAACCCGAAGAACCGGTAGGCGTCGATGACTGTTGGCCTGACTTCGTCGTATCGGAAGAAGATCCGCTGCCGGTCGAGCCCGAAGACGACCCAGTACCGGACGTCCCCGTAGACGAAGTGCCGTCGGTCCCGGTTGAAGGGGATGAAGACGATCCCCCCGTCGTGGAGCTTCCCGTACCCGAACCGCCTTGCGTTCCCGATGTCGTTGAATCCTTGGTTCCCGACGAGGAAGAATCCTGGCCGGTCGACGGTGTCGTCGTCGAGGGAGTTGTCGTCGCAGGATCCGACGACGTCGAAGCGGAGTCTTCATCCGAAGCCGAATCAGATGAGAAATTCCCATCGGAAGCCGATGTAGTATCAACCACCTGGCCCTGCGGTGCCGTTGATACGATAGGGGCTGTTTTCATACCGATTCCCGCACCGGAAGTCACCACGTTGATGAGAAAGACAGATACAGCCACCGCAACGAGAGCCGATACGATAGATACCGCTATAACGCGCCGCTGAATCTTCTGCTTCCGCCGTTTCTCAGCCCTACGGCGTAGCAGCTCGGCCCCGATGCTAGCATCATCGTCACCGATGCGCGGAGTCTGGGAAACCACAGGAGATACACCCATGCCAACTGTTTTGCCCCTGTCCGCAACCACAGGATGCCCCAAAAGGGCCGTTGCCCCCTCGGATGCGTTCGGCGGTGTCGAATTCCCCGCCTCATCCGATGACCGCAGGTCGCGGATCTTATCCGCTGATTTCGATAAAACCCTTTTGTATATCTGCGACGTCACGGTCGCCACAACCGATGCCACAGCGACACCGATGACCGAGCCGGCAACGCCTATCTGCGAAGCGAACAGCATGGATGTAACAGCAGCCAAGGCACCGGCCAATATCTGCGCGATCGAGACGTCTTCGAATATGCTCTCTTTTTTCGAGGTGCTTGCCGAACCCTGTTCCACGCGAATCTCCGTACCCGCATCACCCGATGCGCTTTGTTTATCGCTTCGAGCATACGCAAGGTCACCCTGTAAAACCATCTACTTCGCCAAGTCTTCAAAGCAGCGGCATAGACCGTTCGCATGAACTCCTCGCATCGCACAAATGCGCCCGTGCCGCCGAGCAGCAGAAGTCAGAAATGGAAGCTATCAGCGGTTCAGACTATAGCACCTTGAAGACCAAATAGAAATTCAGGTCTCCCGTTCGGCCATCCGATGAGAATCGCGAGATTTCCCGAGCACGATCCGACACCGCTGCGGAAAGACAATCAATCTCGGCTTCGGAAAAGCTATGGCAGTACCGATACTGTCCCGGAAGACCTTTCCAACCCAGCAGATAATCGCCATCGTCGAGCGGTGGCAACCCCAATTCGCCCAGCGCCTGCTCGTGAATAGACCGGGCACGAGCTGCCATGCCGGGATCGTTCAAAAACATCCAGAACGACACGATGATGTACCCCCCCGGACGAGTTTGGGCAATCAAGCTCGACACAACCTGCTCGCGATAGGCAGCAGTAGGGACGTGATGCATGAACCCGAAGGCAACGCATACATCACAGGAAGGAGCAGCAAGGTGCGAGGCAAGACCGCTAGGCGAACGCAGTGCCTCCATGATATCAAGGTGCCTATACCGCACCGGCGCCATCCCCTGCTCGCTGCGCATTCGCTCAACTGTGTCATCATCCGCATCGAACGGTACTATACCCGCTTGGCCGCGCGCCGAAGAAACCAGCTCATCGCACTGATCGATCGCATATAGCGAAAACGATATATCGGGAAGGGCCTCCTCCAAAAACGATTCGAATCGCAGATTGCCGCACGCAAGATCAAACAGTGAAATCGTCCGGGAATCATCCGGATATGCCGCAGCTATCGTTTCGAGACAGCGCACCCAACCCGGCCAGGGGGCTTTGCGCGTCTGGGAAAACGATTCGCTTTGCGCGCGGTAGAAAGCCGCGTCGATCCTGCAGAGTGTTTCAACTGTTTCGGTATCCATAAGGCATCGTCTCTATTCTATAGTAGAATGGCGCTCTGATATGGAAGACATCCTGCTCGACATACTCCAGAGACTGCGCAACGGCGAAGGCGTCGACGGCAAAATGCTGGAAAACGTGCTCCGCTCCCACAACCGCAACAAAATCGACAACGCTACCCATTATTCCAAGAAGCGGCTTCTGCCCTTCTACCTGAAAACAAAGGAGACGGACCCCGAACGCTGGGCCCATTGGAACATCGACCCTGCGCTGGAAAAGCAGCTGGTCGAATTGCTGCAGATGAAGCCTCGGCGCACCGCTTCCGGAGTTGCCACGATAACCGTGCTCACGAAACCCGGCACCTGCTCGAGCGCATGCCTGTACTGCCCCAACGACCTGCGCATGCCCAAAAGCTACCTTGCCGCCGAACCCGCATGCCAGCGCGCCGAACGCAATTGCTTCGACCCCTATCTGCAGGTAGCTTCGAGGCTGCGCGCGCTCACCCAGATGGGCCATGTCACCGACAAGGTCGAGCTTATCGTGCTAGGTGGCACCTGGAACGATTACCCCGAGGCCTACCGCATATGGTTCGTCACCGAACTGTTCAGAGCGCTCAACGAAGGCATCCATGCCGACGAGTCATCCCAAGAACGACGCGCCTTTTACAAGCATATCGGCATCTCCAACCGTGTGGAAGACTTGGAATCGTTCGTCGGCCCCGCCCAGCAGGATATGTATGCTGGCGCGCTTTCATACAACCAAGCCGCAATGCTGCTCTACGGGAGAAGCGTCGCTTGGCAAGAAGCCGCCGCCTTGCAGCATGCCTCGCTCTCCGACCTTGAGGCGCAGCAAGAAGCAAACGAGACGGCAGCGCACCGCGTCGTCGGCCTTGTAGTAGAAACACGCCCCGACGCCATCGATTGCCGCAGCCTCACCTTGCTTCGCCGTTTGGGGTGTACAAAAGTGCAGGTAGGAATCCAAAGCCTCGATCCGCGTGTTCTTGCGTTAAACGATCGCCGCATCGAAGAGGGGGCTATTCATACATCGTTCGAGCTCCTTCGCCTGTTCGGCTTCAAGATCCACGCCCATTTCATGGTCAATCTCTATGGATCGTCGCCCGAAGCAGACAAACGCGACTACCGGAAATTCGTCACAGACCCCGCGTACCTGCCCGACGAAGTGAAGCTCTATCCGTGCGCGCTGGTAACCGGAACCGGCCTGTGCGCCCACTACGCAGATGGCAGCTGGCATCCCTACAGCGAAAACGAGCTTATCGAGGTGCTGGCCGAAGACACCGTGGTCACCCCGCCGTTCGTCCGCATATCCCGCATGATACGGGATATATCGGCGCAGGACATCATGGCTGGCAACAAAAAGGTTAACCTGCGGCAGATGGTCGAGCGGGATATCGAACAATCTCAACGCCTCATCTCCGAGATCCGCTATCGCGAAATCGGCATCGAGAAGGCCGACCTGCAGCATCTAGCGCTGCAGGATGTCGCCTATGAAACCACGGTATCACACGAGCATTTCCTGCAATGGGTCTCGCCGGCCAACGAGATAGCAGGATTTCTCAGGCTATCGCTTCCCCAGGCTGCCTCTGTTTCAAAATACCAGGACCTGCCAGTCGAACAGGGAGAGGCGATGATACGAGAAGTGCATGTGTACGGAAAAGTCGCGCACTTGCATGGAACCGGAACGGGCGCCCAGCATTTAGGGCTTGGACGACAGCTGGTCGAAGAGGCTTGCCATATTGCGCGTGCAAACGGTTATGAGAAGATAAACGTCATCAGCTCGGTTGGCACAAGGGAATACTACCGCAGCCTCGATTTTGCAGATAACGGTCTCTATCAGCAGAAACCGCTTTAGAGCGTAAACCCCAGCAGCGCTCTGCTCGATGCATTGCATGCCGACAACGCATCAGCCCCTACGTTTGCCCGCAGTTCGCATCGTGCGGCTTCCAGGCAATCTTCCAGAGCGGCATACGATATGCCAGCCCCCATAGACGAAGGCTCATCTGTTTCCAGCAACATCTTGCCTGCAGGAACCACCTGCGCATAAGCACGCCCACGCTTCGTTGCCAGACCATGCGCATCGAAAGAAATGAAGCACCCCATCGTCACGGCACGTTGCAACTGGTCAGATGACCCCGCAAATCGATGGAAGATGCACGAGCAATCAGCCGCACGCCCGCTGCACTCTATCGCATCGAGCACATCATCGTACGCGGCAACCGCATGGATCGACACCTTCGCACCCACGTCGATACAATCGAGAATTCGTTCAAAGGCTTCGATTTGAAGCCGCTTCGAAGCCGCACGCCCATGCGAGAAGTCAAGACCTACTTCGCCGATAAATGCAACACCCGGGGCAAGGCGCTCGAACAGGTCGACATCGGCAACAGTGCATCGCCCATCGGCAAGCCACCATGGATGCAGCCCCAATCCCACCTGCACGTTGGAATGGCCTTTCAGCACATCGACCATGCGCAGATACTCATGAGGAGTCACCGTCACCGAAAAACAACTCACGCTATGAGCGGCGAGATAAACCGCTGCTTCAGCGGGCTGATCGAAGAAGCCCAGATGGCAATGCATGTCGTACAAAGCGGTCACAGGCTGCCTATTCCTCTATACCCGCTGTTTTGCATACGGGCGCATGGGTGTACGGCAAGCCGCTAGCCGAGCGATCCGCCTCTTCCACACCGGAGAGAAAGCGGATCACCTCGCCTGCAATCATCATACCCATGATGGCGGGCATGAACGAAGCAGTTCCCAGGTCGGCCCGGTCGTGTCGGTCGGCTTCTAAGGGACGCACGGTGCGTACAGGCTTTTCGCATGAATACAGCACGCGCAAGTTTTTGATATGCCGTTTGCGCGCTTCCTTGCGTATGATGCGGCACAACGGACAGGTAGCGGTATCGTATATATCGGCAAAGCGCAGGAGCTCGGGATGAAGCTTGTTCGCAGCACCCATGCTGCTGATGAAGCGCATGCCCCTCCGATCCGCATATTCAGCCAGTGCAAGTTTCGTCGACACGGTGTCAATGGCATCGATGACGTAGTCGACCTTTCCGCAATATGGATCGAGCAACGCACCGACCTGCTCTTTCAGGACAAAATCGTCTATCGCAGTCACCTGGGCAGATGGATTGATATCGGTTATCATCTCCCGTGTGACATCGACCTTCCTGCGCCCGATTGTGCTATGGAACGCGATGGCCTGCCGATTGATATTGCTTGCTTGCACGACGTCTCCGTCGATGATGACGAATCGCCCGATGCCGCCACGGGCCAATGCCTCGACGCAATTCGAACCGACACCGCCCAGCCCCAGCACCAACACCGTCGACGAAGAAAGCTTGCGCACTCCTTCGCTTCCCAGAATCACCTCAAGCTTCGCCAGAGCATCTCGATCATCCGTCAAGACGTCTCCCCTTTCCAAAAAACAAACCTGATCCGGCATTGACCTGCCCGCAACCCCGGTTACGGTACAGTGGCAAATTCGCACTACCGGCAATCCGCATGATACAGTATAGGTATATCAAGCAAAACGAAAGCGCTTGGAATGTGCAGAGGAAAGGAGAGCCTGTGCGCAACGAGTACCTTTCACACTGCCTTTCAGGAGCCCAGAACATCGGGCAACACGTCGGACTTGAAGAAGACCAGATCCGCAGCATCCAAGATGCCGCAGGATTTCCCTTGCTCGTCAGCGATTATTATCTCTCGCTTATCGACTGGTCGAATGAGCACGATCCCATTGCTCGCATATGCATTCCGTCGAATGGCGAGCAAGACGAGCGAGGTGTCCTTATTACCGGGGGCGAAGATGCGAATACGGTCATGCAGGGCGTCCAGCATAAATACGGCCCCACTGCGCTCATCCTCTCGTCTTCCGTATGCGCCACCTATTGCCGATTCTGCTTCCGCCGACGTTTCGTCGGCACATCGGACATCGAGATCGCACACGACCTTCCCGCAATACGAGCCTACGTCGAAGCGCATCCTGAAATACACAACGTGCTTATAAGCGGCGGAGACGCCCTGGCAAACGACGACGAGATCATTCGCACGTATCTGCAGACGTTCGCTTCGCTCAGTCAACTGGATTTCATACGTTTCGGCACCCGCATTCCCGTCGTGCTCCCCCAGCGCATATACGAAGATTCCGACCTTCTTTCCCTGCTCGCCGAATACGGCAAACAGAAGCGCATCTACGCCGTCGTTCATTTCAACCACCCGCAGGAATTGACGGACGAGTCTCATAGAGCCATCGATGCCCTAGCCGATGCAGGCGTGCAATTGTTGAACCAAACGGTTCTCCTGCACGGGGTGAACGATTCTGCCGACACCTTGGCAGCCCTGTTCAAGCGGTTGACCTCTTGGGGAGTCAGCCCTTATTACCTGTTCCAATGCCGCCCCGTCCAACATGTGGCAAGCAGCTTCGCCGTGCCGTTGTCAAAGGGGCTCGATATCGCCGAGGATGCCAAGCGCCTTTTGAGCGGTCCGGCAAAACGGTTTCGGTACGTCATGTCGCATGAAACAGGTAAAATCGAGATTGTCGGGCGCGACGACACCGGCGATTTGCTGTTTAAATATCATCAGGCCAAGAATCCCGATGATGCAGGGCGAATATTCCACCGTGCCCTCGACGCTGCCACGGCCTGGCTCTAGCCACTGGCCGCTATCCTCCAGCCTGCCGGCATCCGAATCCACGGAGTGCTATGATTCGAAGTCGCCATCTACCGTAGACCTTCGAAGGAGCAATCCCGCATGCAAGCCGATTCCGGTACAGAAACCAAGGTACGCACCCATCTTTCCATGCGCGAGACGGTCTTGGTGGGCGTAGCCCTGTTCACTATGTTCTTCGGCGCCGGCAACCTCATCTTCCCGCCTATTCTGGCTTGCCAAGCAGGAGACGCCGCGCCTTGGGCCTTTGCGGGCTTTCTCATTTCAGCAATAGGCTTGCCGGTTTTAGGAGTGATTGCGACCGCAAAAGCAGGCAGGCTTCCCGAATTGGCCGGCAAGATAGGGCCGCGTTTCTCTCGCGTTTTCACTCTGCTGGTGGTTTTGGCCATCGGCCCCATGCTAGCCATTCCCCGTACGGCTTCCACATCGTTTTCCATGATAGCCGCGCCTTTCGCTTCAGGCAGCACGCTCGTATGGGCGCAGGTACTCTATTCCATCATCTTCTTCGCACTGGCCTATCTGCTTGCCCGCCACCCCAACCGCATCACCGATTTTCTCGGCAAGGTATCGGGACCCGTGCTGCTGGTCTTGATTGCGGTTATTGTCGGCGGGACCCTGCTCAGTCCCCTGCCAGCCGCCCCTACGACCCAAGCGACTGCAGAATATGCAACCGCCCCCGTTGTCGGGGGTTTTCTCGAAGGCTATCAAACCATGGATGCACTCGGGGCACTTTTGTTCGGAGCCATTATCGCCATGAACATCAAGCGTATGGGAGTGGCAGGCGAATCAGACATCACACGCACCACAACCGTTGCCGGCATCATCATGGGCATCGTCGAAGCGCTGGTCTACTGCGGCCTCGCTTTCGTGGGAATCTGGGCGAGCGGACTCGTTGCCGTAGGATCGTCCGATGTCACTGGAGCTACCGTGCTGACAGCAGCTGCAAACGCGCTGTTCGGAAGCGTCGGCGTTGCGATCATCGGTATCATCTTCGTACTCGCCTGCCTGAATGTATGCTGCGGTCTGCTCTGCACCGTCGCCGAGCATTTCAGCATAGAATTCCCCGAGGTGTCCTACAATGCCTGGCTGATCGCGTTCACCGCCATCAGCCTGTTGCTCGCAAACTTCGGGCTCGCAGCTATTATCGGCATATCCGTGCCGATACTCGACACCCTGTACCCGGTTGCCATCGTGCTTATCGTGATGGGTGCAGGCTATCGCATCGTCAGCCGACGGCCTGCAATCTGGAAAACGGTCACGGCTTTTACCGCGGGTGCCTCCCTTGCATTCACTGCAGCAGGTTTTATATGGCCCATCGGAGGGTCAACCCTTAATCCTCTGGCAATTCTTCCTTTGGCTGATGTCGGGCTGGGATGGATTCCGTTCGCATTGCTCGGACTGCTTGTGGGAGTACTTGTCCCCGTCTCCGCACAACCAGAGACGAAGCGCTGACTCTGCACCCATGTTCGTCGGTACCACCTAGCGCGCGGATATGCGTATCGAAGCCATTGGCAGCCAACCGAGAGCTCAGACGGTCATGCCATCGTGGGCTTTTTTGACGCCCCGGCCCTTCTTGCCAGCCATAAGCTCATTGAGATAGCGGTGGTCGCATGGGTTGTCCTGAACGATGGGAACACAGGCGCACCCCGTCTTTCCCCCTCCGATATCAAGATGCTCTATGCGTACTTCGGTATCGTAAATGGTGCGCATCAAATCGGACGTGATCACGTCGCCCGGTTTCCCTTCGTCGAGCACATAGCCTTGATGCAGCACGATCACGCGGTCGGCGCAATAGAATGCATGCGCGGGATCATGCGTGACCATCAAAACGGACATGCCGCAATCCGCCAGATTGCGCATGCGGGAAAGAACCATCTGCTGATTCCCGAAATCCAAGCTGGCCGTAGGTTCGTCCATAATCAGGATGTCGGGCTGCTGGGTAAGCGCACGGGCGATCAACACCAACTGCTGCTGCCCACCGGAAAGTTCGGTGTAGGGAACGTTGGCCAAATGCTTGATCGAAAGCTGGCATAAAGCCGCAAATGCAATACGGCGATCAGATTTCGACACCGCCGCCATACGACCGAGATAGGGGGTGCGGCCCATCAGCACGACATCTTTTACCTGAAAAGGAAAGG
>Ga0209464_10000364_pt1 | contig 14706 bp, 12 predicted proteins | sample DOMMetBare1Fresh_2_FD_187473 | JGI IMG/M metagenome (GOLD analysis project Ga0209464, IMG submission 187473) | Wetland sediment microbial communities from St. Louis River estuary, USA, under dissolved organic matter induced mercury methylation -... | ecosystem: Environmental > Aquatic >...
ACCTCACGTCACGCCGACGTGATCCTGCCCGGTACCTCGCCGCTGGAAGACATTCATTACGACGTCGCGTTTCCGCAGTTGTCATATCGCAATCACGCGCGTTTCAGCCAGGCGGTGCTGCCGCGCACGGATGATCGGCCGGCCGAGTGGGAGATCCTTCTGCGGCTGGCCGCGATTGCGGGCGGCCGCAGCGCGGACGTAGATCTCTCGCTGTTTGATGACGAGTTGACCGCGGCCGATGTGCGCCGCGTGGCCGGCGACCACACCGATGCGGTGCTCAAGGTGGTGTCGCGCTGGCGCGGCCCCGAGCGATTGCTCGACCTCGCGCTGCGCGCCGGACCCTATGGCGACCAGTTCGGACTGAAGCCCGATGGATTGAATCTGAAGAAGGTGCAGGCTGCGCCGGCTGGCATTGATCTCGGCCCGCTCGCGCCGCGAATTCCTGAAATCCTGCGCACACCTTCGGGTTGCATCGAACTGGCGCCGCCGCTGCTGCTTTCCGACCTCGCGCGCGCCGGGCGCAAGTTGAACGAGGCCGCGCCGGATGTCGTGATCATCGGCCGCCGCCAGGTGCGCTCCAATAACAGCTGGATGCACAACCTCCCCACCCTCGCCAAGGGCCGCAATCGTTGCACGGCGCTGGTGAGTCCCGCGGATGCGCTGCGGTTCGGCCTGCGCGACGGCGGCCGTGCGCGAATCTCTCGCGGTGCAAGCGCGATTGAAGCTCAGGTGCAGGTCAGTGACGAGATGATGCCGGGGGTCATTTCACTGCCGCACGGCTGGGGACACGACCTGCCAGGCGCGCGGCTCGCTGTTGCGGGAAATCAGCCGGGCGCAAACCTCAACGCGCTGCTGGAGGACACCGTTCGCGATCCGCTGTCAGGCAATGCCGTGTTAAGCGGCACCGCGGTGGAGGTAAGTGCGATCGGCTGACTGGTCGGTCGACGAGAGTTGTCATGCCTTCCGATTCCCCGGCCGACGATTGGTCGGCATTGCTCGCGCGTTGGGCCCAATCGCCAATCGGACGGGCAGCTGTCGGCGCTGCGCTACTCGCGGTAGCCACCGCACTGGCCTGGGTGGTCGACGGGGCGGTCAGTCTCGCAAGCCAGGCATTGATCTATCTTCTGCCGGTGGTCATCACGGCGGTGTATCTGCGCGGAGCGGACGCGTTGATCACGGCCGTGCTCGGCGTGGCGCTGTTGAATTTCCTCTTCGTCCCGCCGCGCTACACGCTCCTCGTCGAGGGGCCCGAGTACCTGATTTCACTCGGCGCACTGCTCGGCGTTTCACTTGTCGTCAGCGGCCTCGTTACGCGGCTCAAGCGCGAGAGCGTGGCCGCCCGCCGCGGCGAGGCGCGCATGGCGGCGCTGCATGAACTGGGACAGATGCTGGCTGCGACGGACATTGAGGCCGACATCGTTGCGCTGGGCGCGACGGCCGTAGCAAGTGCCTTGGATATTGTTGCCGAGATCCGCGTGACCGCACGAGACGGGAAGCGGATCATCAGCGCGTCGGCACCACAGGGCCGCACGGTCCACATCGACGAAGACGCATTGCGCTGGGTGATGGAACACAACAGCCCGCTCGGGCCCGGCACTCGCAACTGGCCGGCGATCGAGGCCTGCGCGATTCCGCTGAGCGCCGGAGAGATTTGCATCGGGGTGATCGGCGTCGACCTGGGAGCGGTCGATCGCAATTGGCAGCTTGAAGACCTGCGCCATCTTGAGGCCCTTGGGCGGTTGATTGCGGCCGCGCTGCATAGGACGCGGCTGTCGGAAGCGGCGCGAAAGGCCGCCGCGGAGGCGGAAATTGAAGGCGCCCGCAGCACCCTGCTGGCATCCATCTCGCACGACCTGCGCACGCCGCTCGCTGTGATCGTCGGCTCGGCGAGCACGCTGAGGGAACAAGGCGCGCAACTCGGTGCGGAGCGATGCGTGGAACTGCTGCGGACGATCGAAGCCGAAGCCACGCAAATGACGACGACCGCGGAGAATGTTCTTCAGCTCGCGCGGCTGTCCACGGGTAGTTTGGCGCTGCGGCGCGACTGGGAATCGCTGGAGGAAATCGTCGGCTCGGTTATCTCGCGCCTGCGGCGGCGCGGCGAAACGCATGCGTTCAACGCGCGCGTTCCCTCCACTCTTCCCCTCGTCCGGGTTGACGCAGCGCTGATTGCACAGGTCCTGACCAACCTCCTTGAAAACGCAATCACGTACGCACCGAGCGGCGGGCCGATCGAGGTCGATGTGGAACGGCGCGGGGACCTTCTCGAGATCAGCGTGAGCGACCGCGGCTCAGGACTCGGCGACCAGGATCCTGAACGGCTCTTTGAACGCTATTACCGTGGTCGTGCAGACAAGGCTGGGGAGGAAGTCAAGGGTGCCGGCCTGGGTCTGGCGATCTGCAAGGCCATCGTGGAAGCCCATGGCGGCGCGATCGCCGCGACGAATCGCGCGGGCGGCGGCGCCACGTTCCGGTTCACGCTGCCGGTTTCGCGCGACGCACCGAGTGTTCCCGGCGAACCGGGTGCGACGCCCTCCGCGTGAGTACCGCAGTGCTATCCACACCTTCCATCCTCGTGGTCGAGGACGAACCGGATATCCGCCGCTTCGTCGAAACGAGCCTGCGCGCCGCCGGATATGCGGTCGAAACCGTCGCGACCGGTGGCGCCGCGCTTTCGGTGCTCAAGTCGCGGCCGGCTTCACTGATCGTGCTCGATCTCGGGTTGCCGGACATCGACGGCCTCGAAGTGATCCGCGCGGTGCGCGCACAGGGGCAGACTCCGGTCATCGTCCTGTCAGCGCGCACCGCAGAAGACCAGAAGATTCGTGCACTGGACCTTGGTGCCGACGATTACCTGACCAAGCCGTTCGGTGTGGGCGAATTGCTCGCGCGCATCCGTGTGGCCATGCGCCATGCGCAACCGCAGGAAGGCGATGCGGATGAAACTTACCGTGTCGACGGCCTGGAGATCGACATAAGAACGCGGCGCGCGCGCAAAGACGAAGTTGAAATTCACCTGACGCCGACCGAGTTCAATCTGCTCGCGCGCCTTGCGCGCAGCGCGGGCCGAGTCGTGACGCATCGCCAGTTGCTCGCTGACGTGTGGGGTGCCGAGTACATCGAGCACACACACTATTTGCGCATTTACATGGGTCAACTGCGCGCAAAGATTGAAGCCGATCCCGCCGATCCGCGGTTTCTGCTGACTGAGCCGGGCGTTGGCTATCGACTTGTCGACGAGTGACTCTAGTCAGAAGTTTCTTTATGCGTTCCTTACGCAGCTGGCGGTAGAAATAACCCCTCAGATCAGTTCGAAGAGGGCGCAGTGGCAGCGGAAAAGAAGCGCAGCGTGGCTGCACTGACGGTCGCGGCGATTGGCGTTGTCTACGGCGACATCGGTACCAGCCCACTCTATACGGTCAAGGAAGTCTTTGGCCCGGCGACCGGCGTGCCGCTCGACCCGGCACATCTGATCGGCGCCGTGTCGTCCATCTTCTGGCTGCTGATGCTGGTGGTCACATTGAAGTATGTCGTGCTGATCCTGCGCGCCGACAATCGCGGTGAAGGCGGCATCATGGCGCTGGTGGCGCTTGCGACCTCCGCGGCGGGCAAGACGCCGCGGCGGCGAGCCGCGCTGCTGATGGTCGGCGTACTCGGCGCGGCGCTCTTCTATGGCGACGGCGTCATCACGCCCGCAATCTCAGTGCTCAGTGCGGTCGAGGGGCTGGAGGTGATGACACCGACACTCAAGCCCTACGTGCTGCCGATCTCAATCGCGATCCTGGTCGGGCTCTTCGTCGTGCAACGGCATGGAACCGCGGCCGTGGGCCGCTACTTCGGTCCGACGGTCATCGTTTGGTTTCTTACGCTTGCGACGACAGGCGCCCTGCAGATCGCGCGCGAGCCGCAGATTCTGGCGGCGCTGCATCCGCTGCGCGCGATCGAGTTTCTCGCGGACCGCGGCTGGGGCATCTTCGCCGCGGTTGGCGCGATCGTGCTCGCGGTCACGGGCGCGGAGGCCCTTTACGCGGACCTCGGACACTTCGGCAAGCGTCCCATCCGCCTGGCATGGAGCGGACTGGTGCTTCCGTCGCTCGCGCTCAACTACATGGGGCAAGGCGCGCTGTTGATTGCCGATCCGAGTGCGCTGGAGAACCCGTTTTATCGCCTGTTTCCCGAGGCGCTCTTGCTGCCCGCAGTGATCCTCGCGGCCATCGCGACGATCATTGCTTCGCAGGCAGTCATTTCGGGGGCGTATTCGATGACACAGCAGGCGATCCAGCTCGGATTCCTGCCGCGGATGGAGGTTGTCTATACCGCCGCCCAGGAGATGGGCCAGATCTACATGCCGGCCGTGAACTGGGCGCTGCTGATTGCGGTGCTTGCCGTGACCACCGGGTTCAGAACATCGTCGAACCTTGCCGGCGCATACGGCATCGCCGTCACACTGACCATGTTCGCCACGACCGTCCTGACATTCTTTGTAGTGCGCTACGGCTGGAAGTACCCCGCGTGGCTCTCCGCGCCAGCCACCGCGTTCTTCATCCTCGTAGACGCATTGCTGGTGGCGGCCTGTTCGGTGAAGTTCTTCGACGGCGGCTGGTTCCCGATCCTGCTCGGCGCCGCGATCTTCACGGTAATGGTCACCTGGAAGCGCGGGCGCGAACTGCTGATGGAACAGATCCGCGATGACGGTCTCGAACTGAAATCGTTCTTCGAAAACTTGCTGCACTCGGATCTGAGGCGTGTGCCGGGCGCGGCGGTTTTTGCGGTCGCCAACCCCGATGTGGTGCCGCCGGCGTTGCTGCACAACCTGAAGCACAACAAGGTGCTGCATGAACAGGTTGTGATCCTCAGCGTGATCGTTCATGAGGTTCCGTGGATCTCGTTCGACCGCCGGGTCGAGGTCGGCCTCATCACCCGGAACGTATGGAGAGTGCGGGTCAATTACGGATTCATGAACCGGCCCGACATCCCGCAAGCGCTGACGCTGTGCAGGCAGCAGGGGCTGGAGATCAACCTGTTCGAGACTTCGTATTTCCTCAGCCGGGAGACGGTGGTGTCGACGCCCAAGGGACGCATGGCGCGCTGGCGTGAGCGTCTGTTCGAGGTACTGTCACGCAACGCCGGTGCAGTGGTGGACAGCTTCAGGATCCCGGCCAACAGCGTGATCGAACTCGGTACGCGAGTGAATATCTAGTGGTCCCTAACAGGCCACTAATGACCCGAGGCGGGCCGGCGCAGCGCCTTGAACATCCTGGGCTCCCACGCTCGTACGGCGAGCCACACGCTGAGCGGGTGCCGCTCAGCGAGCGGCAAGCCGGCATCCGCGAGGTGCTGCTCGTTGTAGGCCTCGACGACCTGCCTTAAGCGGCTCAGGAGGGAGACGCGTGAGGCATCCGACACCCGCACGTTCAATACCTGGAGCAGTTCACCGGGTGCATCGAATGAGTGATCGAAGAAGTCGATCATCTCGCGCTTGGCGAGTTGCGCGATCGGACCGTCCGGGATCCATCTGAACGTGCGCGCCACCAGCAGTCGATAGCGATTGCCGGGATGCAGTTGCAGGAAGCCGATTCGCTCCAGGCGCAGCAGCTTCTGAATGCATTCGGCGTCCGTCAGGTCGTAGTACTGGATCATCTCTTCCACGCGCAGCAGGTGCAGCGCGCAGACGGCGACGACGAAAAGCTTCACGTCGCCAGTGACTTCCTCCTCCTGCTTCCAGGTCAGACCCTCGAGCAGCTTGTGTGGCCGGGGCGCGGTGCGGATCAGGTCGATCAGGTCCAGCTCCAGGAAGTCGCAGATCCGGTCGAGCTGATCCGTTGAACAATGCTTGCGCGAGAAGATCCGCTTGACCGTGCCCTCGGAGACCTTCAGGCCGTCGGCCAGGTCAGCGTAGGTCAGCGAGCGGGCCTTCAGGTGCGCCTTGATCGCCTCGAACAGGTAGCTGGATGTCGACACGAGTCCCTCGAAAAGTCACGTCATTTATTACTTCGACTGCGCAGCAATGCGACGCGAGCTGAAATGTTAGACCCGATGGCTTTTCTGGTGCCAAATCAACGCGCGGCATCTGCCGCAGCCAAATAAGGAGGACAAAATGAGTGCGAAATTCCGGGCCGCGCGTCTCGCGCGAAGGATCCTGCTGGTCGCGGGGGTCGGCGCCGGGCTCAGCGCTTGCTATGTGATCCCGATGAACCCAGACGGCTCGCCTGCGTGGCACACGTTGCCGCCGGGAGTCGTGGCACCCGTTGCGGTGACCTCACCGCCGGCGCCGATCGGGGCGGTAACCGTCGCGCCTGCAGTGCCGGCCGGACCGTCGGCATATCTCGCGCGGCTATATCCGATGAACGACCGCGCCGCGCAGATGGGCCAGCTCGTGGCCAGCATCACCGACCTGAATACCGGGCGCGGACTGCTGACGCTGAACATGGGTGGTGAGTTTCTTTCAGGCGAGGCCACCCGCGTCTCCGACACACATCCCGGATTCGGCAACGTGTACGAGAAGGTGCTCAAGACGCCGATCCAGGTCCGCCCCGGGCAACCCAAGGGCATCGCCAACGCGACCGGTTCACGCGGTACCTGGGCGAATTGCGAATATGTGCTCGAAGGAGGCGGCCGTGGCACGGGCGCGTGCCTGATGTCCAACGGCGCGGCTTACCAGATCCACTTCGGCGGCTGAGCCCCGTCGACACCCGTGCGGTGATCAGCGCGGCACCTGCCGTGCCCGCCACGCGGGTGAATCATTGGGCTTGCGACTTCGCCAGCAGCATGTAGTGCTCGACCTGCGGCGCTTGCGCGAAAAACGGTCCGACGATCGCGCGCCATTGCGCAAACGCGGGCGAGCCGCGGAAGTCGACTGTGTGGTTCTCGAGCGTGTCCCAGAAGATCATCAGCAGATAGCGCTCGGGCGACTCGATGCCCTTGTTCACCTTGTAGCCGCGGAAGCCCTTGGCCTTCGCGATCACCGTTTCGACTCCGCGACGGATGGCTTCGTCGAATGCGGCCTGCTGGCCGGGCTGGATGCGGATATCGGCGACTTCAAGGATCATAGGCGGGCTCCGATGTGACGGGCGATGGTAGCGCCGCGCCCGGTGATTCGCACTTCTTGCCCGCAGATAGGTGCTTGCACCCAAGCTCCGTCGGACTACAGTGAAAAAAGGAGGCGGGGCGGGACGCCACTCCGACGCTGACCCTGCCGCCCGTCTGTCGCAGACCACACAGGGAGGCAGTCATGACTACTGCAACGATGGATCCGGCGATCGAGGACCTACCGCTGTTCCGGCAGCTTCGGCCGAGAAACATTGAGAAGCTGCGCTCGCTCGCGCGGCCGCTGTGCTTCGATGCCGGGCAGATCATCTTCCGCGAAGGCGATACCAGTTCGCTGTTCTATGTCATCCGGTCGGGTCATGTGGCGCTTGAGATTGCGGCGCCGGAACGGTCGTTGCGGGTGCAGATCCTTGGGCCGGGCGACGAATTCGGCTGGTCGGCGCTGCTGACCGGGCGCGGCAAGCATTTTCAGGCGCACACGCTCGATGCGGTCGAGGCGTTCGCGCTCGAGGGCACCGAGTTGCTTGCCATGTGTCGTGAGGATCCTGTGTTCGGCTTCGAACTGATGCAGCACCTGCTCGGGCTGGTGGCCGATCGCTTGCAGGCCACGCGCGTGCAGTTGTCGGACTTCTATTCGCCAGCGGCCAAGCGCGCCGGGGCTTGAACGGGTCGAGCGCCGTCGCTGAACCCGAAGTGTCCGTGGGTGTGTCGCGTCACTGCGGCGGACAGGCGCCGCCCTTGTCGAACACGATGCGCCAGACGCCAGGCGCCTCCTGGCGCCAGATCGACAGAAACGAGCCGACGCATTTGCCGCTCGGGTCGAACACGGGCCCGGTGCTGAGCGCGAGCGTTCCGGAGTCGAGCGCCTGAACGACCTGCGGCCGCCACGAGAAGGGTGCCGTCGGCTTTTCGTAGAAACGTTTCCACGCATCGGCGACGGTCCGCTTGCCGCGCAGCGGCGTGTCGCCATTGAAGAACACGGTTTCTTCGGACAGGAAAGCGGTGAACGCCGCGTGATCGCGATCGGCCATGGTCCGGGCGAATGCGCGCTCTGTGTCGGCAACCTGTGCTTCGAGCGCGGCGCGGTCCGGACGCGTCGGCGGCGTGCCGCAGGCGGCCAGAAACAGCCAGGCCGCGCCAAGGACGAGAGCGATGCGCATCATGGGCTCCTCGAATCGACCGGCGGAAGATACTTCACTGCGGCCCCGCACTACGTCGGGGCTGCAAGATGCGCAACGAAAACGCAACGCACGCCGCCTGTGTGGCGCTACTCGCCAGACGCCATGCCGTGCGAACCGGTGAGTGCCTGCGCGCGCGCGGCGCGGCGCTCGCGGCCGATGCGTTCACCGCGGCGCTTGCGCAGCCACACCCACAGCCCGGTGCAGACGAGCAGCAGCGGCGCCAGCCCGGTGGCGCTCATCGCGATGCGACCGCCCAAGCCGAATGCGGTGCCGGTGTGCAGAGGCAGGAACCAGTGCATCAACGTCTCGCCGGCCGTGCGCGTGCCGTCACTGCGCTCCACCAGGATGTCGCCGGACTGCGGGTGTACCCACAGGATCGTGTCGCCGAGCCGATGCTCGTCGCCGGGCCGATGCAGATAGAACAGGTAGCCGCCGGCGCGTCCGGGCGGCCCGTGGATCTCGGTGATCACGTGCTGCGGATAGGCGGCGCGCACGCCGTCGACGAGTTGACCGAACGGTCTGGGCTCCTCACCCGGGCCGCCGCGCCACGGAACGGTCGGGAATGAATTGACTTTCGAAAACACGTTGACCAGATCGCGCACGTAGTTCAGCCACACGAGCGTGCTGCCGGTGATTGTGGCCAGCAGCAGCAGCGCAATGAAGATCGCGCCGGTGGATCGATGCAGATCGAACAACACCCGCGTCGCATTCGCGCGCAGGTTGATCCACACCAGCCGCCTGAATGCGGCGAGCTTCTTCGGCCACGCCACGACCAGCCCGCTGATCGCGTTGGCGAGCAGCATCAACCCGGCCACGCCAACGATGTTGGCGCCGGAGTTGCCGAGCAGCACGTTGCGATGAAACTCGTACAGGGTCTTCAACAGGTGTCGCGGAGACAAGCCCCGCGCTTCCGCGCCGCGCGTGCCGAGCAGGCGACCCGTGACCGGATCGAACATCGCCTCGACGCGCTCATGGCCGACGCGTCGGATCGGCGATACGCGGACGAACACGCGGTACACGTCGCCGCCGGCCAACGGCAGGCGCATGCGTTCGACCTTGCCGAGGGGAAACTCGTCGGCAGCGCGAGTCGCAATCGCATCCGGCGACAGCAACACGCCGCGCGCGTGCGTGGTGAGCAGATCGGGATTGAGCCACGCGTCGATCGCGTCTTCGAATACCAGGATGCTGCCGGTGAATCCGACCAGCGCGAACCACGCGCCCAGGCCAATGCCGAGCCAGCGATGGACCGACAACCAGGTTCGGCGTGCCTGCGCCCTGCTCACGACGGCAAACGATTTACTGCCTTGAGGGCTCGCGAAAGTGCGCGGCGCGGTCGATCGACTTCAGCGTCACGTCCAGCACGACCGGCCCGCGCATCAGGCGCAGCGGCACATCCACGCCGGCGGCGCCGAGTCCCCACACGGTCCGATACAACTGCGCTTGCGATGCAACCGGGGCGCTGCCGACCGCAAGCACTATATCGCCTTGCTGCACGCCGGCCTTGTCTGCGGGGCCGTCGCCATTGACGCGCGTGACCACAAGGTGACCGCGAAGCTCGGTCGTCGCCAGGCCCATCCACGGCCGCGGTGCACCTTTGCGTTTGCCATGCGCGATCAGGTCGGCCAGGATCGGCTTGACGATGTCGATCGGCACGAACATGTTGCCGGGCATTTCCTCCTGGTCACCTTCGGGGTCGACGTCGCGCACCAGCAGCGAACCCACGCCGACCAGTTGCAGGTTGCGGTTGATCAGTGCCGCACCCGCCCACGCATCCGTCGGTGGCGAAACGAACAGCGCCTCGTCGAGCAGGTACTCCCAGCCGCCGGTGAACTGACGCTTGGCCATCAGGCGTGCGAGGCTCGCCGCCGCCCGGCCGCCGAAGGGCAGCGTCATCACCACGTCCTCTTCGCGCAGTCCAGCCGACGAACCGAGCGTGATCGGCTTGATGCCGAGCGGGGCCAGCGGTTCGAGTACGGCGAAGCCGGTTGCGTGGTCATATCCAGCCACGCGTGCCGGCAAGGTGCGATTGGCGCTGGTGGTCAGCTGCACCTCCTGCGCTTCGATCGCCAGATAGCCGATCGTCAGCACAAGGCCGCGCTCGTCGATCACGATGCCGGAGCCGATGCGTTCGCGCCCCAGCGTTTCGTTCGAGCGGGCGTCCGGAAGCGCCTGCGTGCGCACGCGGACCACGGCATCGACCAGCGCCTGCGCGTGCGCTTCGTCCAGCGGTGTGGCGGGCTGCGCCGACGTATTCGAGCTCAGCAGCAGTGCGCACGCGCCGACGATCGATGCGGTTCGAAGGATCGAATGCATGCTTTGCTCTCCATGCCTCTGCCGTGCCAACCTCTTCACACCATACGCCGCTTTATGCAGGGCTCGGTTGCCGTTTCAGGTGAGGTCCAGCGGCGCGTTTAGACGTGTTCCCGGGACGACGATACCGCCACGATCGCCGATCGTGATCGACCCGTAGCGCGCGGCAAATGCCGGCGGCAGTTCGCGCGCACCGGGGCAGGCAAGCCACAACCGCAGCAGATGGCGCTTGCGCGCGGGCTCGGGCCAGTCTTCGAACGCGGTTCGATCGTGCAGCAGCGTGTGGTTGTGCACGAATTGCATGTCGCCGGGTGCAAGGCGCATCGTCAGGTTCAAGCGCGGATTGTTGGCCAGCGTATCGAAAAGATCGAGCGCCTTGATGTCTTCTTCGGTCAACGGTGGCACCTCTGAAAAGCGCTGCGCGCTCTCGAAGTATTGCCGCTGATAGAACACGGTGAGCGCGTTCGCGTACCAGCTGAACACCGGGATCATGAAGAAGGGAAGCTGGCCGGCCGGCACTTCGCCGCGGCGGTCGTATGCCATCGGCGAGAGCAGCCGCGCCAGCAGATCGGGGTGCGCGGCGCGCAGCTCATTGAAGATCGTCAGCGCGCTGACGAGCAGGGAATCGCCGCCGCTCTTTGCTTCGCGCAAGCACAACAGGCCGACCACGTCGCATGAGTCGGTGTGAAAGGTCTGCCGCTCGTGCGTCTGATAGATGCGCACGTTGGGGTCGGTGCTCGACAGCCCGAGATCGCACACATGGCCGAGCACATGCCCCTTCGCGTTCTGCGAACGTGCTCGGCCCAGGTGGGCGCCGATGCCCATGAAGATGGTCGCGGCTTCGCGGCGCGAATAGCGTTCGAGGGGAAGACCGCGAATCAGCAAGAAGCCGCGGCCGTGCAGCAACTCACGCAGCCAACTGTCCAGTTGGCTGCCGAGCGACGGCAGCGGAAAGTCGTTGCGGGCGAGTTGCGCGATGTCGAGGTTGCGCGCGCTGACCGTGCGCATCGCGGCCTCGAGTTCGGCGATCTGCTTCTTCGACAACTGAACGATCCAGTCATCCCGCGCGGCGATATCGGGTCCGCGCCACGCGGCCGGCCCCGACTGCAGTGGCGGCAACTCGACCTCATTCATGCGGCAACGGGGTTGATGCGAGACCAGCGGCGCGCGCGCCAAAGCAGCCAGCCCGCAATCGACAGGTTCAACAGATTCCAGCCGATACCGTTGAAGAACGCCGCGCGGTACGAGCCGGTGAAGTCGAACACTGCGCCCGACAGCCATCCGCCGAGCGCCATGCCGCCCAGCGTGGCCATCAGCACCGTGCCGACGCGCGCCCCCGCCTCTTGCGGCGCAAAGTACTCGCGCACGATGATGGCGTACGACGGCACGATTCCGCCCTGAAACAGTCCGAACAAGGCGGAAATCACATAAAGCGACGTAAGGCCGTCAAATGGCACGTACAGCAGCAGCGCGGTTCCCTGCAACGCCGAGCCGAGCAACAGCGTTGCCAGTCCGCCGATGCGATCGGCGATCCAGCCCGAGGCAAGCCGGCTCACGATGCCGAAACCCAGCATCAGCGACAGCATCTCGGCGCCGCGCGCGGCGCCATAGCCGAGGTCCGCGCAGTACGCGACGATATGGACCTGCGGCATTGACATCGCCACACAACAGGAGATGCCGGCAACGATCAACAGGCCTTGCAGCACGGCGGGACTCAGCCCGAGCGGGCGGGTCGGCGTAGCGCGGGCCGACGTGTTGACCGCATCGTCGTGCAACGGCGCCCGCCGCCGCAGCAGCAGCGCGAGCGGCAGCATCGTCACGAGACAGAACACGCCTACGCTGACGTGCGCAGTGCGCCATCCAAAGTGATCGATCAGGTACTGCACCACCGGCGGCCATAGCGTGCCGGCGAAATAGTTTCCGCTGGCCGCGATGGCGACCGCGAGTCCGCGTCGTCGTCGGAACCAGTGCGACGTGTCAGCGATCAGCGGACCGAAGGTGGCCGATGCGCCCAGCAGACCGATCAGCACGCCGTGCGCGAGCGTGAACTGAAGGTAACTGGTCGAAAGCCCGGCCGCCACGTAGCCGGCCGACAACGCGATCGTTGCCGCCAGCACCGGCGCCATCACGCCGGAGCGGTCGGCCCAGCGACCCATCAGCACGCCGCCAAGCGCGAATCCGATCATCAACGCAGAAAAGGGCGCCGATGCAGCCGAACGCGACAAGCCGAACTCGCTTGCTACCGACGGCAACGCGACGACGAACGACCACATTCCCACACCGCCCAGCGTGGAGAGCAGCACGGCCGCGGCGAGGCGGCGCAAGGCAGCGGACGAGTCGACGAGGTCGGTCGGGGTGTTCAAGGCGGACACGCGGGCAAGCGCGCAGCTTACCCGGCGCGTCGACCGGAGGCTGGCCGCGGCTCTTCCTCATGATGCAAGGCCGCGACGCCGCGCTCAGCGCGCGCGCTTGCCGAGCTGATGAATCGCGGCGTCCAGCCGTGGGTGGGTCGCGTACAGCGAGACGAACTCGCGTTCGCTGCGCCCGCCTTTGGCGCGGATGACGTCGACGAGTGACTGTCGTTCCGCCCCGGTCCACGTGTGCGGTTTCAGCATCACAACCAATGGCGCCCAGCGCTGCCAGGCGACTTTCTGATCAGGACTGAATCCTCGAAGTGAAACCAGGCCGCACTGCGCCATTGCCTCTTGCGCGCACTCGTGCAACGCGCGTTCGCGATCAGTTCCAGCCTGCTGTGACAGGAACTTGCCCACGCGCAGTCCAAGCGCCGCCAGCGGCGGAAGCGGGTGGGAGCGATCCGGATCGAGGTCGAAGAACACGTGCTGCCCGGCCAGCCGGCGCAGCGTGGCGGCGCTTGATCGATGCCGGGCGCTGCGGCGCATGCGCTCAAGCTCGGTGCGCACGAGCCTGAGCGCCGCCGGGTCGCGGGGACGGAAGCCAAGCTTGTAGTAGAACCACCATGCGCCGGAAGCAATGCCCTCCTCGTTGCCTTGCCCCAGCTGATACGGCTCGATGCTGAACGAGGTTGTGCCGAAGGCGAGCCGCAGCGCCGCCAGCAGGCGCGCGAACGTGAACGCCGCCTCGCCGCCGCGAAATGTGTCGAACGTGTTGAACGAAAGCGCCGCCGTGTCGCCGACGACATCGGCCTGCAGGTAGCCGATCGGCACGCCGTTGCGCAAGGTCAGACCGCCATAGAGCGCGGCGATGGTGTGACGCCGCTCGGCAATCACGCCGCTCAATGCATAGGCGAGTCCATCGCCGTCATCAACCAGCCACACGTCGCTCGCATTCGCGTACGAGAACGCTTCCAGCGCCCGCGCCCGCGTGACCATGGCGCTGCGCGCCAGGTCGACAATCTGCTGGCCGCGTCGCACCGGAAGCCGCCGGATGCCGCGCGGCGCGTGGCCGAGTTCGGCGCGCAGGTCGGGCCGCTCGCGGCGCAGCGGCGAACGTCGATAGGCAAATGGCGCGCGGGCAAACTTCGCGTGCGTTCGCGACGGCGTGTCTGTGCCCGGCCGTAGTTCGAAACTGGCATCGATGGCATCGGCGAATGCCTGGCGCGTAAAGCCATTGCCCGGCATCGCCGCAACGCGTCGGACGAGAAACGCCGCATCGGTTTCAGCGCGCCCGCGCAGGCGGTCGAGCGCCGCGTAGCCAGGCAGCTTCAGTTCACGCAATGCCTCGACCTCGAGCGACGTCAACAGCACTGGCAGCGCGCGCGCGATCAGGGTGCCGGCTTCTGTGTCATCGCGATCCAGCGTCAGAAGCGCCGGCCAATGCTGCGTCAGCCACTGCGCCTGCGCGTGGAAGAAGCGGTAATAGATCGTCGTGCCGGCGATTCCGCTGTCAGCGAGTTCCGCTCGATGCATGCGCAGGTCGGCGCGTTGCGCAAAACGCCTCAGCATGCTTTCCACCAGCGCCAGAACGCGCTCATCGTCCGGATACGCCCGTATGAAGATCAACGCTTCGTGCAGCCGCGTCACATTTCTGGAACTGCGCAGCCGAGTGCGCGCTAGCTGCTGGATAAGCGCCAGCTTGGTCGCCCCTGCGTCGCGGGTGAAGTCAAAGCGCACGCGTTCAAGCGCATTGAGGAGCGGGGCCGACGGCATCGATGATCTTCGCCAGGGTGAGTCGATGCGCCGGAGGCGGC
>Ga0209464_10000365_pt1 | contig 14702 bp, 7 predicted proteins | sample DOMMetBare1Fresh_2_FD_187473 | JGI IMG/M metagenome (GOLD analysis project Ga0209464, IMG submission 187473) | Wetland sediment microbial communities from St. Louis River estuary, USA, under dissolved organic matter induced mercury methylation -... | ecosystem: Environmental > Aquatic >...
ATTGCTGCAAACGGATTGGAGGTAATTCAGGCTCTCGAAAGGCAAAGCTACGATCTAATTTTTATGGATTTGCAGATGCCCGAAATGGACGGACTTGAAGCTACCAAGCAAATTGTTAGCAAGTTTAGCAGCTCCAGACCTGTTATTATTGCCATGACGGCCAGTGCGCTGGGTGCCGACAAGGATGCTTGTTTTGAGGCTGGAATGGACGATTACGTAAGCAAGCCAATTAAGATTGATGTTATTGAGGAGATGATTGTTAAGTGGTGTAGCGCTAAGAAGTAAAAAAAGCTCCCCTAAACTAAACATTTAGGGGGGCTAAAGCTTTAGATATAGAGGGGTGCTTAAAAAGGAGAAACACGTACCGCCATATGCATATTACGATAAGCTAAAGCGCATTGTAGTAGGCTGTGGAACATCTTCGTGCTACGTGTATTGTTCTACTTTTTAGGGATCCTCTTTGTGTCTAACATTGGGGATGTGGTTTAGCCTGTAAAGAAATAAGCTGCTGGGGATTAGCTAGATGGAAATAGGCTTAGGGGGTTTCCATAATGTAATCCAGCAGGTATGAACGGTGTAGTAGAAAGCTTCGGTAGTAGTTATTCGGTACAGTTGCTCGATGAGCTTCTAGAGGGTGCAATCCTATTCGATAGCGAGGGGTGGGTGCGTTATGCTAATCCTAAAGCTATGCAGCTGCTTGGCTATTGTGAGCCTGATTGGGCTAAGCTTTCCTACAAAGATCTATTTTGTCTTTCCGATTCCGATGGTTTTGCCACAGCATCTAGTTTTTTTGATGTGTTTCAGGGGACTTCATCACAGCTGGCTGCTCATGCAAACCGAACCCTCAAGCCTTTGGAGGTTCGTATAGCTTTAGCTGCCGATAGTCCAGTTACCAGCTACCTAGTGCTTATCGAAGAGCTTTCGGTTGTTTGCTCTAAGCTTCCAAGCTTCTGTATGCTTGCAAGCTTTGTGTCGCATCTTTACCGCAACTATAGCGAACCTCTGGTTGTATTTAACGAAGAGTATAGGATTGCCTATGCGAACGATTCATACTGCAAGCTGCTTGGCGTTCCAGTAAGGCCTTCCGATTTGGTGGGTTTTTGCACTGCCAAGCTCCCTAACAGCAATCCGTTGCTTTCAATTTTCAACCTTAACAGATCTCTACTAGCTCATATCACCCAAGCTCAACAACAGGTGTCGGCTATTCCTTCCAAACTTCCTGATGGTACATTAGCGCTCCTCGATTATACGCCCATTTTCGATAACGATCGCTACTTAGGCTGCATTTGGTCTATCCACCTATCTGATAAGGTTTCTACTCGTCGTACTGCTACCTTCAGCTCCATACATCGAACCATATTCGATGTTTCTTCCATGCTGCTTAAAGCTTCTCCTCGCAAGCTTAATGCAGCTATCAATCGTAGCTTAGCTGTTATAGGCGAGAATCTAGGTATTCGTCGTATCTTTTTTTGTACGGTTTATAGCAGTAGAGGCCATCTTTACCTTAAGGTTCGTAACCAGTGGGTAGGTGCTGGCGAAAAGCTGTTTGATGATATGGCTGCTCTTCGTAAGCTTAAGCTCGATTCGCTGGCTAACCGCTTTCTTTCTCTCTTCGAAAAGGGTGAGGTTATTGAGCTGGGTAACTTTAGCTTCGATCCCGAAATAGAGTCATTCCTCCGCTACCTCGATGTGAGCTCCATTCTGGTAGCTCCTGTTTTTCGTCAGAGCTCCATTCAGGGCTACCTGATCTTCGAAAATAGCCGTAAAGATTTTTCATTCGATCAAACCGACCATAGCGCTTTGAGGCTTCTTGCAAATGCTCTTGGGGGTGCTATAAAGAATAGCAACGACTTGCTTCGCAAAAGTAGGGCTAAAGACGAGCTGCTTAACGCTCACCGAATTCTACTCAAGCATTTGCTTACGGTAAAAAAGCGTACCCGATTGCTAAAGAATCGTACGCTTGCCAACTCGCACTTTCTAGCTACTATGAGCCACGAGCTTCGCACTCCTATGAATGGCATCGTTGGTATGGCATCGTTGCTCGAACATACCAACCTATCTAAAGATCAAGATGAGTGCGTTCGTGCCATTAAGGAGAGTGGCGATGAGCTTATTGCTGTGGTAAACAGCATTCTCGATTACTCCAAAATCGAGCATGGCAAAATGGAGCTGGATGTTGCTCCGTTTAGCATCCGTCGTTGTATAGACGAGGTGGTGTCCGATCTTGCGCCTGTTGCTGTTGCCCAGGATGTCACTATTGGTTATCAAATCTCCAATTCAACTCCCGATATTCTTATGGGCGATGTGGCTAAGCTGAAGCAGATTCTTGTAAATCTGGTAGGTAACATTGCGCGTAAGCTCGAGAGTTCGGCCTTAGAACTTATCGTAGTTGTGCAAAATGCCGAGGGTAAACCGTACGAGCTTGCGCTAAACATCAAGCTTACGGTTCCTTGTACGAGCCTGTCAAGAATGTACACCTCCTATTCGGGCGGTATGTTTCAAATTCCAACTTCGCCTTGTACGCTCGAGGGTTTAAACATTTCGGTTGCTCAGATGCTAACAGAATTTATTGGGGGCCATTTTATTATTCAGCGGGGCAAGAGCAGCTCTACTGTCGAGCTACAAATTCCTATCCATTGCCAGTGCTTGCAAAGTGGGACTCTGCCTGCTGCTATCGAGAGTGGTGTTAAAGTTTATATAGCTGGTAGTAGCAAAGTTTTCTACCATTTTACGAAGCAGATGGTAGAGGCTGCTCACTACGTTCAGGTTCTAACTCAGTCCGAATCAAACGTTGTTGTCCATCTTCCCGATAGTGCTGTCAGGCAGCTCTCCAATCAGCTAGAGCTGGTTATCCATCAAGCTACCAACGGCCATTACCTGTTCTACCACTTTTCTGGTCGTACAGAGTCGTTTAGTTTGGCAGGTTTAGAGGCAATGGTTGGCAATCTCCTAAATGCTACCGAGGTAAAGTTCGAACCAGAAATCGAAGATACTCCAAATGCCTCGCTGGCAGTTGCCTACCCATTATCCATTCTGGTTGCTGAGGATAATGTTATAAATCAACGCCTTATGGTTAAGGCACTGTCGTGCTTTGGCTATGGCTGCGATGTGGCTTCGAATGGCAAGGAAGCACTGGAGATGATACAGCATGGCCAGTATAACCTCGTTTTTATGGATATACAAATGCCCGAAATGGATGGTGTTGAGGTTACCAACCATGTGGTAGAAAGGTTCGGACGCGCTCATCCTTACATAATTGCTATGACGGCAAATTCTTGTAAAGACGATGTTGAGCAGTGCCTAAACTCCGGAATGGTCGATTTTATTAGCAAGCCGTTTAAGGTTGATATTCTTTCAAGGGTGCTCACCAAGTGGGGACAAATTGTAAACCAAGCGTGATGTGTGTGCAGCCTCTGTTTTAAACCACTAGAAAACAAACGATTAATGTAAAGAATTATAGTATGGAACTCAAAACAGTCAAAGAACCGTTATCTAATCTTTCTAAAGTGCTTAAAGATTTCTTGTTAGAAGGATTTATTACTATTTCTAAGGATGGATTCATCATTTCTGCTAACAGCATGGCAGGGGCTATACTTGGTGTCGAGCCTAAGGAAATGGTGGGCAAGCATTTTGGATTATTCCTGTGGAATGGTAGCGATAAGCAAAGCAGCAATGCTAACCTAACAATAAGTATCGAAAGCTATCTTGGCGATTCGATTCAGGAGATTAAGTCGGCATCTGGTAAACCTATACGCCTGCAATGCCGTGTTCTTGGAAGCAAGAGTAAGGGTGATTATACCATACTTTTCCAACCGCTAGGTTATCCTCAGCAGCCAAAGTCCGATTTGGAGCTTTCCTTTACTAGGCTTCGCGAGATGGTAAAAAACATCAATGCGGCTGTGGTTGTTCAAGACGGCGAAGGTAAGGTCGTTCTTGCCAATCAGGAGTACTGTAACCTTTTTAAGCTTCAGCTTACTCCCGACGATCTTATCGGCTTCTTCCTTGCTGTTGATAGTCCCGACCTAGCTTCTATCTTCGTTAATCCCGACCTGGTTGCTGCTCAAATGCGCGATCTGGTTGTTGGAAACGAAAAGAAAACGGACGTTCTTTTAACTCTGAACGATGGGTTGGAGGTTATGCTAGACTTCCTGCCAATTCAGCTTGATGGCGAGCAGCTTGGCTACCTATGGCTATTCCGAAGCCTCGATAGCAGCTCGCAAAAGCTATCGCAGCTTAAGCGTCAAACAAAGCTACTTAGTGCTGTCGCTTCGGCTTCTAATATTTTGATTACAAATGGATTGGGTGATTTTGAAACAACCATTAGCCGGGCACTCGAAAAGGTTGGCCTTGCTTGCGATAAGGATCGGATTAACATCTACGAAGTTCGGCAACCAAATCCAGAGGCCAGCTTCGAGGCGGTGCTTCAGTACGAGTGGACTCGCGATGGGGTTACAAGCACTTCACATCTGCTTCGTCGTAAATCGGTAGAGATAACTACTTCGCTAGAGGGGTTGCTAAAGGAGCTTGTTGATGCTCGCTACATTAGTGCCTCCACCTCCGAGTTGCCCGATGAGCTACAGCAGCTTCTTTTGAGGCTCGATGTGCAATCGGTACAGTACTTCCCTATTGCAAATGGCGAAGCTTTTTGGGGTTTTATCTCGATGCATAATATCGAGATACCTAGCCAAAGTAGCGTCGAAGAGGAGCGTATGCTGCATTCTTTCGCAGGGAGCGTTGCGGGGGCTATTGCTTCGCATATTGCTCACCAGGCGCTTACCGAAAAAAATGGTAAGCTGCAAGATCTGAACGTTTCGCTCGAGGAGTCGATTGTGGAGGCAAAAAAGCTTTCGGAAGAGGCGTTGCAGGCTGCTAAGGCAAAAACCGATTTTCTTGCTCGTATGAGCCACGAAATTCGCACCCCAATGAATGGTGTAATTGGTATGACAAGCCTTCTTCAGCGTACTAAGCTTAACGAGGAGCAGCGCGAGTACGTTACCTCTATTCGCAATAGTGGCGATGCGCTTATTACCATCATTAATGATATCCTCGACTTCTCTAAAATCGAGTCGGGCTGCATGGAGCTCGAACTTAACCCCTTCGATATGAGGCTCTGCATCGAAGATGTACTCGATCTATTCTGGTTGTCGGCTAGCCAAAAAAGCTTGCAGCTTAGCTACCATGTTAGTCCTAGCATTCGTCGTAGGCTTATTGGCGATGTGTCACGTATTCGTCAAATTCTGGTTAACCTGGTTGGTAATGCTGTTAAGTTTACCGATAAGGGGCAGGTTCGCATTGAGGTTGATATTATCGAAAACGGTCGCATAGGGTCGTTTACCAACCTACAGTTTAGGATTAGCGATACGGGCATTGGGATTGCTGCCGATAAGCTCGATCGTCTATTCAAAGCATTCAATCAGGTCGATGCAACCATCTCGCGTCGCTATGGTGGTACTGGGCTAGGGCTAGCAATTAGCAGCCGTTTGGTAGAGCTTATGGGTGGAACAATATCGGTTTGTAGCGAGGTTGGGGTTGGCACAACCTTTGTCTTTACCTTACCTCTCGAAACTACCGGCATCGTAGATATCACTGCTATTGGAAGTAAGCTTTCCGATATTTCAATTTTCCCACACATAAACGACGAGCATGCTCGAGCCGAAGTAAAGAACTTTCTCGAAGCGCTGTCCATCTCATCTTCATCTCGCTCATGGGATAAGTCGCTCGTTATTACCGACGATCCGTCCTACTACATGGAGGGGGTTCGCACCATACTTATTAACCCCTTGCACGAGCGTGTTAACGATGGCAACTTCTGCGCTCAGCTATACCTTCCTCTCAAGCTTTCTAGCTTTGTGAATATGCTCAAGAAGGTTGTACTCAAGAATGATATTGCTGCGTACGAAGATGAAATAGAAGAGAATAGGTCGCACCTATGCGAACGATACCCTATTAATATTCTGGTAGCCGAAGATAACACCATCAACCAAAAGCTGATGCGTAAGTCGTTGGCCTACTATGGCTACACTCCTGATATTGTTGCCAACGGGTACGAGGTGCTCGAAGCGCTCGAGCGTCAAACGTACGATTTGATATTCATGGATATACAAATGCCCGAAATGGATGGGCTTGAGGCTACCCGTCAGATTGTTTCGAAGTACAGCAATACCCGTCCTCGTATCGTTGCTATGACAGCCAGCGCTCTTGGTGCCGATCGCGAAAACTGCCTTAATGCTGGAATGGACGACTACACTAGCAAGCCTATTAAGATTGAGGTGATTGAAAAGATGATTGTTAAGTGGAATCCAAATGCTAAGAAGTTTACCAGCTAGTAACCTAGCTAAGATCCAGCAAGCGTCTTGTTAAGGGGGAAAAACCGCTCTTAAGCATGTCGAACCAATCGCCCTTTCATGGTGCGCTTGCTCCTTGCTGGCTTTAGGATTGCCGACGGGTGGGGTCAAACCTCGCTCGTCGGCAACATTTTTTATAGGAAGAAGCTTGCAAGTAGCATCAGGTTTAGCGCTGTTACAATTGCTCCTAAGCTGTAAATAATTATTCGGGTAGATGTGCTATTCTTGTACTTACCCATCACCTTTTCCGAAGAGGTGAGCTTGGCTTGGAAGAATATGGTAAATGGCAGCTGCATGCTCAAAAACATCTGCGATAGGATTAGCCCCCTAAAGGGGTCGCCAATCACAAAAATAAGAACCGTTGCCGAAACCAGCGATAGGCCAACTCCTACCTTCGAGTGCGTATCTTTTATGTCGTAGGGTTCGTTGTGCATCCCCGCAAAAATCGATCCTGCTGCCATTCCCGATGTTATGGTAGATGCAACTCCTGCAAAAAGCAGCGCAATGGCAAAAACGTTGCTAGCGTTTGTTCCCAAGAGCGGTACGAGCAGATTTTTTGCCTGCTGTAGCTCGGTAACCTGTGTCCCCGCTGCGTAAAAGGTGGCTGCTGCCAGCAAAATCATTGCGCTATTTATGGCCCAGCCTATTACCATAGAGAGCAGCGTGTCAAAGAACTCGTACTTAAGCTGCTTTTCTATTACCTTTTCGTCTGATAAGTTCCACTGGCGACTCTGTATTACTTCCGAGTGTAGAAACAAGTTATGTGGCATTACAACTGCCCCTAGTACGCTCATTATTATCACCATAGATCCTTCAGGAAACGAGGGTGTTACCCACGATTTTGCTGCAACTCCCCAGTCGATATTTACCAGCGATAGCTCGTAAATAAACGATAGCCCAATTATCGAAACAAAGGCAATGATCCATCGCTCAATAACCCTATAGCTGTTGGTGTAGAGCATGGTAAGTACAAATGCTAGTACAAGCACGGCTCCTACCTTAATGGGTACGTCAAAAAGCATATTAAGCGCAATTGCTCCTCCTAGTATTTCGGCTAGCGAGGTAGATATTGATGCCAGCATGGCCGAGCTTAAAAAAGCTTTTGCAGTGCGTGGCTTTAGATGCTTGTTGGCTGCTTCCGATAGGCATAGCCCTGTTGCTATCCCAAGGTGTGCAACGTTATGCTGAAGCACAATTAGCAAAAGTGTCGAAAGTGTTACCATCCAAAGCAACGTATATCCATACGATGCTCCTGCGGCAAGGTTCGAAGCCCAGTTGCCTGGGTCAATAAAACCAACGGTAACAAGTAATCCTGGGCCTACATACTTTAGCAGCTCTAGTGCCCCTAGCTGCGGCTTATGGTTTTTAGGGTCTTTAATCCAGCTCATCTATTGCTATCTTTAGCTTTCAAAGATAGGTTTCAAAATCTATTAAATGCAAAAAGAGGTTGTCCGAAAGCAAATCAGCACCTATCACGATATGCATATTAAGCTTGTTAAACCACGTTACAGAAGCTGTGGTTGCTTTTTCAGTGCATAATGCGTGTGCCTTAATACTTTTTAGACATCCTCTTTTCTATGTTTTTAGCCAGAGCTAGCTAGTTTTGGATCAATTGACAATTGAGGTGGATCGTTAGAATTTGTGGCACACGAAAAAATGAACACAGGGACACAAAAGCACAGAGTTACACCGACATACGATTTGCGAGAAAAAGAACACAGGGACACAGATTTACACTGAGTTAAATCTTGAGTTGCTTTTCCGACTAACGACTACCGATTCCCAGTCACCTGTCACTTCGTCACCTGTCACAGAAATTACACCCCACCAACCTGCCAGCGGCGTACAACGTCCGTAAAGAGCGCAACCCTACCCCCGTAAGCACGGTGGCGAAGCCACACCAGACCGTACGAAATCTGTCTGCGCGAGGGAGCATCTGCAAGCAACCGAGCCGTGAAACGTGCCGTTGCCAGCAGCAGCGCAGAGCAACGAAGTGCTGGCGCGAACGAGCAAGTTATTTCGTACAAAGGGTTTTTTGGTTACTTTTTTGACCACAAAAAAGTAACGACATTCCATAGCCCACGGTTTAAACCGTGGGCTATGGAATGTTTACGATATTTTGGGGACACACGATATACGACTACCGATTCCTAGTGACTTCGTCACCAATCACAAAAATTACACCCCTGCTATTTTATCCACCCGAATTATGAATAGATCCTTTTTTAGATCCACCTGATATTTGGTGTGATCCCTAGTTTTTCTCGATAATTTGCATTAGCTCGTCGAGGTTTGGCGTAAGGATAATTTCTGTACGCCTATTCTTTTGGCGAGCCTGTGGTGTTTTTGCAGCCTCAATTGGTAGGTACTCGCTTCTTCCTGCGCTTGTTATGCGGGTTGGGTTGATGGCCTTATTTTCGGTTAGCAGCCTAACAACTGTTGTCGATCGTTTTACGCTCAAATCCCAGTTGTCCCTTAGCTCTCCGCGCCCTTGGTAGGGTACATCGTCGGTATGGCCTTCAACCATTATGTTGATGTTGGTGTTCTGCCCTAAAACTTTAGCAAGTTCTCTTATTGCATCGGCACCTCTAGCGTCTATTTCAAAGCTGCCCGACTTAAATAGCAGCTTATCCTCCATCGACACGTAAACCATACCGTTCTTTTGCGAGATGGTAAGCCCCTTGCCGTCGAAGCCTGTAAGCGCATTCTTCACCTTTTGGCGTAGCGCGTTGCTTATGGAGTCTTTTTTAGCAAGCATCGCCTGAAGCTCCATAAGTGCCGAGTTTTTTTCGTTTAGGTTTCGGGCTAGCGAATCGAGCTGCCCTTGAGCCATGTTTAGCTTGCTGCTACGCGCGCTTAGCTGCCCTTCCATGCCTCTTAGCGAATCTTCGCGCTGCATTAGTAACAGCTGTGCTTTTTGTATTTCGGCTAGCAGCTTTTTGGTTTCCGATTGGGTTCCTTTAAGAATTGCCTCGTGAGCAGTATTTAGGTCGTTGTATCGCTCTTGTAGCTTGGTGTAATCCTGAGTAAGGGTTAGGAATGCAATCTGACGCTTGGTGCTATCAGAAACAAGCGTGGCCTTTTCTCTTTCAAGCAAATCGCTCTTGGCGCTAAGCTCGCGAACGCGAATCTTTAACGAATCGTTCTCACGCAAGAGCCTCGACCTTTCTTCTTCGCATTTAGTATTGTTATCTTTAAGTAGATTGTACTGCTTGGCAGGTACGCACGAAAAAAGCGAAAGTCCCACCAGAGTAGCAAAAGAGAGCGTTTTAACTGCGCTATTCATGGTATAAACGGTTTGGTATAATCCTAAATTTCAATTCTAATCTAAATAGAACATAAATTTTTCTATCGTTAAAATTAGGCAAAACATTCTAACTTCAAACCGAAACATCTAAAATGTTGGTTTTTTATCCTTTGTAATTTTAACTTTGCCAAGTTCTATCTCCATGTCAAATGACCGAAGAGACAAAAAAGCTACTAGACAGCATTGAATATCCTAGCGACCTCAAGAAGCTGGACGAAACACAGCTCGAGCAGGTTTGTAACGAGCTTAGGGAGTTTATTATCGATCAGGTTTCAACAAATCCGGGGCACTTTGGGGCTGGTTTAGGGGTTGTTGAACTTTCTGTTGCGCTACACTACGTTTTCAACACTCCGTACGATAAGCTTGTATGGGATGTTGGCCATCAGGCGTATCCGCATAAAATACTAACCGGAAGACGTAAGGTTTTTCATTCTAACCGTAAGTATAAGGGAATAAGTGGTTTCCCTAAGATGGATGAAAGTGAGTACGATGCTTTTGGGGTTGGACACTCTTCTACCTCAATTTCGGCGGCTCTTGGTATGGCTGTTGCTGCTAAGATGAGTGGCGAAAACCGTCAGGTTGTTGCTATTATCGGCGATGGTTCTATGACGGCTGGTTTGGCCTTTGAGGGGTTAAACAATGCTGGGATAGAAAAGTCGAACCTGCTAGTTATCCTTAACGATAACAACATGGCCATTGATGCCAATGTTGGTGCTCTAAAAGAGTACCTTCTTGATATAACGACATCGCGCTCGTACAACAAAATGCGAAGCGATGTTTGGAACATCCTTTCACATCTCGAAAAGCTTGGTCCTGTTGCTCGGAGGTATGTTAAAAAGATTGAGTCTGGCGTTAAAACAGCGCTCCTTCAGCAGAGCAACCTCTTCGAGGCGCTTAACTTTCGCTACTTCGGTCCGGTTGATGGGCACGATGTAGTACGGCTAACGCAGGTTCTGAGCGATCTAAAGCAGATTCCTGGTCCTAAACTGCTGCATGTTATCACTAAAAAAGGAAAAGGTTACAAGCCTGCCGAGGAGAACCAAACTCTATGGCATGCCCCTGGCGTGTTCGATAAGGAAACGGGCCTTAGAGCTACCATCCCTGTCGAGCAGCTGTCGCCTCCCCGATATCAGGATGTGTTTGGCGAAACCCTAGTAGAGCTGGCTGAGCAAAATCCTAAGATATTGGGTATTACGCCTGCTATGCCTAGTGGCTGTTCGCTAAATATCATGATGGAAAAAATGCCTTCGCGAGCTTTCGATGTTGGAATTGCCGAGCAGCATGCTGTTACATTTTCGGCAGGACTAGCGGCGGCGGGCTACATTCCTTACTGCAATATCTACTCGTCGTTTATGCAGCGTGCATACGATATGGTTATTCATGATGTGGCGCTACAAAACCTCGATGTTGTGTTTTGCCTAGATAGGGGGGGCATCGTGGGTGAAGATGGCGCAACGCATCATGGGATGTTTGACATCGGATTCTTCCGTATCATCCCTAACATGGTAGTGGCAGCACCTATGGATGAGGTAGAGCTTCGCAATATGATGTACACCGCTCAGATTGGAGGCAAAGGGCCTTTCTCAATCCGCTATCCTCGTGGTAGGGGTGTTACCCATAGCTGGAAACAGCCATTTAGCGAAATCCCTGTTGGTAAAGCTCGCACAATAACAGAAGGCAACGAGCTGGCATACCTAACGCTTGGACATCCTGGTAACTTTGCCCAAACGGCTGTTGCTAGGCTAGCAAAGCTGGGCTTTGCCGTTGGCCACTACGATATGCGCTTTGCCAAACCTCTCGATGAAGAGCTGCTACACCAGGTTATGAAGAAGTATCAGCACATTATTACCATCGAAGATGGTGCCTTGCAGGGTGGATTTGGTAGTGCAATTCTAGAATTTATGGCCGATAATGGCTATACCAATACGGTAGTTCGACTAGGTGCTCCTGATAAATTTATCGAGCATGGATCGGTACAGCAGCTCCATGTCGATTGTGGTATAGACCCCGAAACCATCTATCAGGTGGCCCTGAAAAAGCTGACAGAAAGAATAGAAGCAACCGTAAGCATCAATAAGTAGCAAAAAACAATATTTGCACGCAAGAGCTTGTGGTAACATAAAATATTACTATCTTTGCACCGCTAAAAGGCCGAGCAAATGCCCAGATGGCGGAATCGGTAGACGCGCTGGTCTCAAACACCAGTGGAGCAATCCGTGCCGGTTCGATCCCGGCTCTGGGTACATTTCAAAAACAGCCCTAATTGATATACAGTCAGTTAGGGCTGTTTGTTTTCGTATTTTTCCTACATTTTCCCCACATCTCTTTTTTGGGATCAATTGACAAATGGGGTGGATGCTAGAATTTGCGACATACGATTTGGACTACCGAAAAAATGAACACATGGATGCAAATGTGCAGATTTACACCGAGTTAAACCTTCGGTTGCTTTTTCGACTACCTATTCCCAGCCACTCGTCACTTCGTTTCCTATCACTAAAACTACGCCTCTCCAACCTACCAACGGCATTCAACGTCCATAAGTAGCGCACCCCTACCCCCGTAGGCACCGTGGCGAAGCCACACCAGACCGTACGAATTCTGTCTGCGCGAGGGAGCCTCTGCAAGCAACCGAGCCGTGAAACGTGCCGCCGCCAGCAGCAGCGCAGCGAAGAGCGGTAGGGCGCTGGCGCGAACGAGCAAGTTAATTCGTACAAAGGGTTTTTTTGGTTACTTTTTTGACCACAAAAAAGTAACGACAGTAAATGTATACGCCTACAGCTATGTTACCTAACATTGCTGAGTTAGACCTAAAACCGAAAAGAGGAGAGGCTAGCGATATCTAATTTTCTCTTTTCAGAGTCGCTAAATCCTACGCCTAGCTGTTTTATCCACCCGAATTATGAATTGATCCGTTTAATTGTCGATTAATTTTAATTATCACGTTTTTGGCATTTGTGCTTGTTTATTGCCATATTTGTGATATACTTGCTGTCATATTATGTTATATGGTTACAACGAACGACATATTAAATTTCGCATTTACACATAAGGTATTTACTCGTAAAGAATTGATAGCCAATTTTAAGAGCGAATACCAAATTGGTTCACCCGGAACTTTTTCTGAACAATTGAATCGTCTTTTAAAATCAGGTCAATTGGTTCGGGTTGAAAGAGGTGTTTATAAGTTACCCGACGATACAAGAAGGGATTTTTCGGTTGTATGCTCCGAAGAAATAAGACAAATAAATCAGCAAATAAAAAACCAGTTTCCTTTTGTTGATTATTGCCTTTGGTCTGCCTCAACCCTAATGCCATACATGCACCACATTCCAAACCTGAATCTTTTGTTTGTTGATGTAGAACGCGATGTGGCTGAATCTGTTTTTAATTTTTTAAATTCCGATAGAAATAAAAGGGTTTTTCTACTGCCTTCGCTCACAGACATAGAACGATACATAAGCACCAACGATGCCATTATCGTTCGTCCGTTAATATCTGAATCGCCATTACAATTAGTAGAGGGCATTAACACCCCGACAATAGAAAAGGTGTTGGTAGATATTGTGGGGGATGTGGAATTTTCTTTTTTACAAGGTTCGGAGATAAGCTATGTTTATACAACGATTTTTGAAAGGCACAACGTAAATAAAAACAAGCTCTTACGTTATGCCACCCGTCGGGGACGAAAAGAAGAAGTCGAGAAGCTAATAAATGCCAATAAATTATGATTCACCCCGATAGTCGGACAATAGAATGGATGATGCAGGTAGCTACCGAGAACAAATTTCCGGATATAGCACTTGTTGAAAAATCGATAAGGGCTTTTTCGCTACTCGAATCCTTGGTGTTATCGGGTTGCCCGTTTGTATTTAAAGGTGGTACGGCATTAATGCTTCATATGAATAGTGCAAAGCGACTTTCCATTGATATTGATATCATTTGCCCTCCCGGCACAAACATTGAAGAATTTGTACAGAAACATGCTCAGGAATACGGCTTTGGCGATGTAAGATTAGTGGAGCGGGTTACAGCACACAATATTCCTAAAACACATGCCAAATTCTTTTATCAGGTTACTTACGTTACCAATACCGAAACAGAATGTATTCTGCTGGATGTATTGTTCGAGGATATTCATTATCATGAAATTGAGCAACTGCCTATCCAAAGTCGTTTCTTGAAATTGGAGAGTGACCCTGCGCTGGTTAATGTTCCTAGTAGAGCCGATATGCTGGGCGATAAGCTTACTGCTTTTGCCCCAAACACTACGGGGATTCCTTACCTCAAAGGTGATAAAGATTGCTCTATGGAAATCATAAAGCAGCTTTTTGATATTGCCTCTTTGTTTGACGTAACCAACGATTTAAGGGTGGTTGCCGAAACATTTCAAAAGTTTGCTGCTGTTGAGTTGAAATACCGAAATCTCGACCCCGAAAACATAACTCAGGTACTTGATGATATTTTTCAAACCTCGCTATGTATATGCTTGAGAGGTCAGGTAGAACCTGACACTTTCAAACTCCTTCAGACAGGAACAAAAAGAGTACAAAGTTTTATCCATAGCGAGAAATACAATATCGACAGCGCCATTACCAACGCTTCCAAAGCAGCATATCTTTCTGTGTTGATTTCTAATGGCATTACAACCGCAGTACATTTCAATCCTCAAAATATTGAGCCATTGCGGGATGCTGTAATAAATGAACCATTAAATACAAAGCTCAACAAGCTAAAAAAATCCAATATCGAAGCATTCTTTTATTGGAATGAGATAGCTAAAATGATACAAAACTAATTAAACAGATTACGTAGCAGGAATTATCTAACTATAAGTGAGACAAGAAAAAATAAAACTAAAACGCCTCGAAAGGCTGTTAACAGGTGACGAAGCGACGAGTGACTGGGAATCGATAGTAGGGAATCGTTAGTCGTTAGTCGGTGTACTTGCCTAAATAACGTTGACCGTTTTTATTATCTATTCACCGTGATCCGCCCACGGACAATTGGGAGCTGCAGGGCTCTCTTGTGGGGGAAAAGCGTAGGGATTC